>Ga0182792_1001410_pt1 | contig 19570 bp, 18 predicted proteins | sample Passage237B_FD_130497 | JGI IMG/M metagenome (GOLD analysis project Ga0182792, IMG submission 130497) | Cellulose adapted compost microbial communities from Newby Island Compost Facility, Milpitas, CA, USA - Passage2 37B (version 2) (version 2) ...
CGGGCCCGGGCCGGCGGCGGCCGCCGCGGTGGGGGCGTTCTGGCTGGGCGCCGGGGCGACCGTGCCCGGGGTCGGATCGCGGCCGGGGGCGGGGCCGCCGCCCGACCGGCCTCCGGCGGACAGCAGCTTGACCACCAGCCAGCCGGCGGCGATCAGGGCGGCGGTCCAGAGCAGGATGCCGAACAGCGGGCCGGGGCCGAAGCCGAAGATCCAGCGGCTGAAGCCGCCCGAGTCGATGCCGAAGACGACCAGGGCGCCGAGCACGACCGCGGCCCCGATCACGAGGTTGCGGCGCTGCTTGCCGATCGGCGGCAGGGGCTCCTCGGCGGGGGCCCCCGGTCGCACTCAGGGGGGGGGCGGCGGGGATTCGTCGCGTGGCCCCTGGATCGGCATCGGGGCGAGCAGCGCGACGTAGGCGAGCAGGCCGATCCCGCCGAAGGCGAGGCTGAGCACGAAGACGATCCGGACGAGGGTCGGGTCGACCGAGAAGTAGTTCGCGACGCCGGCGGCGACGCCGCCGATGTACCGGTCGTCGCGGGAGCGGAGGAGACGTTTGGGTGTTGGTGATTCATCCATGCGACAAGACTTCCGGCCAGCCCCGTCGCCGTCTATCGGGAATGACCCTTACCCCGTCTCAGGGTGACCACTTACGATCTTCTCAGGTGAAGGGACGAAACGGGACAGATCCGGCCCCCCAGGACGACGATCTCGGCGAGGGGATCACCGTCGGCGAGCTGGCCAGCCTGACCGGGGTGACCGTGCGCAACATCCGCGCCCACCAGTCCCGCGGGCTGCTCCACCCGCCCCGGGTGGTCGGCCGGACCGGGTACTACGACCAGGAGCACGTCGACCGCCTGCGGCTGATCCTCGAGCTGCAGTCGGAGGGCTTCAACCTCGAGGCGATCCGCCGGATCATCGAGTCCGCCGGCGAGTCCTCCGGGGAGCTGCTGCGCTTCACCCGGGACGTCCGGGCGCCCTACGAGACCGAGCAGCCCGAGATCCTGACCGAGGCGGAGATCGCCGGCCCCTGGGGCGAGTCCCGACTGGGCCCCGAGGTGCTGCGGCGGGTCCAGGAGCTCGGCGTGATGCGCCCCTTGGGCGACGGCCGCTTCGAGGTCCTGAGCCCCAAGCTGCTGCAGGCCGGGGTCGAGATGGCCGAGCTCGGCATCCCGGTCGAGGTCGCCCTCGACGCCCTCCAGGCGCTGAAGGAGCGCTCGGTCGCGGTGGCCGAGGTCTTCATCCAGGTCTTCAACGACCAGATCTGGGAGCCGTTCGACCGGGAGGGACGGCCCCGCGACCAGTGGCCCCGGATCCGCGACGCCCTGCAGCGCCTCCGGCCGCTCGCCTCCGACGCCTTCATCGCCTCCTTCCAGTTCGCGATGGAAGAGGTTTCCGAGCGCGCGATATCGGCCGGGATTCGCCGAGAACTCGGCGAAGCCGATCAGGCCACCCCTTGAACGGATACGCCACCACCTCAACGCCTCGGACCAGGTCACGCTGCTGCGCTGACCGTTAGACTGCCGTCTCCCGCCCGGATAGCTCAGTAGGTAGAGCACTTCCATGGTAAGGAAGGGGTCAGCGGTTCGAATCCGCTTCCGGGCTTCCCCACCGCCATGCCGAATGCGGGTCGCGGGGAATCTCAAACCAGTCCCGCATATCCGCTCCATTTCTGCACTAGTGCCTCAAATCGGCGCGATATGCGCGGATACGCGCCGATTCCCCTCGATTCCGGGCCAGTCTCGGGCTCGTGCCGCGATATGTATGGATGCCAGCGCGGCTGCAGGGTGGTCGCTGGGACAGAGACCATTGAGGAGAGGCTGTCGACGTCGATTTCGACGGATTAGCCGTCGAGGTTAGGTTGGCTTTTTTGGCGTAGTCAGCGCGCAGACCTCAATTCAGTTGGTTCCATGCTGAAAGGAATCTGCTGACATGTAAATGGTTGCCGAATGCGGCTGGACAGGCGACACACGCGAATTGAGCCCGCCTGGCAAGAAGGCGCCGAGTTCGGTGGAGTCGGTTTCGCCGTCGTCTCTTGGCGCAAGGTGTCCAGATTTGGCGCGAAGATCGGTGTTCTGGCCATTTCCGCTCACTCTTGATCTGTGGCTATACGTCAGGCCGGTTCGTTCCAAAAGGCATCACCTAGTCATCAGGTCCGGCTCGGATCGCTTACGAAGCTTGCCCCGAAGGAGGACGGCCGGGTCCTAAGGAGTGAAGGACCCGGCCGTTGAGGGGAGAGGTTCCTGATTTCTAGCTTCTATAGTCAGGAATACTTGTATACTAGCGGATATGGAGCGGGCACTCAACCGATACGCACGGCCGTCGATCGGGGGCAACGCAGGAGAGCTGGTCTACGCAACTCTGCGTGAAGCAATCGTCACGGCAGAACTAGAGCCGGGAAGGCAACTCTCGGAAAACGAACTGGCCGCACGTCTCGGAGTCAGCAGAACACCAGTCAGAGGAGCGTTAGCTCGCCTTCGCGAGGAACGTCTGGTCGCGATCGTTCCGCAGCTTGGCACCTTCGTCACCCTTATCAGCCGATCCGCGGTAGAAGACGCAGCGTTCGTCAGAGAAGCACTCGAATGCTCAGCAATCAGGCTCGCAACCGAGCGGATCTCGGACTCAGGACTGGAAGAAATCCAGGCCAATCTTGCCGCTCAAGAACGCGCCGAAGAAGACCACGACGCTGACGCCTTCGACCATCTAGACGAGGCGCTCCACCGCACGATCTGCCAGCAGTCAGGCCACGAGATCGCCTGGGCGCTCAGCCGTCGAGCCAATGGTCACCTCGATCGAGTACGGCGCCTCAGCCTTCCTGACCATTCATACATGTCGGAGATGCTCGACCAACATAGATCCCTCGCGGCCGCTGTCGCGAAACGAGAGCCGGAAAGAGCAGAGGACGAGCTGAGGAGACATCTGAGAATGGTGCTTTCGAGCCTCGATCAGATTCGACAACGGCACCCTGAGTACTTCGAGGAGGAGATGGACCGTGGATAAATCGGAAGGAACGACCATGGTCACAGGTGGCCTTGAAGATCGCCGGGAACTATTTGGCTCGATGGTCTTGAGCAGAGTCTTCGAGACCGAAGCAGAACGTCAATACAAGGCCGCAAACATAGGTGGCTATTGCCACTTGTCATCAGGTCAGGAAGCCACAGCCGTCGGGTCGGTCGCAGCACTAGAGGAAGACGACTACCTGGTCACTGGATACCGATGCCACGGATTCGCTCTGGCAAGAGGCGTATCTGCTCGCTCGGTCATGGCTGAACTCTTCGGTAAGCAGGATGGTTGCGCGCATGGGCGAGGCGGATCGATGCACCTGCTCGACGTCGAACGCAAGTTCTATGGCGGGTGGGGCATCGTCGCCGGCCAACTACCGATCGCGACCGGACTTGCCCTCGGGATCGTGCGTCAAGCCAACAGCCAGGCGGTGCTTTGCGAACTCGGTGACGGAGCGGTCAACATGGGCGCCTGGCACGAATCCTTGAACCTTGCGGCCCTGTGGGATCTGCCAATGGTCTTTCTGGTCGTCAATAACGCCTACGGCATGGGCACGGGTGTCGAACGTGCCTCAGCCGAACCGGAGATCTTCAAGCGAGCCTCAGCCCACCGAATTCACGGGGAGAGGATCGACGGAAATGATCTCGATGAAGTGTTTGAGTCGTGCGATCGGCTGCTCACCGACGCCAGGGAGAACCGTAGACCGGCAGTCATCGAGGCGATGACCTATCGCCATCGCGGGCACTCTGTCGCTGACGCGGGTCTTGCCTACCGGACCAAGCAGGAAATCGCTGAATGGCGTGACGAGAACGACCCGATCGAACGAGAGCGGGAGAAACTACTCGGCTCAGGACACACCGACGAAGACCTCGAAAAAGTTGAAGCCGAAGCGAAAGCGACTGTGGAAGCCGCGGTTGAGTTTGCCGCCGAAAGCCCGGATCCTCAAGTAGACGATCTAGCGAAGGGCATGTACGGCCCCAGAAGCGCAGAGCAGTTCCAGCGCATGCGGCCCGGCAGCCCATTCGGCGAAGAAGCCCTCACATTCAACGCAGGCCTGGGCGAATGACCACTTCCGTTGACTCGCCCCCCGCTGACGCGGCCGAAGCCGGCTGGCAGGTCATGACCTACCGCGAAGCAATCCGGGTCGCTTTACGTGAAGAGCTCGAACGAGACGAGAGGGTCTTCATCATGGGTGAGGAAGTTGGCCTGTTCGATGGGTCATACAAGGTCACTTCCGGGCTCATGGACGAATTCGGTTCCGATCGAGTGCGAGACACCCCGATCTCCGAGGAAGGATTCGTCGGGGCTGGCATCGGGGCCGCGATGATCGGTGAACGACCCGTGGTGGAGATCATGACGTTGAACTTCCTCCTGGTCGCCATGGATCAAGTGGTCAATCACGCCGCCAAGGTCGGAGCGATGTTCGGTGGTGAGGTGCGAGTTCCAATGGTCATTCGCACCCCTAACGGAGCGGGCAACCAGCTCACGGCCCAACACTCCCAATCATTCGACGGGTGGTTCGCCGGCACCCCAGGGCTCAAAGTGGTTGCCCCGTCGAACCCTGCCGACGCACGCGCCCTGCTCAGGGCCTCGATTCGAGACGACGACCCAGTTCTCTTCATCGAGAATCTGCCGATCTACAAAGAAAAGGGGGAGGTCGACCTCGACGACCTCGAACCAGGAGAGATCGGACGGGCGAGAGTTCTGCGGGAAGGATCTGATCTCACGATAATCAGCCACTCCTTCGCCACGGTTAGGAGCATCGATGCGGCAGAGAAGCTGGAATCAGATCACGGCTTCTCCGTCGAAGTGGTCGATCTTCGCTCACTCCGGCCCTTGGACGTTGAGACGGTAGCCAATTCCGTCGCCAAGACCAATCGGGCGCTTTGTGTGGAAGAGGGTTGGCCATCATTCGGAGTGACAGCAGAAATCGCAGCCCGAGTCCAGAAGGCCTGCTTCGATGATCTCGATGCTCCGGTCGAGCGTGTAGGCATGGCTGAGGTGCCACTCCCATACGCAAAGCCACTCGAGTTGGCGGCAATGCCCGGAGTTGATCGAATAGCCGCAGCAGCAATCTCGACCTTGGAGGGGGCGAGATAGTGGAAATCCTGATGCCAAGACTCTCCGACTCGATGGAAGAAGGCCTGATCGTCGCCTGGCTTATCGAGAACGGATCAGAGGTATCGGTCGGAGATGAGATCGTCGAGATCGAAACCGACAAAGCAACCATGACTTACGAAGCCGACGGAAACGGCATCGTTCAGATCGTCGCGAAGGAAGGCGACTCCCTGCCGGTAGGCGCTCCGATAGCCCATTTGTTGTCTCCGGGCGAGGAACCGATTTCCGGTGAAGACGCGGGGCGTAGCAGTCCTCCCATCAACCCCGCACAATCCGACCAGAGCACGGCGGGAGACATTCTCTCTCCACATAGTCCCTCGCCGCTCTCGGTCGTCTCTGACCCATCAGAGAAGGAGTCGAGCGACGCCGCGAGGGCGGCCTCCAACAGCGAGTATCACGCCGGGAATGGAACGCGAGCGAAAGCCTCGCCCCTTGCTCGGCGGCTCGCCAAAGCGAACGCTGTCGAGCTCGGAGCCATTGTCGGCTCCGGGCCCGGCGGTCGCATCGTCAAGAAGGACATCCTTGAAGCAACCGCAAGCCCAAGCGCCCAAGCGAAGGTAACCCAAGGTGACGAGGTCACGATCGTGGAGGTCACTCGACTTCAAGCGACGGTGGCCCGCCGAATGACTGAATCCAAGTCATCGATCCCGCACTTCTATCTGTCCACCGAGATCGACATGAGCAGCTGCCATGCTGCCCGAGCCAGACTTAAGCAGTCAGTTGGTGAAGGTAGCCTTGTCCCTTCGTTCAACGACATGGTCGTCAAGGCCTGCGGTCTTGCGCTGAGGGAGTTCCCGAAGGCAAACGGCACCTACGACGACGGCCGCCTGCTGCTTCACTCCAACATCAATATCGGGGTGGCGGTCGCAGCAAGAGACGCGCTCGTGGTCCCCGTCCTGTCGAATGCCGACCAGCTGGGCCTCACCGAGATCGCCAAGAGGACCCGGGAGCTCGCCGGCAAGGTTCGCGATGGGTCCATTACCCCGCCGGAGCTCTCCGGTGGCACGTTCACTATCTCCAATCTGGGAATGTTCGGAGTCAGCGATTTCGGGGCGGTAATCAATCCCGGTCAGGCCGGAATCCTGGCAGTGGGAGCGATCGAGGAGAAAGCAGTCATCCGGGACGGCCAGGTCGTGGCCGCCCAGATGATGGGGGTGACCCTGTCATGCGATCACCGCATCCTCTACGGGGCAGAAGGGGCGTAGTTCCTGGCACGCGTCCAAGCCCTGCTAGAGGAGCCGCTTGCTTTAGCGCTCTAGCGGCCCTTCCACCGAGGCGCCCGCTTCTCCACGAACAACTTGACTCCCTCTATGCGGTCCTCGCTCGAGTAGGGGTCGGGACCTACATCGAGGCGAAGCGCCGCTGACATCGGCAGGCCATCGGACTTCAGGGCCACATGCTTGTAGCGGCTCGTAGTCAACGGGGCATTCGCGACAATTGCCTGAACGAACTTGTCTGTCTCGTCTTCAAGCGACTCGCGCGAAACAACCCGGTTCACGAGCCCCCAGTGCTTTGCTTCAGAAGCGCTCATGGGTTCGCCCGTGTAGAGCATCTCGAACGCAACAGCCCGTGGTAGCAGCCGGGGGAGAATCACCGAAGCGAAGTTGGCACCCATGCCGCGTTTGGCTTCGGGGAGCATCAGATTGGCTTGCTCTGAGCAGATCCTGATGTCGCACGCCAACGCGAGCTCGCACCCGGCACCGACAGCATGCCCGTTGATGCTCGCCACGGTTGGCTTTCTTACCTCGAGCACGATCTCGAAGAGGTTGCGTCGCCGGCCGCGCATCGGATGCTCAAACTTGCCTCCGGTCGACTTGTCGGTGTCAGAGACCTCTTTCAGGTCAACACCGGCGCAGAAAGCCTTGTCGCCTTCACCGGTCAACACGACAACTAGAATCGAGTCGTCCTCGTCGAACTCGATCAAACGCTCCTGCAGCGCCGCCCAAACATCGCTGCTCAGGGAGTTCAACCTAGAGGGTCGGTTCAGGGTGAGGTGGGCAACCTCACCCCTTACGTCTACATCCAGCCCAGGGGTACTCATCGAACCTCGGCTTCCTCGGTTCCGAGGATTCCCGCGATGAGCTGCCAGCCAGACTCGCTGAATTCAACGAGTTCGAGGTGGTGGCCAACGGTGGATCTCGCATCGACGAAGGCGAACTTGATTTGGTCTTCGAAATGACCTGAAAGGACCACCGCTTCGCCGGTCCCCTCGGCAGTCTTCTTTGCGGCCTCCACGTTCTCGACGCGGATTCCGAGATGGTGGAGGCTCAAAGCAGAGTCAGGTGAGAGGACGTCCTGGAATAGATCGACGGGCCCGGCAACCGGTTCAACTACCTCAACGACGATACGCCCGAGTCGGCTGAAACCGGCGGCGACTTTCATTCCTGTCTCGGAGCTGCCACCGTCGAGATCCATGTCGGGTTCGATGCGATTCGACTGGCGGCCGATCGGAACCTGAAGGTCAAGGCACGCTCGGGAGGCCACAGTTGGACGGCGTCCAGTGTGCGTGAAGGGGGCCTGCTGATCAACCTTGACGGACTTGACGACCTCACGACCGACCCCGAAAGCCAGACGGCAACGGTAAGGCCTGGATCCAAAGGTCGGGACCTGAACCGGCAGCTCGCAACGGAGGACCTCTTCTTCCCAACCGGCCATTGCCCCACGATCGCTGTAGGAGGTTTCCTCCTACAAGGAGGGTGGGGATGGCTCTCGCGAAAGTACGGACCGGCTTGTACGAACGTGATCGGTTTCAACATCGCGATGGCGGCAGTTGAGAACGGGCGCCTCGGTGTTGCCGCCCGGGCTCTGGGTCTCGCTCAGGACTGTTTGGACCGTTCGGTTTCATATGCGAACGAGAGAATCGTCGGTGGAGCGCCAATTGCACGCTTTCAGCTTGTCCAGGCGATGATCACTGAGATGGTCGTCGGGACCGAAGGTGCGAGGGCGATGATCCTGGAGCTGGCGGAGGCGAGAAACAAAGGCCTACGTGCTCGGCGCGAGGCGTCCTTGGCGAAGTTTCACGCAAGTGAGGTCGCGATGAGCTCCGCATCTAGTGCCGTCCAGATCCACGGTGCCTACGGGGTCCACGAGGACTACATCGTAGGAAAGCATTTCCGTGATGCGAAGGTTTTCCAGATTGTCGAAGGCCAAAACCAACTACATACCGGACTTATTGCCGAATACGAGCTCGGGATTAGATCAGACGTAAAAAGGTAGTCCAGTTCTCTTCGCACACGGGTACCTCTCCAGCCCGGTCGGTTCGTGCGAAGACATGGTGGGCAGGTGTGGACGCAGCCTCTCGCCAATTGGGGCGCCCGGTGCTTGCCGGGCGCCCCAGCTTCTTCTTGGATCCCTGATAGTCGGCATCAGACAATCCGATGCCAAGTCTTGGATTCAGAGAGTCGTAAGCGACGTCGATCGTCGTTGGCCGCAAGGACCAGCCGAGTCCGACCTGAGATGCATGGTCGACTGAGTTGAAAGGTGACGAAGTTGCGAAGGGAGCGAACATACGCGCAGCCACGTTCGCTTCAACCAATTCAGATCCCCATCGAGCGGCCGACGATCTCCTTCATGATCTCGGTCGTGCCGCCGTAGATCCGGGTTACTCGGTTGTCCGTGTAGGCGCGGGCGATCGGGTACTCGAGCATGTAGCCGTAGCCGCCGTGGAGCTGGACGCACTTGTCGATCACGCGGTCGGCCATCTCGGTCGCCCACCACTTCGCCTCGGCCGCGTCTTCGACCGTGAGGGTTCCTTCGTTGAGCGCCTCTACGCAGCGGTCGATGAAGACGGTTCCGATGTCGACCTCGGTCTTGATCTCGGCCATCTGGAAGCGGGAGTTCTGGAAGGTCCCGATCGGGGAGCCGAAGGCGTAGCGTTCCTTTACGTAGTCGAGGGTCCAGTTCAGCGCGGCCTGGGCGGCCGCAACGGCGGCGACCGCGATCGACATCCGTTCCTGGGCGAGGTTGGAGACCAGGTACTTGAAGCCGTCGCCTTCGCTTCCGAGCAGGTTCTCGACCGGAACCTCAACGTCGTTGAAGAAGAGCTCGGCCGTGTCCTGGCTGTGCATCCCGACCTTCTCCAGGTTGCGGCCCCGTTCGAAGCCGGCCATGCCGCGTTCGATGATCACGATCGAGATGCCGCGGTGCTTCTCCTTCGGGTCGGTCTTCACGGCGGTGATGATCAGGTCGGCGTTGACGCCGTTGGTGATGAAGGTCTTCGAACCGTCGACCACGTAGTGGTCGTCGTCCCGGATCGCCTTGGTCGACATCGAGGCGAGGTCGGAGCCGATCCCGGGTTCGGTCATCGCCACCGCGGTGATCAGGCTGCCGTCGACGATCCCGGGAAGCCAGCGTTCCTTCTGCTCGTCGTTGCAGTACTCCTCGAAGTAGGGGAGGCAGACGTCGTTGTGGAGGGTGATGCCGAGCATCGCACCGGTGACGCCCCGGTAGTAGCCCTCTTCGCCGACGATCTGGTTGAAGCGGAAGTCCTTGAGCCCGAGCCCGCCGTACTCTTCGGAGACTGACATCGCCAGCATGTTCTTCTCGCCGGCCTTCCCGAAGAGCTCACGGGGGACGATGCCGTCCTCCTCCCACTGCCCGAAGTTCGGCATGATCTCGTCGGTGACGAAGCGACGCACGCTATCGCGGAAGTCTTGGTGTTCGGGATTGAAGTTTTCTCGTTTCATGGTGGCACCAGTGGGTTAATGGACGGTCTACTTCGGACGTCAGCTGAGCTTCTTGACGACCCAGATCGGAGGTGATACCTTGCTATCATAGTCAGAGATATGGGATTATGTCGCGTTTATGAATGGAATCGGGGGAGCCGCGTTGCCGACTGATGACAGGCCCTCAGCGCCTTCAGATGGATTTGATGTCATTGTCGTCGGTGCCGGACCGGGTGGCTACGTTGCCGCGATCCGCGCCGCCCAGCTCGGCAAGTCCACCGCGGTGGTCGAGGCCGACAAGTCCGGTGGGCGTTGCCTGAACTACGCCTGTATTCCGGCAAAGACGATGTTGCACACCGCCGAGGTGTTCGATCACGCGCAGAACAGTGCCGACATCGGGGTCAAGGTCCAGGGTGCCGAGCTCGACTGGGACGCGCTCGGCCAGCGCCGGACCGATGTCTCGGCCAGCCTCTCCGGCGGCGTCAAAGGACTCTTCGACAAGAACAAGATCAAGTACATCGAGGGCGAGGGCAGCCTGACCGCCGATGGCGACGTGAAGGTCGGCGACACCGTCTACGGAGCCGGCAGCGTGATCATCGCGACCGGTTCCGTCGCGCAGCCGATCCCCGGCGTCGAGTTCTCCGACCGCGTGCTCGACACCTGGGGCGCCTGGTCCCTGCCCGAGCAGCCGAAGAAGATCGCCGTGGTCGGGGCCGGGGCATCGGGATCCGAGATCGCCTCCGCGTACATCCGTTTCGGCACGGAGGTCCTGTTGATCGAGATGCTCGACCAGATCCTTCCCGCCGAGGACAAGGACGTCGTCCGGGTCGTCGAGCGGACCTTCAAGAAGCAGGGCATCGAGGTCTCCACCGGCACCCCGGTCGAGAACGTCGAGGCCGGCAAGGACTCCGTGAAGTTCACCTACGGCGACAACTCCGCTGAGGTCGACTATCTCGTGATCGCCGGCGGGCGCCGGCCGGACGTCGACGCGCTGGGCCTCGACAAGGCCGGTGTCGCGGTTGATGAGAACGGAAAGATTGAGGTTGATGGGTCCCAGAAGACGTCGAACGAAAAGATCTACGCGATCGGTGATCTGTGCCCGGGCGCAGCGCTCGCCCACAAAGCGATGGAAGAAGGCATCGTCGCCGCCAAAGCCACGGCCGACCAGGAGATTCACCTGGTAGATCAAGAGCTGATCCCCGGCGCAACCTTCTGCCACCCCCAGGTAGCCAGCGTAGGTCTGACCGAAGCCCAGGCCGAGGAGAAGGGTCTCGACATCAAGACCGGCAAGCTGAAGCTCGGCGGGGTCGGGGCCGGCACCGTCTACGACGACCGAGACGGCATGGTGAAGCTAGTGGTCGACAAGGAGTACGGCGAGATCGTCGGCGCCCACATCGTCGGCAACAGGGCCTGCGACATGATCGCGGAACTCGTGGCCGTGATGGTGCTGGAAGGCGGCATCCAGGAACTCCAGCGCATCATGCACCCGCACCCGACCATCTCCGAAGCGATCCTCGAGGCCGCCCGCGCCGTCGACGAATGGGCAACCCACGCTTGAATCTCATGGTTTGGATATGCACCTACCCAGTCGGGACATTCGTTGATTCTTCTCGAGACTTCAAACCGAACAAGTTTCCGTCGCAGCGCCTGAGTATCCGGCGTTACCGAACGCTCACGGACTCTCTCCCAACACTGTGAGCAGTACGGTCGGCCGCACAAGACTCCGCATCCTGCGGCCGACCGTGCGACGGGTTTCCTTCACCCGCGATCAGAGCTCACAAAGCAACAGAGCCTGACACCGGGCGTACGGTGAACGAAACGACTTCAAGCACCTCAGGCTACGTGCGCATCCTCCTCTTGCTCGGTGGTCTCTCAGCGTTAGGGCCGGTCTCCCTGGACCTCTATTTCCCGGCTCTGCCCTCGCTGCCGGCTGAGTTCGAAGTCAGCACGTCCATGACCCAACTTACGGTCGGCGCATTCCTGCTCGGGCTCGGTCTAGGCCAGCCAATCGCAGGCCCCCTAAGCGACATGTTCGGGCGCCGCAAACCAATCTTGATCTCCATCGCCTTGTATCTTGTTGCCACGGTCGCGTGTGTCATCGCTCCAACAATGGAGCTACTCGTCGCAAGTCGCCTTCTCCAGGGGATATTCGCATCGGCCGGGATCGTGATCGCTCGAGCAATTGTGCGAGACCTCTATGTAGGGGCCCCCGCGGCACGCCTGCTCTCTCACCTGGTCATGATCTACGGGCTTGCGCCGTTGCTCGCCCCGCTCATCGGTGGCCTGCTTCTAACGTTCACAAACTGGCAAGGCACGTTCATCACGATGGCCGCGTTCGGCCTGATTCTCTTCGTGCTCGTCGCCGCTGGGCTACCCGAGACGCTTCCCAACGAACTGCGCAGAAGCGGCGAAATAAAGCATCAGTTGAAGGTGTTCCCAAACTTTCTGAGGGATCGGATCTTTCTTGGCTACGCGCTCGCACTAGGGCTAGGAACAGCCTGCATAATCGCCTACATATCCGCCTCATCCTTCGTGCTCCAAGACGTCTACGGAGTCTCCCCTCAGATCTACGGGGTGCTCTTTGGAATAAATGCCGCGGCGATGATCGCCTCCAGCCAGGTTAACGCCGCTCTCGTCGGACGTCGCGACCCGGCCAAACTGCTGAAGGTTGCAGGGTTCGCTCTGGTCTCAGCTTCCACGCTCCTGCTCGTCGCGGTCGTACTCGGCTTGGGCCTCTGGGCCGTCACGCTCTGTCTGGTTGCGATGATGGGATGCTGGGGTTTCATCCCCGCCAACGCGATCAGTCTCGCAATGGTCGACTACCGCGAAGCGGCCGGCTCGGCCTCAGCGGTCCTCGGAATATTTCAATACGGGATGGGGGGAATCGTCACCCCTCTAGTGGGGGTCGGAGGGGAGAACACGGCGTTGCCGATGGCGATCGTGATTCTCGTATCAGCCCTGGCGCTCTTCACGGCCATTCGCGTCAACGGACGCCAAACAGCCATCCAATGACTGAACACAACTAACGGGAGCAGAGAAGTTCCGGCGCTCACATCAGCAGAGAGTAGGCGAACACGACAAAGTTCGTACGCGCTGCTCCTCCGAGATCGGAATGCATCGTCACGAACCATTGGCGTTTTCGGGTGACTGGCCCGGAGTCGACCATCGCGATTCGCAACGGTCCCGATTCGGGAATGCGGCGCGCTCGCACACCTCCGCTTATGAGACGTTCACCACGGCGACATCGAGCCTGGCCGGAGGCGATGTTGAACTGACCGTCACCCGCGGTGTTGTCGAAGTCCCGGACCTTGCCCCACCTGATTTTCATCGCCCCGAGGTTCTTGGCTTGGACGGCACGCGGCTTGATCTGGTGGGTGCCGACGGTGTTTCGGGCGACACCGTAGGCGGTGCCGCCCAACGCGACGAACAACGCCACGACCGCGATCAGAGTCGCTGGCGATGGGATGCGGCGCTGCTTCTTCATTGCTCCTCCTCGGTTTGAGACTCGACCCCCGACACAAGACGGGACGATCCCGGCCCGTTCGAAATCCCCACCCGACGGTCAAGCCGATCGATGTGATGCGGTGGCTGGTCAGGCTGACCTGCCCCGAAGATGGCCTGGTGCTGGATCCTTTTTGCGGATCCGGCACGACTGGTGTCGCCTGTGCTCTCGAAGGACGCCGCTTCCTCGGGATCGAAGGGACGAGTCCTTCGCCGAGGTCGCCAAGACCCGCGTCACCCACTGGTCCAAGCAACCGGAGGTCGATCCGGACCCTTTGGACCGAGGCGCGAAATGAACCCGCGCTATCCAGGGCAACCTGACGAACTCAAGCTGGCGCCCGAGTCGATCGAAGCGCTGGCAAGACGCCTCGCCGAGCTGATCGACACCCGAGACGACCGGCCGGGCGAGCAACGGTTCATTTCGGCTGAAGAGGTCGCCCAGCGCTGGAACGTCGGTCGCCGGTGGGTCTACGAGCACACCGGAGAACTCGGTGCCCGCCGTCTCGGAGACGGCCCCAAACCCCGGCTTCGCTTCGACGCCGAAGAGGTCGCCGAGCACCTCGGCGGCCGAGACCGCGCGCCCGGCCCGCGAACCCGCAGGTTCAGGTAGGAGGGGCCACGTCGTCGGCGGCCGTCTCCATCCAACGGTCGCAGCAGTGTCGCTTCGGGAACTGGTCTACGAGACGATCGACACCGCGACCAACGAAGACTGGCTGGCGGTCTTCGACACGCTCGCTTCCGAGGCCCGCGAGGCCATACCCGAGCTTGGAACGACGCCAGCGCCAAAGTCCTCCAGGTTCCAACAATTGAAGGAAGTGGCTCGTCGGTATCGGGCAGGGAGGGGCTGATGTCGAAGGCGACAGGAGAGGTCAAGGAGCGCGAATGGAAGGCCGGCAAGAAGTTCGCGCTCCGCTTCCGGGCCTACGGCAAACGCCGCTACCTAACGTTGGGCTACGAACACGACGGCTGGACCCGCAAACGAGCAGAGGAAGAGCTGGCCAACGTCCTTGCCGATGTCAGACGCGGCATCTGGGTGCCACCCAAGAAAGACCAACCGAAGTCCAGGTCCGGCACCGAGGACGGTGAGGCGCCGACCTTTTGGTCCGTTCGCTCGCAAGCTGGTTGCGTCTCGGCAGGGTGAGGTTTCGGAGGGCACGATCGAAAAAGAGGAATGGGCACTCGGGTACTTGATTGATTCTTTGGCGGATGGCCGCTCCCGGAAATTGGCGTGGAGGCGGTCGATGATTTCAGGCGGCACATGGTCGCCGAGTCAGAATCGCGTCGCCGCGCGCTCGAGCGTCGCCGACCAAAGCGGGACCGGCAAGGCAACCCGCTCCGGCCGCTCTCAGCCAGCTCGATCAACCAGGTGATCAGCTTCCTCCAATCGATCCTCACGATCGCCCGTGAGTACGGGCATGTGAAGGAGAACGCCGCGGTGGGCAGGCGTCGCCGACTTAAGGTGCCCCCTAAGCGACCGGTGTATCTCGACTCCGCTCGTCAGATCGAAGCGCTGCTTCAGGCGGCAGATGAGCTGGACCGGGATCCCCGCCACCGGCTCTCTCACCGGCTCGCGATCGTCGCGACGCTCCTATTCGCCGGACCGCGCGCCCAGGAGCTCTGCTACCTGCTCTTGCGCGACATTGACCTAGCGGTGGACCGGCTCATGGTTGGTCGCTCGAAGACCCAGGCCGGACTCAGAGAGATCAAGATCGTCCCGATCCTGCACCGGATCCTCACCGACCACATAGCCAGCTTGAACCACATCGGTCCCGACGATCTTGTCTTCCCGACCGAGAACGGCGGGCCACGCGACGCCGGCACGCTCCTCTCCCGAGTCCTTCACCCGGTATTCGAGCGCGCGAACGAACTGTTCATAGCCGAGGGGCAGGTTCCGCTCCCGAAAGGCCTAACCACCCACAAGCTCCGCCACACCTTCGCGTCGATTCTGATCGCCTGCGGGGAAGACCCGATCACGCTCATGACCCAGATCGGGCACACCGATCCAGGATTCACGCTCCGCGTCTACTCCCACATGATGAGCCGCGGCACCGAAGAGAGAGAACGCCTCAAAGCACTCGTCGAAGACAAAGCCGGCACACCGAAGGAAAAGCCCCGCCAGCTTCGCATCCGCGACTACGAGCAGCCGAAAGCCCTCGCCGATCTCGGCGGCAGCGCCACCAGATGCGAGATCGTCAAACAAGTCCGTAAAGACCTCGGCCCGAGAATGACTCCGACTGATCTGGAGCGAGTACCGAGCGGCATGCTGCGCTGGGAAACCCACCTCTCGAAAGCGAGATCGAATCTGGTCAGTCGCGGCCAGATCAAAGCCGATTCATCGCGGGGCGATGGCAGCTTGCCGACGATGCCGACCCTAGGGATGATCAACTCAACCGACCAAGCCCCGATGGAAGCTTGGCCCGCATCCAGGTGGGCGGTCGCGGGTGCGAGAAGGCCATCAATCTATGAAGACAGTTACTATAGTATGCCGCGCATGCTTGGGTGTCAGGATTCGGTTCGCCGCTGGGCGGTCGTGACGTCCTGGGGTCCAGTCCACAACGAGGAATCGAGGAGATCCAGTTGAGTTCGAACCAGAACGCCACCAACGATTTCGACGTCATCGTCGTCGGCCTCGGCCCCACCGGCCTGGTCGCAACCTCTCTGCTCGCCGAGCGTGGGCATCGGGTTGGCGCTTTCGAGCGCTGGCCGACGCTGTACGGACTGCCGCGTCTGGTGAATCTCGATGCCGAGGCAGCTCGTATAGTGCAGGCGTCGGGCGATATCGATGTCGCCCTGCGCGAGTCAACCCCGTTCCGCCGCAATCGATACAGCAACTCTCAAGGGCAGGTGCTGATCGACATGGATTGGGAAACGGAAGTCGGCGTCAGCGGGTTCCCGCTCGGCTCGTCGATGTATCAGCCTCACGTCGAAGACGCGATCTACGAGGGAGCGATCGAGCGCGGTGCTTCCGTGCATCAGGGACGGGAGGTGGTCGCGATTGATCAGGACGACGACGGCGTGACCATCACTCATGTGGAACAAGGGGGAGGCGATCCTCAGACCGCGCGTGCCAGTTGGCTGATCGCCGCCGACGGCGCGAAGAGCAAGATCCGCAATTTGCTCGAGCTCGAGCGCGAAGACCTGGGAATGAAAAGCGCTTTCCTCAACGTCGACACGATGAAACTGACGGACCTCACCGGGAAGGGACTGGAGCCCGACATCGCGAGCTGCATCGCCGGACCTCCGCGGATGTACGTCTACGTTCCGATCGGGGAGCGGCGGGCGCGCTTCGAGATGGAAGTGCTACCGGAGGACGACCGCGAGGAGATGCTGAAGCCGGAGACGGTCTGGGGCTTCCTGGACGATTGGTACCAGGTCGGTCCCGACGACGTCGAGATCTACCGCCAGGTCATCTACGAGTTCGACAGTCAGCTAACCGAGCGGTGGCGGGTCGGTCGGACGCTGCTCGCCGGCGACGCCGCGCACCAGATGGGACCCTTCCTCGGCCAGGGTGCATGCTCCGGGATGCGCGACTCGATCAACCTCGCCTGGAAGCTCGACTTGATCTTGCGCGGAGTGAGCGACGAGTCCCTGATCGACACCTACCAGGAGGAACGCCTGCCGCATGTCCGCGAGCTGATCGTCAGGTCGGCGGAGATCGGGCGGATGTCGACCGAGCGCGACCCGGAGCGTGCAAAGGCTCGTGACAAAGCGATTCTGGAGGCCGGGGCCGACGAATCGACGCCGATGCCGACGCTACAGGCGGGCATCTTGCAGCGAGGAGATGACGGTGAGGCGACACCTCCCGTGGGCGCCCCGGGCCCACAGGGCCGGGTTGAGTACGAGGGTCGGGTCGGTCGTGCCGATGACGTGATGGGCCGAGGCTGGGCGCTCTTGACGAAGGGAATGGGTCCGTTGGCGGGCGTGGACTCCGCGCAGTTGGACTTCATCGAGTTGATCGGGGGTCAGACGATCCCGCTCAGCGACGACCCTGCCTCGACCCTGGCACGAGACCTGGACGGCGTCTACATGGACTTCTTCGAAGCTAACGGCGCGGTCGCGATCCTGGTTCGGCCGGACTTCTACATCTTCGGGGTCGCTGGTGATCGCTCTGAGGTTCCGGCGATGCTCGACGATCTGCGAAGCCAGCTCGGAGTGCGGACGGCCTGAACGGTCTCCGCACTCCGAGGCGGGCCGACGGCGACGTGCGGCCCGGGGGCGACGTGCGGCCCTGATCTGGCCTCTATCGCCCGTTCCACCTGGCCGGCCGCTTCTCGACGAAGGACTTGACGCCTTCGACCCGGTCCTCGCTCGAGTACGGGTCGGGGCCGACGTCGAGCCTCAGCGCGGCGGAGATCGGCAGTCCGTCTGACTTGAGGGCCATGTGCTTGTAGCGGCTCACGGTCAACGGCGCGTTGGTGACGAGGGCATCGACGAGCTTTTCGGTCTCGGCCTCCAGCTCGTCCCGAGGAACAACCTTGTTGACCAGGCCCCACCGGAGGGCTTCCTCGATCGGCATCGGCTCCGCGAGGTAGAGCATCTCGAAGGCGATCGCCCTGGGCAAGAGCCGCGGCAGGATTACCGAGGCGAAATTTGCTCCCATGCCGCGTTTGGCCTCAGGCAGAATGAGTTGCGATCCGCCTGCCCCGAGCCGCAGGTCGCAGGCCAGGGCGAGCTCGCAGCCGGCACCCACGGCATGACCATTGAGGCTGGCGATGGTGGGCTTGCCGACCTCGAGCAGGATCTCGAAGAGATTGCGCTTCGCACCCCGCATCGGATGGTCGAAGACTCCGCCGGTCGCCGCGTCTCGCTCTGCCACCTCCTTCAGATCGACGCCGCTGCAGAAGGCCCGGTCGCCTGCCCCGGTGAGCACGATCGCCCGGACCCCGTTGTCAGCGTCGAACCTCACGATATGGTCCTGGAGCGCGTCCCACACCTCTCGGTTGAGAGCGTTGAGGCGCGCCGGCCGATTCAGCCGCAGATAGGCGACTTGTCTGCGAACCTCGACTTCCAGGCCTTCGATGCTCACCCAGCTGCCCCCTCGGGCCCATCGCCGAGTATCCCCGCGATCAATCCCCAGCCGGCCTCGCTGAACTGCACCAACTCGAGGTAGTGGCCCATCGTCGCGCGAGCGTCGACGAAGGCGAACTCGATCTGGTCTTCGAAGTGTCCGGATACAACCGACTCGGAGCCGGCTCGTGCCGAAGCGTCCCGGGCTGCCGCGAGATCCTCGACCCGGACGCCCACATGGTGAAAGGCAAGGGTCCGCTCCGGAGAGATCGAGTCGGTGAAGATCGCTGTCTCCCCCTCGAGCGGCTCGATCACCTCCAGGACGGCGCGACCCCAGCGGCAGAACGCGGCCGCCACCTTGACGGTGGCGCCCGAGTCGCCATCCAGGCTCATCTCCGGTTCGAACGTGACCCAGTCCCCGACCCCCAAGAGATCGCCCAAGGCCTTCATCCCGGCCTCCCGGCTCGCCGACACGTAGCCGACCTGGAATGCCCCCTCCATCTCGATACCGCCTGCTTCCGTCATGGTCCTCCGATCCGGTGCCCGCCTGGCTCACGTACCGCAGCGATCGCCGCCTCGGCCGGTGGGCTCTTGTATGTGGCCTACATCTGTGACTATAGTAGTCATGCTGTTGATCGATATGTGCCTGGGAAGCACGGACCGAGAAGGAGGAGAGCGTGGCGAGTGAATCTGTGGATATACCGCAACCCGTGGAGGGGTTCGACCTGGTCGGACAAGAGTTCCTGGACAACCCGCGGGATTGGTTCCAGCGTGCACAGGAGGAGAGTCCGGTCTTCTTCTCGCCCGAATTCAACTTCTGGGGAATAACCCGCTTCGAGGACGTCGAGAATGCCCTCAAGGACTGGGAGGCGTTCTCGAGCGAGTCGATTGCCATGGTGCCGGTGCCGGACGAGTTCGCCGACCGGGTCCCGCCCGGCTTCTTCGCCACCGGGGCCCTCGTCTCGCAGGATCCACCCCGACACACCAAGCGACGCAAGCTGATCAACCAGGGTTTCACCCGAGGTCAGATGGAGAACCTGAAGGCGCCGATCGAAGCGATCTGCAACGACCTGATCGACAGCTTCATCGACCGTGGGTCCTGCGACCTGATGTCCGAGTACTGCTACGAAGTCTCGCTGCAGTCGATCGTCAGACTGATCGGTCTGCCCACCGACGACCTGCCGCTGCTCAGGCAACTCGCCGACGATCAGGGCGCGGTGGTCTCGGACGTGATCAAGCCGATGACGCCGAAGGAGCGCACGGAACGCTGGGAACGGATC
>Ga0182792_1001412_pt1 | contig 19523 bp, 11 predicted proteins | sample Passage237B_FD_130497 | JGI IMG/M metagenome (GOLD analysis project Ga0182792, IMG submission 130497) | Cellulose adapted compost microbial communities from Newby Island Compost Facility, Milpitas, CA, USA - Passage2 37B (version 2) (version 2) ...
AGCTGAAGGTAACAGCTGTCGGCAAGGACTCCGTTCATTACAAGTTGCAGTTTGCAACCGTAAAGAAAGACACTGGTTTGCGAAGGAAATTGCGCAATGAACTCTACCTGAAAGTCATCGAATACGATGCCGAACAAGCCGCGGGCGCAAAACCAAGCTACTAAACTTTCCTAATCTTAACGCTTTTCACGAAGTGGTGGCTGCCCTTTTCCAGGATAAGATCGGCGCGGAACCGGGTGGGTAGGATGTTTTTGAGCAGGTTCGGTCTGTTGATTTCGTTCCAGATGTTGAGTGCCGTGGACGCACTCTGTTCCACACTGAGGTCGGCAAACCGGTGGAAGTAAGACATGGGATTCTGGAATGCCGTCTTGCGCAACCATTCAAACCGTTGGGTATACCATTCCTGCAGGTTGTCCGGATCGGCATCGACGTAAATGGAATAATCAAAGAAATCCGATACGAAAACTCCAGGACCACGATGTTTGCCTTTTACATTCACTTGAAGCACATTGATGCCTTCCACGATCAACACGTCCGGCTGCTCTACCCATTGTAGCTCACCAGGTACGATATCATACGCCAGATGCGAATAGACAGGTGCGGATACGCGCTCCTTACCGGACTTGATGTCCGACAGGAAACCAAGCAACCGTTTGGTATCATAACTTTCCGGAAACCCTTTCCGGTTAAGTATGCCTTTTGATTCCAGGTAATGGTTGGGGTACAGGAATCCATCTGTCGTGACAAGATCGACCCTGGGATTGCCGGGGGAGAGCGACAATACCTTTTGAAGCACCCTGGCCGTGGTGCTTTTGCCAGCCGCGACGCTCCCGGCAATGCCGATGATAAACGGCAGCCGCTTGCTGTGGTTGTTGAAGAACGAGTTGGCGTTGTGGTGAAGCTGCCGGTAGCTGTCTATGTGTATCTGCAAGAGGTGGCTGAGTGGAAAATATACATCTTCAATCTCCTGCATCGTCAAGGGTTCGTTCAGCGCATTCAGCTTGTGGATATCGGTTTCTGCAATAGGGTAGGACAGGTGACCATTGAGTTCCTTCCACTCTTCGCGTGAAATGTGGCGGAAAGGGGAATACATGACGCCATTGTCTGTTTTGACCATACTCATCGGGTGAGGGTTGCAAACTTAGCTAAAATGCGTGGCATTCACGAACGCTACGTTGCAAAAAACGTCCGGTGCACCAGCTTCAAAGCATGCCTTTCAGGATGAGTTCCCCCGTAGCGGGGTTGGTCGCCAAAGGCACGTTGTATACGTCGCATACCCGCATGAGCATCTGGATGTCAGGCTCGTGGGCGTGTTTTCCGAGCGGGTCCCGAAAAAAGATGATGGCATCCACTTTGCCTTCCGCAGCAAGGGCCGCGATTTGGGCATCGCCTCCCTTAGGGCCGCTGAGCTTGAGGTCGACATCCAGGCCGGTCTGTCGTATGTATGACCCGGTAGTGCCCGTGGCCACGAGGTTTGCGCTGCGCAGCAGCGTGATATGATCCTTTACGAATCCTACCATTTCCGGTTTCTTGCCATCGTGCGCAATAAGCGCAATTGTTTTCCGTTCCATCCGTTGATATTATCGTTTATTTTTGATTTTTTCTCGTAATCATCCCATCACCAAATCGTCACATCATCAAATCGTCACATCACCAAATCGTCACATCACCAAATCGTCACATCACCAAATCGTCACATCACCAAATCACCCTTTAGCGGACAGAAACCGCCAGGGGTTTTTATGCTGTGAATGCTGCTGTTCCTCCACCAATTGCGCAACAATCCGGTTGAGCAGGTTGTCGTTTTCGCTGACCATCCGGTCGCCCAACGCAATCAATTTCTGGATATTGCTGTGGCTAGCAGCGTCCAACTCCTCTCGGATGCTGTGCAGGTTGCTCGGCTCTATACGGATGTATTGCGTTGCCTTGCCGGCCGATTTGTAGAGTTGCTGCAGGAAGAAATCACTGCTTTCGGCCGCGCCGCTCATCATGATGTCGATTAACGCGGGTCCGATAGAAACGGCCCGGCTTTTCTTGAAGTGTTCGTAGTCGTATGCTTTCCTCGACCGTCCGGTGCCCAATGAGAGAATGGCGATGTCATTGATTTTGGTTTCGTTGAATGCCTTGGTCACTTCCACCAGCGCACTCATCGAAGGGTTCGGCGCAAATACCCCGCCGTCGAGCAGCGGGTAGCGCGTGCCACTCATCGAATAGATCTCGGCCACGCTGAAATAGGTCGGGGCCGCCGACGTTGCCCGGCAAACATCGCGTAGGTAGAAATCACGCGGATCGCCCCGCATAATCGCTGTCTGCTGCCTGAAAAAGTGTGTCTTCCGGAGTTCGATGTTATAGGCAGTGACGATGCAGGGTTTGAGGAGTTGGCTGAGACGGATGTCGCCGAAATAGGTTTGAAGCACATGTTCGAGCGTTGTGCTGGGATACCGTTCGCTCAGCAAACCGAATCTGGCCATCAGTCGCCTGAAGAAGCCAGCCTTGAAGATATCGCTTCCATGCGTGACATACAGGTCCAAGGCCTCCTTTGCAGAGAATTTAGGCCGTGAGGGGTCCTGGTCGCTCGGACACAGCAGGAGACAGATGAGGATTCCGCCGGTACTTGTACCGGCAAAAAAATCGAAATGGTCGACGATGGCTGCATCGGGGTTGCCGCTCACGCGTTTCAGCCTCCGCTCCAGCGCAGCCAATAGCATGCCTGGGATAATCCCGCGTATCCCGCCGCCATCGATTGAAAGGATTTTCTTCATCGGTTGTGCTTTGCCGGTAAAAATAGCTTATTTTTGCGTCACACAATTAATCACTTTTAATTCTTTATCTTGGAAACACAGGAATTGACCACCGTAGACACCGCAACCGAACTGGGGCTGTTGCCCGAAGAATTTGAACGCATCACCGAAATCCTGGGCAGGACGCCGAATTTTACCGAACTGTCGATTTTTTCGGTCATGTGGAGCGAGCACTGCTCCTATAAAAATTCCATCGTTTGGCTCAAGACGTTGCCCAAGGACGGTCCGCATATGCTGGCGAAGGCGGGCGAGGAAAATGCAGGCTTGGTGGACATTGGGGATGGCTTAGGCTGTGCGTTCAAGATCGAATCACATAACCACCCGTCGGCCCTCGAACCCTACCAGGGTGCGGCTACCGGCGTCGGAGGCATCAACCGCGATATCTTTACCATGGGGGCCAGGCCGATTGCCCAGCTCAATTCCCTGCGTTTCGGCGACATCAACCACCCCCGCACGCAGTGGCTGATAAAGGGGGTTGTCAAAGGTATCGGAGACTACGGCAATGCATTTGGGATACCCACGGTAGGCGGTGAAGTGTTTTTCGATGAATGCTATCAAGTGAACCCATTGGTGAATGCGATGTCTGCGGGCATCGTCAAGGCCGGAGAGACGGTGTCAGCCACTTCCTACGGTGTGGGAAACCCCGTGTACATCGTGGGGTCGGCTACCGGAAAGGACGGCATACACGGTGCTGCGTTTGCCTCCAAAGATATCACCGAAGACTCGGTGAACGACTTGCCCGCCGTACAGGTGGGTGACCCTTTCCAGGAAAAACTGCTGCTGGAAGCTACCCTTGAAGTGATAAAGACCGGTGCCGTCATCGGTATGCAGGATATGGGTGCCGCCGGAATCATCTGTTCCAACTCGGAGATGTCTGCCAAGGGAAAACATGGCATGCGCATCGATTTGGATAAGGTGCCCACCCGCCAGGCCAGCATGAAGCCCTACGAAATCTTATTGTCTGAGTCCCAAGAGCGTATGCTTATCGTGGTGCAGAAAGGACGCGAAGCCGACGTGGAGGCCGTATTCGAAAAGTGGGACTTGAACTGCGCCGTTATCGGCGAAGTGACGGACACGCAGCGGCTGAAATACTATATGCAGGGTGAATTGGTGGCTGACGTCCCCGCCGATGACTTGGTGCTTGGCGGTGGGGCCCCTGTGTATCACCGCGAGTACCGCGAGCCAGCTTACTTCGCGGAATACCAGCGATTCAAGTTGGAGGATATCGCTGAGCCAGTGGACCTGTGCGACGTCGCGCAGCACTTGCTGTCGCATCCGAATATCGCTTCGAAACGGTGGGTAACCAGGCAATACGACTCGATGGTCGGTACCGCCAACATGACCACCAACCGTCCCAGTGATGCCGCCGTGGTGGCGGTGAAAGGTACGGACAAGGCAATCGTGTTGACCGTTGACTGCAATTCGAGGTACGTAAATGCCGACCCCCAAAAGGGATGTGCCATCGCGGTCGCCGAGGCAGCCCGAAACATTGTCTGTGCCGGCGGGGAACCTTCTGCCATCACTAACTGCCTGAATTTCGGCAACCCCTATATTCCCGAAGTGTATTGGCAGTTCGTGCATGCCATCAAGGGTATGGGGGAAGCTTGTTCTAAGTTCCAGACCCCGGTGACGGGAGGGAATGTCAGCTTTTATAACCAGTCCCCCGACGGTGGGTCGGTATTTCCCACGCCCACCATCGGCATGCTTGGGGTGATGGCTGACTCGTCGAATATCATGACCTTGGATTTCAAAGCCGAAGGTGACTACATCTACCTAATCGGCGAATCGCGCAACGATATCGCGTCATCCCAATACCTCGCATCCTACCATGGCATCAAGGCCTCTCCAGCCCCTTATTTCGATCTCGATGAGGAATATGCGACGCATCAGGTGGTCAAACAGCTTATCCGTGGAAAATTGGTTGCCTCAGCGCACGATGTCTCCGACGGGGGGCTGTATGTCGCGTTGGCCGAATCGGCCATGGCTGGCAACTTGGGCTTTGCCATCGATACGGACAGTGAAATCAGGAAGGACGCATTCCTGTTCGGCGAAGCTCAGGGGCGGATTGTGGTTTCAGTGAAGCCGGAGGTGCAGGAGGAATTTGTGGAGCTGTTGGCCGCGAGCGGTACGGAATTCTCGCTGCTGGGAGCCGTCACCAAAAATGGATTTGTGGTCGATGACGAACTTTATGACACGGTGAGCCATGCTAAGGAAGTCTACAATAACGTACTTCATCATCTATTAGGGGAATAAGTAGCGATTTTTGATTTATTTGGCCCGGTAATTTTTTAATTACCGGGCTTTTTTGTTTTTATTTTTAATTTATATATATAAAAAAACATTTTTGTTTGTCATTTATGAATAAATAATACATATATTTTTATTTTTTGCACATAAAAAATTGATTTTATTCAAAATTCATATGTTTTATTAAAAAAATAACAATAAAAAAATTGTTTTAATGAAATATTTACACATATTTGCGGTGATGATTGTTTTATTTTAAACTTTAACCGTATTTTCTAACTAATTTGAAGTATTATGGAGTTGTTTACTGCAAATTTTTCCTGTTTGGCTGACGTGTTTAGTGCAGGAATGGCTTTTCCTCTGTTATCAGTGATGACGCAGGAAGCAGCGGCGGAAAGTCCATCCGTGACGGATGTGCTGCTGACCGCAAACAATATTTGGATGATGCTGGCTGCTGCGTTGGTGTTTATCATGCACTTAGGTTTTGCCAGCGTAGAGGCTGGTTTTACCCAGGCGAAGAATACCGTTAATATCCTATTCAAAAATACGCTCACTCCGGTGCTGGGCGTTGTTACGTATGCATTGATTGGGTTTGCGTTGATGTACCCGGGAGATTTTAATGGATTCTTGGGCTTTAGTGTAGATAGCTGGAATACCATTTGGTTCTCGCCTGGGGATGCTGACGTTAGTGCTGGATATGCTGACGGGGGTTATACCTTTTGGACTGATTTTTTCTTTCAGGCCATGTTTGCTGCTACTTGTGCCACCATCGTATCAGGAGCGGTTGCCGAACGCATAAAACTGAGTGCTTACTTAACATTCACGCTGATTTTCGTCAGTCTCGTTTATCCGCTCATCGGCAGTTGGAAATGGGGAGGCGGATTTTTGGATGAACTTGGCTTCGTTGATTTTGCTGGCTCCACGTTGGTGCATTCCGTTGGCGGCTGGGGGGCATTGGTAGGTATCTGGCTGTTGGGCCCGCGTATCGGCAAATATGACAACGGTACAACCAGTGAAATCGCCGGCTCTTCTGTACCCTTGGCGACCATAGGTGTTTTTCTGCTTTGGCTGGGATGGTTTGGGTTTAACGGAGGCTCCGTGCTTTCGGCTGATCCCGGGCTGGTATCACTGGTATTGACGACAACGGTTTTGGGTGCTTGTGGAGGTGCTATTGGCGGCCACTTTACCAGCATGATTGTCATGAAGCGTATCGACTTCGGTATGGTGTTGAATGGCATATTGGCGGGATTGGTGGGCATCACTGCCAGTGCGGATATCATTACACCTTTAGAAGCGCTGTTCATCGGAGGCGTTGCCGGTATATTGGTAGTGTTTTCGGTCATGTTGCTAGATAAACTGAAACTCGACGATTGCGTTGGTGCCGTATCAGTACACTTGACCTGCGGTATCTGGGGTACACTGGCCACGGGAATATTTGGCGAAGGCGCTTCGTTCATGCCGCAATTGTACGGTGTGCTCGCCTGTGGGGCTGCGGCAGCTATCGGCGCATTTATTATCTTCTCTATTCTTAAGGCCACGATGGGGCTTCGGGTTAGCCCAGAAATGGAGAAACATGGCCTCGACAGTGAAGAGCATGGCATCCGTGGCTATACGATTTTGATGGAAGACTAAGATAAGGAAACAGGTGAAGCGGGAATAAGAAGGTCTACAGACCTACTTATACCGCTCACCAGATTATTAAATTGTTTAATCACTTCCTTGCGTCGGCTTGGAAAACTACACGCAGGGAGCAAATAACCATTACAAATATGAAAAAAAAGTTTATTTTCGGAAACCTAACCTTTACTTGGATATTGACCATTTGCACCGTGATTTTGGCAAATGCTCAAGATGAATCGTTGACCATTTCTGGATCTGTCGATGCGTATTACAAATACGACTTCTCGGGATATAAGGATGAAGATGGACTGGGAAACATCCCGACCTCATTTGCCAACGAGCAGAACTCAGTCTCCTTGGGGATGATTAATGTGATACTGGGCAAGACAGTCGGCAAAGCGTCGTTTGTCGGGGATGTGTCCTTCGGTCCACGTGGGCAGTATCAATCCCTGCTCAACGGGGGCGACGGCAACACGTTTAATATCCAGAACCTTTATATGAGCTACGCATTTTCTGACAAGTTTTCGATGACTGCGGGCTTCATGGGCACATTCGTCGGGTATGAGATTATTTCTCCTGCCGGAAATTTCAACTACTCCACTTCTTACCTGTTTTCAGCCGGACCGTTCCAAAATGCGGGGATTAAAGCGCAATACGAGTTTTCGGATAAGGTAGGGTTGATGGTCGGCTTATTCAACGACTGGAATGTCTATCAGGATTTTAATGGAGTATCTGATATCGGAGCTCAGTTGCGCCTTTCGCCGGTTGAGGGTTGGGATGCTTATATCAACTTTCTGGACGGACACGAGACCGGGATGATTTTTGACTTGACGACATCCTATCAAATCACGGAAGCGTTCAAATTGGGGTTGAATGCCGCAGATTTCACGGCTGAAGGCGAGGATGCAGGGGGCTATCAAGGAGGTGCATTGTACGCACAATACGGTTTTACGGATGCGTTCGCCCTTGGTTTGCGCGGCGAGTATTTCAAGACCAAGGACATCGGTAGCGGCGAAGCATTGATGGAAGGCGCCTCCGTCTTCGGACTGACGCTCTCCGCAAACGTAAAAGCAGGCCCGCTTACGGTAATTCCCGAATTCCGCTTTGACAACAACTCCGAAGAGGTCTTCTTCAAGAATAAGGACCTGGATCCGACCAAAAGCGCCTCGCAGTTCTCGCTTGCGTTGGTATATGCATTCTAGCGGCTGGCTGACCGAAACGATTTGCAAACATATGGATGGACCTAACAGGAACTAAAAAAGCCTGTTAGGTTTTTTTAGTTTATCCGTTTGAGGTTTATCGCCAACGGCGTGGAATCCAGCATCAACGGCACACGCTCGACGGTGACAAAGCTTGAGTCCAAACCGAAGCCTCGTTCTTCGGATAGGCTGAATTTCCGCAGGAAGGCATAGACGTCGAGCACGATGCGTTCGGCGAAATTCAGGGTGTTGGTCTTCATGATTACTTTTTCCAGCACGACAAACCGGAAATCGCCGTCCATGTCGTGCTTCCGTAGGGTATCGTAGTTGCTCTTGATGGAAACCTCCCCGTTTTTCACCAAATCCACCACCACTTTGCGGAATAGCAGGCTGATGCGCTGCTCGTCGCGGAAACCCAAACGGAAATCAATGCGGATAAGTTTCCCGGGTATCAATTGCCGGACCTTGTATTCCCCCGTATAGGGGTGGTCGGTCACGTCGACATGCACAAGCCAATAGATGTCTGCGCGTTTTGGCTTCTTGCGCAGGATGGAATAAATGATTTTTTCCTCGATTTCGGATTCGAAGTTCGCACTCGTCAAGTAAACGAGCTGCGAAGCGTAGAGCGGTATGGACTTGTCCGATGCCAATTCGGCGATCAGGTCGTAATAGTCTGCGATTTCCACGAACCGGGTATACCTGTTTTTGATTTTCCGCGCCCACCACCAGCAGCCCATGACGGCAAACATCAATCCGGTAATCAAGATGGTCAACCAGCCTCCATGCGTAAACTTGGTGGCGTTCCCGACAAAGAAGACGCTTTCAATAAACAGGAAAAATAGCAGGAAAAAAGCACGGAGGTACAAAGGAACATGCTTGTTTTTCAGGTAGACCGTCATCAACACCGTGGTCACGAGAAAACTGATGTTGATGGCCAAGCCATAGGCGGCCTCCATCCGTGCGGATTCCCGGAAAAGGAGGATGATGAACACGCAGCCCACCAGCAGGATCCAATTAGCCGAGGGAACGTACAACTGGCCCTTCAGCATATTCGGATGGATGATCTTCACTTTCGGCCAGAGGTTGAGCCTGACGGCTTCGGAGACCAGCGTAAATGCGCCGGAAATCATCGCTTGGCTGGCAATGATGGCGGCAGCCGTAGCGATGGAAATACCGAATGGGAGAAACCAGGTGGGCATGCCCATATAAAAAGGGTTTCCGCCGTTCAGCGTCGTCCCCTCATGTTCGATTAGCCAGGCACCCTGGCCGAAATAGCAGAGCAATAAACACGCCTTTACAAATATCCAGGAGATGCGGATGTTCTGCAATCCGCAGTGGCCAAGATCGGAATAGAGCGCCTCCGCACCGGTGGTACAGAGAAAAACCGCACCAAGAATCAACAGTGCATCGGGATGCTGGATGAGCGTAACCACCGCATAGTGGGGGCTCAATGCCTTGAATATTTCCGGGGTGCCTACAACATGGCCTACGCCGATGATAGCCATCATCGAAAACCAAGTGAACATAACCGGGCCGAAAAGTCGGCCCACTATGGCAGTACCGAAACGCTGCAATAGGAAGAGGGCAAGAACGATGGCCAGGACGATGGGTACGGTTTGCAAACCGGGATAGAAGATGTCAAGCCCCTCCACGGCGGAGGAGATTGTAATCGCCGGTGTAATCATGCCATCGGCAAGCAGGGATGCCCCACCCAACATGGCCGGGAAAACGACCCATTTGCCGTGCTTCCTCACCAACGAATAGAGGGATAGGATACCGCCTTCCCCTTTGTTGTCCGCACGAAGGGTAATGATTACATATTTAATCGTCGTTTGTAGCGTAAGGGTCCAAAAGATACAGGAAAGGCCGCCGTACACTAACGCGGTATCTATCGCGTCCGCTCCGATGATGGCCTTGAATACATAAAGAGGGGACGTGCCGATGTCTCCAAAGATGATTCCCAGTGCCACCATCAATCCCGCGACGGTCAAGGGATGTTTCGAATGTGCGCTCATTTGGTATGATGCATTGCGATGGCAAACTTAGGGGATATTTGATGGATTAAGAAAGCTCATCGAAAAAATTCTTTGGTAGATTGGTGCTTTTTTTTATCTTTAGGGCTGTAGGCTGTCTTGGGAGGTCGGCCTACGTAAGTTGTTAATGGTTTAATCTATATTAAGTTTAGGGGGATTTATGGTTAATCTAGTAGTTATGTTTGTTGCCGGTATGGCCATTGGCCATGGCAACCCGTTGAAGGATGACGTTGGTCGCGATGTCGGCCAGTTCGCCGTGGATCAGCGCGGCAAATTCGTGGTTTACCAGTCGGAAACGCTGCCAGGTGGAGTGAGCTTCGCGGCAGTGCAAGAGCAGTTGGCCGCATTCCTTGATGCAAAGGGAAATAAAACCGAAGCCAAGGGTGCCGATCGGTTGCAGAGCGAGGGCCGTATACCCATGAAGAAGCATGCGGGTATCGGAAATTATGTGGGGGGAGAAATCAACTACACATTGGTCGTGGAAAACGACAATGGGGAGTTGAACTATTGGTTTACCGACCTGACCTACCAACCTTATCGCAATGACCGTTATGGCAAGCGAGTCAAGGCTACCGCATCACCTATCCCGTTGGAGAAGCAGTTGAGCAAAGTCAACGAGCAAGTGTGGCGGAAACAGCAGAAATACGCCTATGAAGCCATCGATGAATTGGCTGACCAAGTGTCGGCGCAATTGGAAGCGGTTGGAAAGCCAAAGGTAATCGTGACAAACATGTAATGCGGTAAACCCAATCTGCACAGGAAAAAGGGTGCTTCCGATAGGAAGCACCCTTTTTGTTTGTCATATTGTCCTGCCATCATGTCGCAGTACTGCACTTGGAACGCATATTGCACCAGCGTGCCACAAATGGACTTCATATGAACGAAAAAGGTAACATATCTATCCATACCGAGAATATCTTTCCGGTAATCAAGAAATTTCTGTATTCAGACAATGAGATTTTCCTTCGGGAACTCGTCTCGAATGCCGTGGATGCCACGCAGAAAATCAAACGGTTGGCTTCGTTGGGCCAGTATACTGGCGAATTGGGGGACGTGACCATCGATGTGGCCTTCGATGAAAAGGCAAAGACCATCACGATATCGGACAGCGGTATCGGTATGACCGCCGATGAGGTGAAGAAATACATCAACCAGATTGCGTTTTCGGGTGCCACGGAATTTGTGGAGAAATTCAAGGAGGCCAAGGACGCCAATGAAATCATCGGGCGCTTTGGATTGGGCTTTTATTCCGCGTTCATGGTGGCTGATAAGGTAGAGATCCAGACCCTGTCCTATCAGGAAGGTGCGGAGCCTACCCGTTGGGTATGCGATGGCAGCACCTCTTATGAGATTTCGGAAGGTGACCGTGCCAAACGCGGAACCGATGTCATCCTCCATATCAACAAGGATTCCGAAGAGTTCCTCAGCAAGGAGAGGTTGCAGGAGATACTCGAGAAATATGGGAAATTCTTGCCGGTGCCCATCCGCTTTGGCACGCGGACGACCAGCGAACCCGATGGGGAGGACAAGGATGGCAAGCCCAAGTACAAATCAGTGGAGGTCGACAACATCATCAACAATACCAACCCCGCTTGGACCAAGTCGCCCTCCGACCTGAAAGACGAGGATTACCTGGCGTTTTACCGCGAACTGTACCCGTATTCCCTGGACGAGCCGTTGTTCTGGATACACCTTAATGTGGACTATCCGTTCAACCTGACGGGTATCCTGTATTTCCCCAAGCTCAAGGAAAATTTCGAGATACAGAAAAACAAGATCAAACTCTATTCGCGTCAGGTTTTCATCACCGATGAGGTAAAGGATATCGTCCCCGAGTTCCTGATGTTGCTGCATGGGGTCATTGACTCGCCGGATATCCCGTTGAATGTTTCGCGGAGCTTCCTGCAAGCGGACAGCAACGTGAAGAAAATCAACGCGCATATCACCAAGAAAGTGGCCGACAAGTTGGCCGAACTGTTCAAAACGGACCGAAAGGGATTCGAGGAGAAGTGGAAAGACATTGCGCTTTTCGTCAAGTACGGCATGTTGAGCGACGACAAGTTTGCAGAAAAGGCCCATGACTTCTGCTTGGTGAAAAACACCGAGAATGAAATCTATACCCTGAAAGAGTATGCGGAAAAGGTGAAGGATATCCAGCAGGATAAGGACGGAAACATCGTATACCTCTATACCCACGATGCTGCGCAGCAGGACAGCTATGTGGCTACGGCCAAGGGAAAGGGATACGACGTGCTCGTGTTCGACTCACCGATTGACAGTCATTTCGTGGGTTACCTGGAGCAGAAGTCCGAAAAGACCCAGCTCAAGCGGGTGGATGCCGATGTCATCGACAAACTCATCCAGAAAGAGGAAAGCAAGAAACTGGAGTTGAGCGAAGAGGAGAGCAAGAAAGCCGTCGAGCTATTCGAAAAAGCCATCAGCCGTACCGACATGAAAGTGCATGTGGAGCCGTTGAGCGAGCAGGAATTGCCCGTGACGGTAACCATCGACGAGTTTATGCGCCGGATGAAGGATATGGCACAGACAGGGGGTGGCATGAGCTTCTACGGTGCCATGCCCGATAATTACAAGGTGACCGTGAACGGTAATCACCCATTGATCAAGCGCATCCTTTCTGGCGAAAATGAAGAGGAGCAGCAGCAACTGGCCAAGCAAGCATTCGATTTGGCCCTGTTGTCACGCGGACTGCTCACCGGAAACGAGCTGACCAATTTCGTGAAACGGAGCGTCAGTTTGATTGGGTAACGTTTTTTTAAAAATTGTTGTTGGATTGCTTTGCGATTATTACCTTTGCAGTCCAATAATACGGTGGGTATAGCTCAGTTGGTTAGAGCACTAGATTGTGGTTCTAGGGGTCGTCGGTTCGAGCCCGATTATCCACCCGAAGGCACAAAGGCACTTGCAAAACTGCAAGTGCTTTTTTTGTCTACTCCAAATATGCGCCTTGCCGCATAAGCAATGCTCGGTATTTGTTGAATATGGCCGATTTGGAAACAAATCCCATATAGTTGCCCTCGGTGTCCACTACGGGCAGTATCCAGATATCTTCCCGATTCATCTTTTGCATCGCTGCCTCCATATTGGTATCCATCTGTATGATATCTAGGGGCTTTTCCGCAAGTTCGCGCATCGTTTTGCTTCCCTTTTCCGGGCTTTCGCCAAGCAGGATTTCAAACAGCCGTTCGCTGTAGATGATGCCGAGGAGTTTACCTTCGTCGTCTACAACCGGAAAAATATTGCGTTTGGTATGGATGATATCGTGTCGTCGATCGGCGGGCCGCTCATCAGGGCGCAGGATGGGGAAATTGCGTTCCAGTACATAACGCAGCTTCATCATGCTCAACACGGTGCGATCTTTGTCCTCATGCGTAAGCAGGTCTCCTGTTTCGGCCAATACCTTGGTATAGATGGAGTATTTTAAGGTGGCTCGATTAATGAGGTATGAAATCGCCGTGACAAGCATCAACGGCACCATCAATAGGTATCCTCCCGTAATTTCCGCGATGAGGAAAATCGCCGTAAGGGGAGCGTGCATGATGCCGGCGAGCGCCGCTGCCATGCCAGCGACCACGAAATTGGCCACATTGAGTTCAATCAGTCCCGTCAGGTTGATACCATACGAAAAGGCGAATCCCAACAAACCGCCCATCACCAGGCTCGGGCCGAAAATACCGCCATTGCCGCCGCTGTTGAGCGTAATGAGCGATGCCAATGATTTCGCAAATACGGTGATGATGGCGTATACGACCACCAGCACCTCGATATGCCGGTAATCTGCGAAGACACTATTGGCCAGCAACGAATCCATGCGGCCGTCGAGTAGCTGTTGGATGGCCAGATACCCCTCACCGTAGAGCGCAGGAAAGACGAAAATCAGCAGACCTAGGGCTACACCCCCCACAGCTACCTTCTGGTAGGGGTTGCGTATCCTGGCAAAAACCGATTTGGCCCACGTGCTGATTTTGGCGAAGTAGATGGAAAATCCGCCGATAATGATGGCCAGCAGCAGGTAGAAAAACAATGCCTGAAATTCCCAATCTTCGGTGACGAGGTGGAAAAGCGGCTCCGCGTAGATTAACCGTGATACCACGGAAGCCGTTGCCGCCGCCATCAATAAGGGAATGAATGCGGGAATCGAAAACTCGGGTAATAGGATTTCGATGGCAAAGATCATCCCAGCTACCGGGCTATTAAAGGCCCCGGCAATACCTGCTGCTGCCCCGCAAGCCAATAGCATGGTCACTTCGCGGTAGTTGAGGCCAAAAAACCGGCCGGCGTTGGCTCCGATAGCAGAGCCGCTGTAGGCGATTGGTGCCTCCAATCCAGCTGATCCACCGAAACCCACGGTCAACGCGCTGGTGATGATCTGTGAATACATGTTGTGCGGCTCTATTCGGCTCGACTTCCGCGAAATGGCATAGATAATCGGCGTCATGCCGTGTTCGAACTTGCCTTTTCGGATGAACCGGCGGACGTACATTACGCTCAATAAAATCCCGACAAGCGGGAAAAGAAAGTAAAGGTAATACTTATATTGCCACTGCACATCGTCCTGCAGGAATTCGGCTATCGAATGGGTGAGCCCCTTGAGCGCAGCAGCAGCCAATCCGCCGATGATGCCGACCAATACCGCGAGGATGAGGAGGAAATTGCGGTTCGAAATCTGTTGCATCCGCCACTGATTCAGGCGGTAGATAAGCTGTCTGTGTTGTCTGCCCATGCTATTTCAATCCAGCAAGCAAAGGTAGTATTTTCCGTCAATGTAGCTCGTGTTCTTTTTTCGGCCCATTTTCGTCGTCTGCGCCTCTGACGTTGTGCATGTCCTGCACCGAATTGACAAGCCCCTCCAGAAAATCTCGTCCCCACTGTTGCACGTCGTAGTGTTTGACGATTTCGAACAAGCGCCTTATGCGAAGCGAGCGATCGGCTTTATCCATGGACAACGCTGCAAAAAGGGTGTTCTTAAGGTCATTGAGGTCGTAGGGATTGGTGCGTATCGCATAGGGAAGTTCCACGGAGGCCCCAGCGAACTCCGAGATGATGAGCGCACCGCAGGGCTGATGCAACAGTCCCTGCACGGCGACATATTCTTTAGCAACAAGGTTGAGGCCGTCCCGGAGTGGGGTTATCCAGGCCACATCGGAAATGGCATAGTAGGAAATCACCTCTTCAAACGGTACAGACCGGAAGAAGAATCGGATAGGCGTCCATTCTAGGTTCGAATACCTGCCATTTATTTTACCGACGGCCTGTTCAAGTTCATGTTGTATGCGGTCATAGATTTTCATGCCCTGGGATGGCGGAGTGCAGATATTGATAAGCTCCAGTTTGCCGTGGAATTCGGGATGTTCATCTAGGAACTCACCGAAAGCCTGGATTTTTTCCAAAGGTCCTTTTACGTAGTCAAGCCGTTCTACGGACAACACGATTTGCTTTCCCTTGGTGCGGCTTCGCAAGGTGGCTATGCGCGAGGTTGTCTTTTCGTCTGCCAGGATGCGTTGGATATTTTCCATGTTTACGCCCACAGGTTGCGCACCTAAGCGGATTATCCGGTCGCCCACCCGGATGAGTTTGGTCATTTGGTCGATACCGAGCGCGCAGCTGTATGTCAGGAACTGCTTGGCAGCGTTTACTCGGCTCAATACTTCCACCGGTGCATGGCTTTTCACGACATCGACAAAATTCTCGACATAGCGGGGGATGTGAAAACTGATGAAATCGCATTGAAGCAAACTGCCTACAATGTCGCGGCGCCAAGGGATGATGTTGAAGATATCAGCAGGAGGGAACGCCGTATGGTGGAAAAAGCCGATCCGCAGGTCTGGGCGCCGCTGCCGGAGGAATGCAGGGACCATCCAAAGGTTGTACTCGTGTATCCACACCAATGCTTGAGGTTCCGCTTCTTCGGCTATCCGATCGGCAAATAACTCGTTGATACGCAGATAGTGCTTCCAGTGTGTGTGATTGAACTTCGCTTTATTGATAAAAGAAAAGATTGTCGGCCAAAAGGCTTCCTTGGAGAATACGCGGTAGAAAAGGTCGATGTCTTTCTTCGGCAACGGGATGATGGAAGCCTTGAGGTTGGGGTATCTTTCTTTATCGATGTAAGGATTGAGCACCTGTTTGTCTCCTGGAGTATCCGACTCTTCCTCGCCGATCCATATACCCGGCCTACCCTTTGCAAAGAAGCCCAGCAACGAGGGGATGATTCCGTTCGGGCTGCGCGGCGGGATTCGCGTTGGCCTGCCCTCGCGTATTTCCGTATCGAAAGGTAGGCGGTGATAGACCATCAGCAATTGTTTGCTCTGTTCCGTCGATGCCACTGCCGCATCTGTGGTATTGGTTAGGTAGCCGCTGAAAGCCGGGAAATGTTCCATTGCCTCCAAGATGCCACCGGCACCGGGTTGGGTGGCTAGGTAAACGTTGTCAAATCCACGCAAGTCGTCAAGCAGTCGCGGTTCTGAGCCCCCCACGGCGACCCCGCTGTAGCCCGTGGTAAACAAGGCAAAGTCGTTATAGGTGTCCCCGGCCACCAACACCTGCGCTTCGGGAAATCCGATATGTTCAAGCAACTTGACGAGAGAGGAACCCTTGTTGATGCCCTTCGGCAAAATATCCAAGTATTTGCCTGCGGAGGTCAATACTGTGCAGCCCAAGGCATTAGCCTCCTCTTGTATCTTTCCGAAATCGGTCGCCTCGTCGTAAAAGAATGAGCACCGTCGTTGTTGAGGCACTTCCTGTGGCACGAGCCCTTCGATTTTAGCTAGCCTATTGCGTACGTTGAATTTGCCAGGCCAAAGCTGCTCGATTTCTGCCTGTATAGGTGCCATGGGCTGCATGTTCTTCCCATACACGACCGTGGCGCCTACATCGGCAATGATGTAATCCGGGTTGGGTACAAGCGGGTCGTGCACCAAAGGCAAGACCGTTTCTATGCCGCGACCGGTCACGAAGACAAGTTTGATTTCAGGGTTGTTGCGGATCAAGTGATAAAGGCGCTGCCTGTCTGGAGTCGATCCGCCTAGAAACGTTCCGTCAAGGTCTGTAGCTAACAACATCATATTGGTCAATTTAAAAATACCGAAGGCGCGGAAGGCGTGTCCCTGTGCACCGATTAAATAACAAAACGGGAGATTGATATTTTTACAGGTGACCCAATACCTGCCCCTTTATTTCGGCCAAGCACATGTCCTGATAAAAGGGTTTCAGATTAAAGGAAGGCCAAGAGTTGACCTTTAGTTAGTGCAAAGGTATCAAATTTCGGCGGCAAAAGCAAGTCAATACTTGACTAGCCGTGTCCGCTGGCGTTTCCTTATCAAGTAAAATGCGCCGCTTGTCAGTAAGATCAGTGCAATCATAGGCCAAGCCCACTTAACAAGAAATACCTGCATCGGCGGCATGTACATCGGCGACGGATCGCCGATTAACCCCAAGCCCGCCCAATAGTAGGGATGGGCGAGTTCATCGGGTGCATGCCGTAAGTATACGAGCTTTGCTTGCCGTAACGCATCGCTTTTTGCCGTTCCGTGAGATAAGTTGCGGTAAAATTCAGTTACCAGCGATGCGCTTGTTTTCTCGTCGATATCCCACAGACTCATCAGTACGGAAGCGCATCCTGCCGATAAGAAACTGTGGGCCAACGAAATCACCCCTTCGCCCTCGTGGAATTTCCCGCTTCCGGTGTTGCAAGCAGACAATACAGCCAATTCGGCCTGCAGTTGCATGCTGTAGATCTCGTATGCATGGAGGACTCCATCATCGTCGACGGTATCCTGCGCAAGCGACATGGCGAAAAAGAGCCTTGACTGCAGCGGTGCCCCATGGTTTGCCTCCGCGTGCGTACCCATGTGCAGGATTCGGTAGCTGGATGCCATCCGACGGAATCTCCCTTCCTGTGCTTCCTCTTCCAGGTAAAGTTCGCCTTTCACGAACTGCACGGCGCGCTTAGCGGTTTGCAAGGAGAAAGGCTGCCGCAGTAACTTGGAATACGTCGGATTTTCCGCCAGCGTATCCAACCGCTGTGCGCGGTACGATGCTTTCATCTTTTCGGTGAATCCGGGGGCGAAGAAAAGCACGTTGCCTCCGGATTTGTGCTGCCTGCTGCGCTGCGGCATGGCGTTTGACGCTGACAATAAGTAGGTGATGTCGTAATGCCTGATTAGGTAGTTGAATTCGGAAAACGTCTCCCCGTCGCTGTCGAGCAGCAGCACTTCGAAGTTGATTCCATACAATTCCGCATCCGCCACTACGATGAGTCGATTTCCTTTGATAGCGGATTGCAAGGGTGCGAGCAGCAGGCGGTATAGCCGATGTGCGGTCTTGGCAAATGGTTTTGCGCCAAGCGCCTGCAGGTGCTGCAGCTTTCCGACTTCCCGTTTTATGGGGTCACGGGGCAGCCGATGTGCCTCGAAACCCTGCCGATTGATGACGAAAGCATATATGTGGTGTTCCGTAACCGCGTATTCAATCAAGGTTTGGCCCTTGGCGGGCAAGGATTGCTGGATTTGCGCCACGGTAAGCGGCGCCACGTTGAAACGCGCTTCCCACCGTGGGTTGCCCGTTGCGCGGACGCTGTCTTGGAAAGTGCGGTACCGTTCAATGGCCCGAGTCAGTTCGGTCAGCAGTGCATCGTCGGTGCCTCCCGTATTTAGGTATTGGGCATTAAGCGCACTGATCTGTTCGCGCCAGCGCCGGTCTACGGAAAATAGATCGCCGGTCTCTGCCGCGTGTTCGTCTATCACCAAGTTGTTGGCCGCGAGACGCAGCAGCAGCGCTTTTCCCCGTTCGGCAAATTCAAAGGCCTTTGCCAGGTATTCCGCATAACCATGTTTATCGGCAAGCAGCCAAGCGGCATCCATGGCCGCTTGATACAGTTTTTTTTGGCTACCGGCCAGTTCGATCAGCGACGATTGCGTGCGCAACGCCAGGATACTCCGTTCTAGGTAAACGCTATAGTCTTCGGCGAGCTGCACGGTGTTGGTCAGCATTTCAGGCTGTGGATTGCGTTGGTACAGTTTTTCCAGGATGATGGAGCGGTTGGTCAAGTAGCCTGCTACATGCCGGGAGAAGGGGAGTGCTTTTACCCAGTTGGTGTCGGACAGTGTTGGCGATTTCAGCAGTTCCAGGAACGTACTGTCTGAATATCGCATGGCCTTGTCCAAGGCACCGGCTTGGAGGTAGCTCTCACTGATGTTGTTCAGTTTGCCGGCAATCAGGATATTGCCCTTGGGGTATTTTGCGCGATACCCGCGGAGGACCTCCTGGTGCAGTTTGAGGGCTTCATCTGTGCGGTTAAGCTTGGTCAAGGCCTTGCCTAAGGTCGTTTTGGTTTCAGCCACCATGGTGGTTTCCGTTATGCCCGCCTGCCGGTAATGTTGCAGGGCCCTGTAGTACCAATCAACGGCTTGGAGCCAATCCCCCTGGTCGTAACGCAGGTCGCCCATTTGGCTCTCCAGGTCAGCCAGTTCACGGGCGTTGCCCTGACCGTATACCCGTTGGATGCGGTACGCTTCCTCGAAGAGCGAGTCAGCAGCACCGTATTTGCCCAGCATGCGTTTGGCATCGGCCAGGTGCGCCAAAGGCTGCACGATACCCGCTTCTTC
>Ga0182792_1001413_pt1 | contig 19523 bp, 21 predicted proteins | sample Passage237B_FD_130497 | JGI IMG/M metagenome (GOLD analysis project Ga0182792, IMG submission 130497) | Cellulose adapted compost microbial communities from Newby Island Compost Facility, Milpitas, CA, USA - Passage2 37B (version 2) (version 2) ...
CAGCTTCGCCTTGAATTCCGCCGAGAACCGCCTGCGTGTCCTGCCCATCGGATTCGTCTCCTGTTCGGGAACGAACCCACCTTAACCGAGCGCCCAGAAAGTGGGGAGTATTACAGAACACGCTTCGTGATTCCTATGGCGTGAAGGAAAACCTGGTGCTCTGCCCTTCTTCATCCAGTAACAAGCCGGCCCGCTTTACCAGCAATGCCTGGTCCAGCACGGGTATGGAAGGCATCACGACCTATATCTATTCCATGGGCTATGGTGTCACCCTGGCTGCACCGTCCGGCCAGCCCACGCCCACGGAGTCGGTCAACTCGCGTTACAACGGCTGGTATCACGAGACCAACTATCCGCTTGCGATGCAGGGTTACTTTGCTCCGGTGACCATGACCAGGCCTTATACGTACCTGCATAACAACAATCAGCGCTATCAGCCTGTGAGCCCGGACCGCACGCCCGGGATGACGGATCTGATGTATATCGCACCTGTCACGGCCGGTGCAGATCTGCAGTACTTCCCGCAGATGGGGAACCACTTCAATCCGTCCCTGGCCCGTTCTCATGGCGGGAACGTGAACTTCATGGACGGCCACGTGGAATGGCACAACATCGAGCCGGGCCGGTCCTGGCGCGTGTTTGGCGGTTATGTCGGTAGCGGTGGCTACTGGACCCCGCGCTTCGCCGCCCCGGCGAACGCGACGTATTACAACCCGTAATGAAGCTGTGAGGCGTCTGACTCCGGGTCAGATGCACAGTATCGCGGCGGCATTATCGGGGGGCATGTTTCGGAGGTGAACCCGTATGGTCTATCAGACCATTCACATACGCCGTCGCTTTCAGGCAGCTTTCACCCTCATTGAACTGCTTGTGGTGATTTCCATTGTCGCGATGCTCGTGGCACTGATGCTGCCCAGCCTCAAGCGAGCCCGGGATTCAGGGCGCACGATCCAGTGCGCCAGCAATCTCAGGCAGACGGGCATCGGTCTGGAAAATTACGCCAATACTAATCGTGGCTGCATGCCTGCCCCTGCGCTGCCGGCGGAAACAAACCGCGACTGGTTCGTCGCCATCGGTGCTCAGGGGCATTTCGGTAATACGGTTGAATACAGCGGGTTCGGGCATACGGCCCCTCATAACCCTGTGATGCTCAAGGGTTGGCGGATCATGGAATGTCCTGCTGAGACGGGTATTCCCAAGAGCAACGGCCGACCATACTACCGCATGGCCAACGGGCGATCGTCCTACGCCATGAATCAGACTTTTGCTCCTTACACCAGCGCCGGTGTCATGGTGCGCGGGCGGCTTCGCACCGACTGGTTCCTGGGCCCGCGATACAAGGGGACCTCGGTCATTGCTCCGCTGCGCACCCCCAGCGCGGCGCCGCTGATCATGGATATGTCAGGCGAGGAGAACATCTGGGGCCAGCAGTACTTCACAACGCATCTTGACACCCTTGAAGCGACCAACCCCGGGGCCTATGCGGAATACCAGTATGCCTTCCGCCATAACCAGGCCACGAACATGATGTACTGGGATGGCCACGTGAAGACCAGCAAGCATCGCCAGGAAAGCGGTGTTGCGCTGTTCAAGACGCTTTATGACCGTACGACGTATGCGACAGATATCCCCACCAGTGAGTATCCGGTGACGGGGATCTGGTCGGAGTTCTGAATCGCCCGCGATGCGGGCCTGTGTCTGATCTGTCTGGGGAGATGTTCAATTCTGTCATAAGCCAGCCGGCGGGTGGTTGATTGGTGACGTGGGCTGGCCTTCTGTAGGAGGCTCATCATGTCTGAAGGATTACGTTCACGGGTTCCTTACCGTTCATATTGGGGTTTTACGCTTGTTGAACTTCTGGTGGTGATCGCCTCGTCGCCATGCTGGTGTCACTGCTGCTGCCTGCGCTCTCATCGGCGCGGGAAACTGGGCGACGGGCAGTCTGTGCATCACACCTGCGACAGTGGGGTGTGTCGCTGATGAATTACGATCTGGACATGCGTGAGCTGCCTCCCGGTGCATGGAACGTGGCCAATCAGATTCGGGCCGGCGTCCATCGTGTGGTGCGTGACAGCTACGGCATGAGCAACAACATGACTCTCTGCCCATCGGGGATTCTGCCTCAGAGCATCAATGGTCGAAAGTGGGCTGAGAACAACGATGTGGGCATCACCAACAACTACCGCTACGTCGGCGGTGAGGGCGGCCGACCCACGGAAGCGGGCTCGGAAGAGCTGGGCTGGACGGTTTCCAACTTCCCATCACGTACAAGGGGCGTTTACGCCATTCTCTCGATCAGCAAGCCTTACACGTTCAAGGGAACGTCTGTCAGGCCGCCGCTGATGCCTCACGCCAATCAACCCATGATGGCCGACTTCGCCTGGCCCAAAAGTGATCCCACTGTGCCCCCGCACGCCTTCTTCCCGCGGCGGGCGAATCATGTCGACCGGTCAGGCTACCGCGCCGCAGTGGCGAATCACCTGTTCGCGGATGGTCATGTGGAGCTTCAGAACCTGGTGGCCGGAACCAGCTGGCTGTTCTACGGTCCCTCTTCTGGAACCTCAGACAGCGGCTCGGGCGGTGCGTACTGGATTACCTCGCGCTACCCCCCTCCGACAACACGTGTGACGGTGGTAGTGGATTGAGAGTGTGCTGAGTGGGTGGTCGGGAGATGAATGGGTGTTTGAGCGTTGTGCCCAGCCATGCAATGGCTGGGCTTTGGGGGGAGGGATTCCGCGAGAACAGTCACCTCAACCTGTGACCCAGCATTCCCTCGGATCACTCCCTTTCTCAATGCTCCCCTGAAATCGCCCCATCAAAGCCCAGCCGTTGCACGGCTGGGTCTTCTTCCCTTTCTCCCTTCTCCTTTCCTCCTCACTCCTCTCAATACCCCCCTCTACGTCAATGAAAAAGCCCGCGGAGGGATCTCCACGGGCGATGGGTATTCAGATGAGGCTTTTACTGCGTGAGCAGCGGCCCGGGGCTCAGCCCTGGATGCCGGTGATCTTGACCTTCAGGTAATCCTGACGGTGACCACGGCGGCGCAGTTCGTTCTTGCGGCGCTTGAACTTGACGATGCGGACCTTTTCGCCACGTTCTTCGCCGAGAATGTCGGCGGTGACGGTCGCACCAGCCACGAGGGGCTCGCCGATGCGGGCGTTGCCTTCGCCGTTGCCAACCAGGAGCACCCGGTCAAAGGTGATGGTGGCGGCGTTTTCGGGCAGGTCACGCAGGGCGACCTTGATCACGTCGCCTTCGGAAACCTTGATCTGCGAACCGCTGTCTTCGATGATTGCGTACGACATCGTCAAAATCCTCATTGCATGGATTGCGAGCCGGGTATTTTAACGTTTATCCACATCGGCTACAAGTGCCCGATGGGAATGCGTCAAAAACCGGCCACAACTCACGTGTGACACGTTAATTAAGCTATGCGCCCACAGCTTCTCAACATTGAGGCTGCGGGTCAGACCCCGATGGGCCTGAAAAGCAACAACCCCACGCAGATGCGGGGGGTTGTAATGGGCGCGAGAGGATTCGAACCTCTGTAGGCGTTAGCCAGCAGATTTACAGTCTGCCCCGTTTGGCCGCTTCGGTACACGCCCGGTCCAAAGCGGGGTATACGATACCGGTCTGACGAGGAAAATGCAAAAGGCAGCTGCGATTTTCCACGCATTATCCGTAATCAGGCGCTCTCCCGCTTCCTTTACTAAGGCGCTTTACCGCTTCATGCGGATTGTCGCGTCGTGGCCGTGGGGGAAATAGTCCTGGCGGAAGGTGACGTCGGGCGTCATCTCAAAGGCCCAGTCGAGCAGCGCCATGGTGTTGAGCCGGCGGGCGATGCGATCCTGCAAGGGCGCGGCCGGTCCAGCTCGGTCCGACAGGAAGTTGAACAGCAGCGCTTCCCCCGCTGCATCCCACGCGGCCTGGAGCACCTTCAGGGCTTCTTCATCGCTCATGGTGTTGAGCGAACCTGAAATGCAGATGACCTCAGGCTGATTGGTCGAAAGCAGACTGACATCGCTCACGAAGTCGCCCGCATGAAAGCTGGCGCGGGGCAGATTACGGCTTCGGGCGAAGTTGATCACAGGCTCAAGCGCATCAATGCCCGTGTACTGGCGATAGGCGATGCCATGGTCGAGCAGCCACTGCGCCAGGTCGCCACGGGAGCAGCCTGCATCGAGGATGGATTTGCCATCGAGTCGATACATCTGCGAGAAGATGTCGAATCGCAGCTGCTGGGTGCGCGGGCTGGCCCAGAGTGTGACCTCGAAATCGGTCCCATGTTTCTGGATGCCCTGCTGATACGCCTTGAGGTAGTCGGCCATGCCTTCATTATAGGAAGACGGCCGGTTATCGCAGGGTCAGCTGCTCGGCGGCCGGGAGAGCAGGCTGCATGACCGGCTCAGCGGGCGTGTCGCGCAGCGTCGGGCGAGGCTTCATGTCGGAGGTGACCTGCGGAATCTCATGCAGCGTGTAGGTCAATGGCTGTCGCTGCGGATCGTTGGAGCGAGGCAGCGCCATGAGCATGGTCCCGTTGATCTGGTTGTAGAGCGACAGCGTGGCCTGGTCGGTGAACTGAGGCGTGACGCGGGCACGGATGACCCCGCGGTTGGGGTTGTACCAGAAGCCGGCCTGCGATTCGCGCGTGGCGATCGGGTCCGGCGGCTGATCGTGCATGTCGCCGGGCGGGGCCAGATCAATCCACGGATGTCGGCCGGGAATCAATTCATTGTTGGGCAGGCCTTCGGGGAACCACAGCGGTGAGATCGTGCGCGGGTAGCCCCATTCATTGGTGATCGACTGGTCCAGTGCGCCGTTGTAGACCACTGCTTCGCGGAACTGGGCCAGCGATTGATGCAGCGACTGATACTGTGCCAGCAGACGCTGCTGCTGGCGATGATGCAGGATAATGCCTGCAAGCACCGCCACGAGCATGATGGCGATCAGACTATCAATCAGCAGTCGCATGGAAACTCCAGATTCGCGCCAGTAGCGCATACATCAGGGTATCGGACTCTGGAGCATGTCTGGTAAGTCTGGCCGGGTGAGATTTCAAAAAACAGGTCAATGCATGTCGTCTGTAACGTCTGTAAGGTCCGGCCGTATTTGGACTCAACTGACGCTCCTGCCCGACCGATGAAATGCGTGTCAGGGGTAGCCAGAACAGGGTAAACAAAGGGGTGGACAGTGGGCGTTGCAATCAGTCCTGCTGATAATGGTATGGATCGGGAACATGACATTCTGCCGGCATCGGCGTCTGTCCGTCATGCGCTGCGCGAAGCGACTGGCGATCCCGATCTTCGTCTGCGCATCCGCCAGACGCTGTCTCGCCTTGGTCCTGCCACGGTCAGCCCCGGTGCGCTGATGACCCTGCTTGAAGCAGGTCAGAGCGTGGAAGAGGTCACTGCTGCTATCAGGCAGTGTGGCACACTTTCCGCCAGGGTGATCTCCGTCATCAATTCCGCTGCGTATGGTCTGTCGCGTGAAGTGACTTCGCTTCAACGCGCTGTGTCGCTGCTTGGGCCTTCCCGCGCTCGAAGCATTGCGATGGCTTACGGCCTGCGCACCATCACCGAACGTCTGGGGATTCCGCGCGATATCGCCGACGTGCTCTGGGCAGGCAGCCTGGCTAAAGCCGCGGCGGCGCAGAAGTTCTGTGAGCAGATCGACCCCGAACAGGCCGAGACGGCTTATTCGCTGGCGCTGATTCAGGATATCGGCCTGCCCATGCTCATGGCGGTGGATCTGTCGCACTACCAGAACCACATCATTCCGGCCGCGGCGCGTACCAGCTGGTCGGCCTGCGAACGCGAGCATTTTGGTTTCGATCACGCTTCGGTGGGTCAGGGACTGATTCTCGAATGGCAGGGTAACAGTCAGCTGCAGCAGTCGGTGCTCAATCACCATCGCACGCCGCCTGAGCCCTCCAGTGTTCAGGAGACAGGCCTGCAGCTTTCGCTGTTCATGGCCAGCCTGATGCCTCACATGCATGAGGAACCCTCGACCCGCCAGGTGGAGTGGATCCAGGCGCTGCACGCCCAGTTCCTCTCCAAGGCTTACGCTTCGCCGGAAGAATTCTTCCGCTGCGTATCGGATGCCACCTTCGAAATTCGCTCGGCTGCGATGACTGCAGCTGCCAATCACGATGTGCTGGTCAAACGCCTCATCAACGAGGTAGCTGCCAACACCATTGGTGTAACGAGCAAGCTCTGTCGCATTGAACATCGTCTGGGCCGTGAAAGGCAGGACTTCAGCGAACTGAAGTTCCAGGCTTTCACCGATCCGCTGACCAAGGTACTTAACCGCCGAGGTTTCACGCAGTTATCGCAGCGTCGTCTGGAAGTGGCTGCGGAGCAGGGCCTGGGGGTGTGCTGCATGCTCAGCGACATGGACGAGTTCAAAGCCGTCAACGACAACTTCGGCCATGAGGTGGGCGACCAGGTGCTTCGCGGTCTGGCCAAGATGATGCGTCGCACGCTCAACGCCAACGACCTTGTCGGCCGACTCGGTGGTGACGAGTTCGCCATCTTCATCATCGGTGTCGATCAGCAGCAGGCCATGGAAGCGGCGCAGAAGCTCGTCGACAGCATCCAGGGCGTGAAGCTGCGTGTCCGCGCCGATCTGGAAGTGCCCGTCTACTTCAGTCTGGGCGCGGTGTACTGCAATCAGGATCTGAACAAGCTGAGCATTGACGACCTGCTGACGCTGGCCGACCAGGCAATGTACGAGCGCAAGCGTCAAAGCAAGCACGGGCTGGTGTTTACCACGCATCCGCCTGAGGGGACGATTGCCAACGAGAACCCCAACGCGAAGATCCGTCGCTCAAACCGCCCACCCCGCTCGCCGGCGTTTGATGAGCAGGATGACTGACCCTCCATCGCATGCTCCGTTACAATGCGGGCATGATTCAAGCCAATATCAATGAGGACGACGCGCGCTTCATGCGCATGGCGATGGATGCCTGCCAGCAGGGCATCGATCTGGGCCAGACGCCCTTCGGGGCCTGCATCGTGCGTGATGGTCAGGTGCTGGCATGTACTTACAACCAGGTCTGGAATGAAACCGATCCCACGGCCCATGCTGAGGTAATGGCGATCCGCATGGCCTGTCGTGACCTTGGGGCCATTCATCTCGAAGGCGCGACGATCTACTCCACAACCGAGCCCTGCCCGATGTGCTTTGCGGCTATCCACTGGGCACGCATCGGCCGCATCGTCTTTGGTGGATCGATTGAAGATGCGCAGATGTATGGCTTCAACGAGCTGATAGTCTCCAACCAGTCGCTCAAGGAGCAGGCTGGTCTGAAGGTGGAGCTGTATCCCCACTTCATGCGTAACGATGCCCTGCGTCTGTTTGAATACTGGAAGAAGCAGCCTGATTCGCAATCCTACTGAACAGGAACCGCCCATGGCTATGGCCTTTCGCCGCTCGATGCCGCGTGTGTTCGTCTGTGTCCTGCTGGTGCTCACGCTCCAGCTTCTGACGGCCTGCGCATCGCAGCGCGTGGCTTCCAATCCCTGGCCACAGGCGACTGCTGCCGGCGCCTATGCCCAGTGGACGGGTGAAACGCTCTGTCGCAATGAAGCCAACCTCCCGGCCATCACCGCCGCGGCTGAAGCCATTGCGCCCCTGCTCATCGCAGACAAGAACCTGGCTGTGCGAGGCAATGGCCTCAACAGCGAACTGGGCGCACGTGCTGGCGGTTTCTTCTTCTACAAAGGCGTGACTGGCAAGCCCGGCGATGTGGCGGTGCTGGCCATCAGCTCGCAACCTGCGAGCGAGCCGGATCTTAATAAGCATCTGACGCAGTCCATCGCCGAGATCATCCAGTTCAAGCAGGCGGGTTCGACGGTCATCGTCATCGCCTCCATCGCTCAACTGGAAAAGCATGGCCTGCTCGATACGGTCCGCCAGTACAGCGATCACCTGCTGGATAACTTCGCCCCGGCCGACGACGGTCTGTTCATCGACGCCTCGGGCAAAGCCGTGGTCCCCACCCTCCCCGTGGCTAATGCCATCACGGGCTGGGTGTTAAAGGCCGAGCTCTTCGCCGCGCTGACCCGCCTGGGCAGGACGCCGGCGATGTATCAGAGCGTGGCCATCCCCGGAGCGCGGGAACGCAATACCTCCCTGGGCAAGATCCGCTTCCATGACGATCTGCATGTTGACCCCATCGCCCCGGGCGTGCTGGGCAAAGCCTATCTCACAGGGCTGCATACACTGCATCAGGATGTCGCAAAGGCTAACAACCGCGCCATCGTGCATGCCGCCGACCGACTTTCCCACGTGATCGCATCCGGTGGCAAGGTCTACGTTTACGCTTCGGCCCACTATCCGCCTTACCACTTTGGCAACGTGCTGGCTGCTGACCCCGGCGTGACCACCCTGCTCAATCGCGGCGCCAGGCGATTCCTCGCCACCCCCGGCGAGCAGGACGCCATCCTCGCTCTGGGCTACGCCATGCGTCCGGGCGACAGCTACTGGGGCGATCCCGAAGTCTTCACAAAAGCCGGCCGTGGCGTGGTTTGGGTCATCACCACCTACGACACCCCCGCCGATGCCATCCCCGCCAGCGACATTCTGGTAGACCAGCGCTGGCCCGCCGGCGACGCCGTGGTGGATGTCCCGGGCTACCCCGTCCGCGTTTTCCCGCCCAGCGGCGTCATCACCGAAATGCTCGGCTGGGCCATCATCGCCCAGACCCATCAGCAGATTCAGGGCCAGCCGCTCAAGCTCTCGTCAGCAGAATCGAGCAAAGCCCATCCATGAGTCAGCCTCGCCACAAGCTCTATCGTGAACTCGCCTGGCTCTGGCCGGTGATGAGCCCGCCGGAAGACTACCAGCCCGAAGCGGCGGCGGTGCATCGGCTGATCCGTAAACACCTGTCCAGACAGGACAAAGGCCGCCGCCCGACTCTGCTCGAACTGGGCAGCGGCGGCGGCCACATGCTCTGCCACCTGCGGGAGCATTACCACGCCACCGCGTCTGACCTCTCGCCTGCCATGCTCAAGCTCTCACGCCAGCTCAACTCGAACGTGAAGCACCACAAAGCCGACATGCGCACGCTTCGCCTGAAGCAGACCTTTGATGTCGTCCTAATCCACGATGCCTTGGGCTACATGGCCACGCTGACCGACCTCAAGAAAGCCCTGCGCACCGCGTCAATGCATCTGAAATCAGGCGGCGTGCTCGTGCTCCTGCCCGATGAAATGCGTGAGACTTTCACCGATCATCAGGCTGCCACGGATGTTAGAGAAACTGAAGATGGCGCGCAGATCACCCTCGTCAGCCACGCCCAGGCCGTCGATGCCCGACTCAAGCAGTACGATCTGACCATGCTCTTCATGATCCAGAAAGACGGCCAGCTTCAGGTGGAGGAAGACACTCACCGCTGCGGCCTGTTCGATCAGTCTCAGTGGGAAAGCGCCATCATTGCTGCAGGTCTGGAGGTGATCGACGTCACCCTCAAGCCCCGCTGGCGTGGCGCACCCTGCCTGCTGGCCCGCAAACCCTGACGATCAATCGAATTACGCTATTTCCCCGCCCCAAAGCCCGGGTTCACTGAACCCGGGTCTTCGTTCCCTCCCTGTTCTCTCTATAATACGACTCATTCTGTCGTCAATTGTCAGGGATGTGACCATGAGACTGTCGATGCGATCCGATTACGCCCTGCGTGCGATGTTCACGCTGGTCGAGCACTATGGCAAAGGCCCGATCCCCATCCGCGAGCTGGCCCGCGTCAACGATGTGCCTAAACGCTTTCTGGAGCACATCATGATCGACCTCAAGAGTCGAGGCTGGGTCAAAAGTACTCCCGGCCGCGACGGAGGTTATGAACTGGCCAAGTCGCCCAAACTCATCACCATGGGCCAGATCGTGCGACACTTCGACGGCATTATGGCCCCCATAGGCTGTGTCTCGATCTCCGGCTACCAGAGCTGTACCCAGGAACGCGTCTGTCGCTTCCGACGCGTCCTGCTCGAAATCCGTAACCACACCGCCCGATTGATGGACGAGTCCACCCTGGCCGACGTCTACGAAGGCAAGCTCGTGACCCAGGACGAAGTCTTCTCCGAAAACCTGATGGCCGGCGCGGGCATCTGACCCCACCTCCGGACCCGTCCCCGACGTGTATGCCGATGCGCGGCCGACCCCGCGATTCGGACCTTATGACGGAAATATGACCCCCTCCGCCCTCCCTGTGCCGCCCGCCTTCATTTCGGGTTGAAAGCCGCTCTCCCCCGCTCGATGGATGCGCTGTGTATGCCGATCGCGCTGGCCCCGGAAGAATGAACTCCGGACGGCTTGTCTTCTTTGCCCTCTCTCAGCAGCGATCCACCTTGAACGCAGCCCGCTCCCCTCTCCCGTCATGCTCCCGAAAGCGAGCATCCACCGATCCTGCACTCATCGAATGAATCGAAGACGAATCCCCCTCCGCCCCGCCGAGCCAGACACCGACAACCCCTCCCCACCAGGCCCGAAACCCCTCACCCGTTCCAACGCAATCTCAGAGCGCCTGCTTTGGGTGCAGGCAGTCACCGGTTCGATGGGCTCGGATTTATCATTGGTCGACAACCCTGACTCCGGTTACAATCTCTGCCTCGCGCGGCAGATGACCGCCGCGACACACCACGGGGTGTAGCTCAGCTTGGCTAGAGCGCCTGCTTTGGGTGCAGGAAGTCGTCGGTTCGAATCCGGCCACCCCGATTTTGCCGCCCTGCGGCAAAATAGAGCAGGAGAGCGGTAGACAGGAGAAAGTAGGCCAGGCAAACTTTCCCCCCTCTGCTGCGGTCTCCGCTCCACTTTCTACTTTCGCTTCCGGGGATGTCACTTGGATTGCGAAAACTAAGAATCGATTTAGCTGTATATCTGGCTTTGTTTGCTTTGTAAGTCCTGTGTTGTCATATGGATTTCAGCGCCTCGATAAATGCGGTAGGCTACTTAGTATGGATAAAATTAAAGCTATACAGATACTAGATAAGGTCTTGGCTGGTTTGGATAGTAAAGATATTAGATACGAATCCGATAGCCAATTCATAAAGTGGAGGAGAGGAACAGCCATAGCTTTGGAAAAGGTGTTTGGTAAAGAATCTAAGCAGGTCAAAGAGTTTAATGGGATAATCTATTCTCCGGTAGTTTGGAGTTCGGAGAATTATCAACTTCGGAAATATGCTGCCTTTGAGAATGGGATGAAACGGGCAAGGGCGCTTCTGGAATCCATGAGGGAGGAAGTGCAGGAATATTGGGAGGAATCTTCTGTCTCCCCCTCGGTAGCTATCACTCATGTTGTGAAGGATAAAGTAAGTGTGTTTGTTGTGCATGGGCGCAATGTTGCCTATCGTGAATCTGCGGCACGTTTGATCCAGAAGCTTGGCTTAGACCCCATAATTCTCCATGAACAGCCTAATAAAGGGCGAACTATAATCGAAAAATTTACTGACTACGCAAACGTTTCATACGCTGTTGTATTGCTTACCGCGGATGATGTTGGCGGGTTGGATAGCGAGTCCCTTCGGGCTCGGGCGCGTCAGAATGTGATATTTGAATTGGGTTTTTTCATCGGGCGTCTTGGTAGGGAGCATGTTGTAGCCTTATATGAAGAAGGAGTGGAAATTCCTTCGGACTATCAGGGCGTATTATTTGTGCCTCTTGATTCGGCTAATGCTTGGCATTTTCATGTCGCACGCGAGCTTAAAGCTGCAGGTTTTTCAATTGACATGAACAAAATCGCATAATTGGCTCCCCATTTCATATAGCCCTTAAAGCCTGTTGAGAAGGAATGAGGGGAGGGGGCAAACTGCAATTGTCTAGGATGTATAGCTACGTAACTGTCTATTGAACCCCGATATCTAGAAACGATTATTTTCCTCCCTCTTCCCTCCTATCCCCCCTTCAGTTCCCCCCTCATTTTTTCTCCCCTTTCTGCCTCTATGCTCAGGATTGGTGTGATGGATGGCTGTTTTCCTTCCCGATCTGGAGCTTGTCATGATTACCGAATCTGCCCAGCGTGTGACGCAGCACACCTCGCCGCAGGCCAGCTGCAGGATCCAGGCCAGCACCGTTAAAAGGCTGCGATACTTTGCGGATCATCCTGAGGAAGTCTCGCGCCGCCTGCGCGAACTCGACCGGGAGTGGGATATCGAACGGGTCCTGGAAACCAGCTCCTCCGGCCTGACGCTGGCCGGGCTGGCGCTGGGCATTGGCGTGCATCGCAAGTGGCTGGGTCTGTCACTGGCCGTGCAGGCCTTCTTCCTGATGCATGCGATCAATGGCTGGTGTCCGCCTCTGTCGGCGCTGCGGGCCATGGGCGTGCGCACGCAGCATGAAATCGAGGAAGAACGCTACGTGCTGAAAGTGCTGCGGGGCGATATCGATGACGCCACCACGGCCAATACCCTGCTGGCGGCGATGCGTAAAAGCTGAGCCATGCCCGCATGGACCCGCCTGATGCAGTGGGTGATGGCCTGCGGGGTGGTCAGTGCCCTGTCGGCTGTCGCCCGCGCCTGCCCGAGCTGCAATTCGCAGCGGGCACGCGAGGTCCGCGACGGGCTGATGGATGATCTGTCGCCGCAGGTGCTTGCGGCGATCGGTCTTCCATTTGTCGTCACAGCCCTGCTGCTGCTTGTGATGCATCACGCCCGACGATGGCGCAGGAGCAGGCCATGAAGATGCGACATGAGGACCGCCCGCTGCTGTCGGCCGGCCTGGTGCTTGGCGTGGGCATGGGCGGGTTTGTCGATGGCATTGTGTTCCATCAGATCTTTCAGCTGCACAACATGCTCTCGGCCCGTCGGCCGGCGGACACGCTGACGAATCTGGAAATCAACATGGTCTGGGACGGCCTGTTCCACCTGCTGACCTGGACGGTCACGCTCGTGGGCATCGGGCTTTTATTCCGCGCGGCCCGTGCGCCGGGCGTGAACTGGTCGGCCCGTCTGCTGACAGGCGGCATGCTCGCCGGCTGGGGCCTGTTCAACGTTGTCGAAGGCCTGATCGACCATTTCCTCCTGGGCGTTCACCACGTGGTGGAGCGCCTTGGCCTGTCGATCTGGGACTACGCCTTCCTGGCCTCGGGCGTGCTGCTGATCATCCTGGGCCTGGGGCTGGCAGGGTCGGGGAAAGCCGAAGCCATCAGATAATTGTCATTCCGCAGGGAAAGCATTTCGACTACGATCCAGCCTGCAGGCGAAAGGTCTGCGGGCGGCGTGGTGGCTGGCGGGGTGTCTGATTCTCAAGGCGAAGAACAATGTACAGCATTAAGCCGGGGCGCGGGGTGAGTTGTTTCGCGGGGATCATAGGCCTGCCGCTGGTGGGGGTTGGCATCTGGATGCTGGTCACTGCTCTTGAGGATAGTAGTGCCCCCGGGTTCGTGATTCTGTTCTGCATAATCTGGGTGATTGGGGCAATCGGGTCGGTGGTGTCGAGCTTCTACAACGCCTTTGCGAAGGAACGCATCACCGAGGCGGATATCGTCAGGCGGGAGGAAACCTTCTCGCCTTTCGAGTCGGATGCCGCGGATCATCCCAGGTCGGCCGAGTTCAACTACTGCCCCTACTGCGGGTCGCCTATGAAGCCTGATTTCAAATTCTGCGGCCAGTGCGGGAAGCCGGTTCGGGGGTGAGGGAGTACGGGTTTCACTTGGCCATATATGCGTATAAGTTTTAATTCATATAGGATGTGGCATGGTCGCCGTTTGCCACATTGGCGTGCATCATGTTGAAATTGTTTGTTTAGTAGTATTGATTGACCACCTCTATTAGTCTCGATTGATTGGCATCCTCCAGTAGTTTGAATAAGTTTTCCCTATCTATTGCTTTACATGAAATCCCATGTTTCCTGGGGTTTGATTCGACATAAGATCGGGCTTCAGGTGAAAAAGACCCGCTGGTTATATAAATTGCCTCTACGTTTTTGTATAGTTGGGTAATATTCCATCCATATTCATCGGATGCTGTTTGGCAACGTGAGTCGAAGTGGCGTGCGAGGTCGCCCGCATTTTCTTGATAGCCTCTATGGCGACCTTTGCATTCGATAAGTTTACATTCGGTACCGCCCCTGATTGCGACTACATCAATTTCGTATGTTTTGGGGGAGATTGTTCCTTTTATTTTCTTTTGAAGAGTCGTATCGTACCCGATTGATCGGTATGTAAGTGCAATTATAAGTTCAAACAATGCTCCTTTTATATTGCCGAGCAGGCCCTCATCTATTTTGGGGTCTTGGGCTAGTTTTAAAGATGTTTCGATATTGTTTAGATTATCTTCGGAGAGATCGGTGGCGGATAGGGCAAGATTGAATTTGTGTAGCAGATCGTCGATATGGGGGCCCAATACATTGCCTAATGTAATGGTTATGATGCCGCATCGTTTAAGTAGTTTCCAAGCTTCTTTGGAATAGGATGCGGCGATTGCGAGAGGGATAATTGTGGTATTTTTCCACCGTATGTTTATTGTTTTTGTACGTTCAATTAATGCTTGTGCATCAATTATTGTGAATGTTCGGTACGCTAACAGATCGGCGGTTATGAATCCATGTTTCGGTTTTTTTAATTGCTCAGGGTCAGGCGTAGCAAAGGGGCCAAAATATATTGGCCCATAAATATCGAACAGTGCGTCGTTGAACTCTGTTGCCTGGGTTTGGTGTTGTCGATATGAATGGCTTTGGTGGGCTAGTGAATAGCAATTTTTTAGCCAATCGATAATTGGGGGGATTAGTTCTTGCTCTAGTGCGATTTTTCTACGAAATGTTGAAATGCCTATATCGGTGTTTCCGAACTGTGTGCCAATACGAAATATATTATCTTCTCCAATATTAGTGTCGATAAGTTTTATGGTTTTTAATTGCTCAATTACAGAATTTAGTTCAAGTCTTCCCCCTGCATGAGATGTTGACTGAGGGGGTAGGCATCCAGAGCTTTTGCCAATTTGACCAGCGGTAATCCATCCTTTATTGGCTAAAAGGGTCTTATATACACGATTGAATGATGGTTTCTGAGGAAGTAGGTTTCGAATTGCATTGGCATATTTAGGTCCGGCATGCTCGTCCAGGTAATAAAGAAATGCTTTGTCGAACCTTATGGGTTTTGTGCTTCGAATATCGGCTCTTTCAATCATTTTGCGTGCAGTAACCTCGTTAGATGCTAGTCGGGCATTAACTAGGCAATTGGCAAGGTCATTGGAAGCTAAAGGACCGTGCTGTTTAAGAATCTCAACAACTCGGCTGTTTTGAGAAGTCATTCTTGTGGCTCCCGGGTGTTGAGGCAGATGTTTGTGACATTGCTCAAAAGAGATGATTTAGGCCTGAAAAGTATTCAAATGCATGAAATCTAATAACTTACGATCTGATTGACGATTTTTTTAAAAGTTTTGTGGAGGTTACAGGGTAAAATGTATCTACTAAGGGCTGTGTGACAAGGCCACTTATTGAGGCGTGACATAAATCGCCGCTTTGTCCTTTAACCTCGCGTCTCCTCCGTCGCCAGGCGGCTGATGTACGCTGCGAAGTCCGGGTCTTCGCCTTCGAGCAGTCGGGGCAGGTGGGAGCGGAAGTCGTCGCGTCTGCACCATTCGCGCATGTAGTCGTCCCATGAGGCCCAGCGGCGCTGCTGTCTGGCCGTCATGTTGGCCTCGTAGGCCACCAAGTAGGCGCGTTCCAGAAGGGAGATGAGGATTTCAAACAGCGCCAGCCGGCGTTCCTGCTGTTCGTCGGTCAGGTCCTGGGCGGCGGTGGTGGAGCGCAGTTTCAGATCGGGGTTGGCCAGCACGAGCTTGAGGAAATCGGTGTAGGCATCCGACAGCTGCTGGTAGGTTTCCTCTTCCTCGTTGTCACGTTCTTTGCGCTGCTCGTAGATGAAGATGAACAGCGCCAGAGGCAGGCCGAAAACCGTGATGATGTAGCTCAGCAGCTCCCAGATTTCCAGCGTACTCATCGGATGCTCCTGATGCGCCCGGGCCATGGCATTGTCCTCTGGCCGATGGGGAATGTAAATCGTGGGAAGCGGCTGGCGGCTCTGTTAATTTTTGATGAGGAGGCCGATGCTGGATGCGTCGGGGCAATGGGCTCAGGTATATTGGATCGCTCTGCCGGGCTTCGGCCTTGAGGCAGGAGTCTCTATCGCCCGCAGCGAACCCTATATGACACATCCATCTGACTCATACCCGGCGAAGTTGCTCTGGACAGGCGGCTGGGATTCTACTTTTCAGTTGCTGCGACTGGTGCTTGAGCAGCGCCGGCCGGTGACGACGTACTACATCATCGATGAAGATCGCAAGTCGACGGGGATCGAGCTGCGCGCCCTTAAGCGCATCAAGCAGGCGATCATCGCGCGCGACCCGGCCAGCGCTCCGCTGCTTGAGCCCACGCGCTACTTTGCCAAATGCGACATTCCGCCTCAGGCGACCATCACCCAGGCGTTCAATAAGCTGCGCGAGAGGTACCCCATCGGCCATCAGTATGACTGGCTGGCGCGGTTCTGTGCGCATCAGCAGATCAGCGGGCTGCAGCTGTGCATCACGCAGGCGCTGCGGCGGTCCAGTGAGCTGGCATACTTTGACCGCTCTTGTGGGATGGATGCCGCAGCGCAGCAGTCGCCTGAACATATTGTCTTTCAGTATTTCGATTTCCCCACGGTGGGCCTGACCAAGAAGGACATGGCCGAGATTGTCAGGCGCAACGGGTGGGACGCCATCATGGCGCTGACGTGGTTCTGTCACCATCCCCGGGGCAACAAGCCCTGCGGCCAGTGCAGCCCGTGTCAGTGCGCGGTGAAGGAAGGCCTGGCCTGGCGCGTTCCGCTGATGCGTCGCGTGCTTGGCCCGGTGCGACAGAAGATGGCCGACGTGCGCGGCCGACTCAAGCCCGGTCGTCGGACATCGGCTATTATGCATGCATCGCAGGATCATCTTTCCGACGGGGGCCTCATCCATGGACCAGAAGCCGAAATACAGTCCTCGTGAATTCTGGCTGAGCATGCTGCCCGGCCTGCTGATCGGGCTGGCGATGATGATGGTGGGCTACGGCCTGTGTGTGAACGATCGCGGGGAGATGGGCCTGGTCATGTTCGGCCTGGTTCCCTTTGTCACGGGGCTGGTGGTGGCGATGCTCACGCGCGACGCGCTGCGACTGGCGGCGTGTACGACGGCCAGCATCCTCATCGCCCTGTCTGTGCTGTTCTTCACCGGGCTTGAAGGAATCATCTGCGTGGTGATGGCCTCGCCCATCCTGCTGCTCGGGGCCTGGTTCGGCGGGCTGACGGGCTATGTGTTCCGCAGGCTGCTGCAGCGGGCCTTTCCCAGTCTGCGCGAAAAACCGCTGATTGTGCTCATGCTCCTGCTCTCGCCGCTGATGGTGGGCATGGCCAGCCATCTGGAGAAGCCTTATCGCGAGGTGGAATCGCTGACCACCTTTACCACGAGTATCGATCTGCCTGTGACGCGCGATCAGGCCTGGCAGCTGCTGGCGCAGATGCAGCCGCTCGATGGCCCGCGCCCGTTTCTGATCCGTCGCGGCCTGCCTCTGCCTCTGTCGTGTGAGCTGGAGAGTGAATCGGTCGGCGCCCGGCGCATCTGCTACTTCGACCAGGGCCGCATTGAGCAGACCATCACCGCCTGGGAGCCGGGGCGACACATGAACATCCGCGTTGATCGCAGCACGCTGCCCGGCCGACTCTGGCTGCGCTTTGACAGTGCCAGCTACGACCTTGAAGAAATCCCCGGCGCTACGCGCGTGATCCGTCACACCACCATCGGCTCCAGGCTGTACCCCCGCTGGTACTGGCGGCCGCTGGAGAAGTGGGGTGTCACTTCCGAGCATCAATATGTGCTGAACAATATCCGCCGCTGGTCCGGGCGACTGGAAGACAAGCCGCAGGCCGCCGAGCCTGCGCACCCTTGATCAGACTTCATACTCGCCCGGCGTTGGGCTGCCACAGGATTCGCGCACGATGAGCTTGACCGACAGCTGCTCGTGTCGCGGGCGGGTTCCGTGCGTCATCTGCTGATGGAGCATATTCATGGCCATGCGCCCCATCGCCCGGCCGTCCTGGCGGATGGTGGTGATCGCAGGCAGCGTGAGAGGCGCGTTGTTCATGTCGTCATAGCCAGTGACCGAGACATCATCCGGGACGCGCAGTCCCGCCAGCGACAGCTCGCGGATCGCCGCCAGCGCGGTAACGTCACTCACGCAGAGCAGCGCGTCGAACGCGATCTTCTTTTCCATCAGCTGCCTGACCGCCGACGGGCCGAGTTCAGCCAGCGGGAACGAGACGGGAACCACCAGCTGCGGATCGTAGGCGATGCCCTGCTCCTGCAGCGCCAGGCGATAGCCTTCGTGGCGCTGCGACGCCCAGAGCGATTTCGCATGCTGGCCGACGAAGGCGATGCGCCGCCTGCCCAGCCTGAGCAGGTGCTGGGTCATGGCCCTGGCGCCGCCGACGTTGTCGAAGTTGATCGACGAGCCGCCCTGCGACTGGCTTTCCATGGCGATGTAGGGAATGCCCAGGTTGCTCAGGACGCCCGAGCGCGGGTCGGCATCCTGCTGGAGCGAGAGTACGAACACACCATCGAAGCGTGATTCGCGCAGCAGCTTTTCAAAGGAGTAGCGTTCGTCCGTCTCGGCGTAGCTGGCCAGCGTGAAGGTGTAGCCCAGCTCCATCGACTGCGCGCCGATGCCCGCGATGATCTGCGAAGCGATGGTGTTTCCGATAAGATCCAGGCTTGGCACCGCGATGCCCACGCTGTGCGTTCTGCCTCGGCGGAGCATGGCCGCCGCGGCGTTGGGCCGATAGCCCAGCTCGGCGATAGCCTTCATCACACGGGCATGCGTGCGGGCGTTGACGCCGGTGGTGGCCGGATCCCCCCGCAGCACCGCTGCCACGGTCGACCGCGAGACGCCGCAATGTCTTGCGACATCAGCCTGCGTACACGGGCCGGTGGGCCGGGTGGGTCGGTGCTTCATGTCGTCCATCCTATGCGAACCGATAACACGTGTTAAATTAGCGGTTTATGGTGCTCGGGTCAAGCGTGATGTCCATGCGGACACCTCGGCCCTCGGGCTTGATGCGTGTCGATGGATATGGGCCAGCCCCTTTTCGTCATTACCGCGCAGGGGCGTGATGCATGTCGATTGATAAGGGCCTCCCCCTTTCGTCACCCCCGCGCAGGCGGGGCCCCAGGGGAACTCGCAGGATGCTTGCGTCATCCCCTGGATTCCCGCCAGCGCGGAAATGACAAAAGGGAAAAGCAGGCCTCAATGAAAACGACCACCCGACAAGTCCTCAGACATGTCATGCATAACACCCTGTCACCCCGATGAACTCGCGGGATGCTTCAGGGAATCACAGGAGTGAGAATGGAGACAGAAAACGCAGCAGACTGCAGTGCGTCAGTCGCAGGTCATTACTCGCCGCCGATGGTTTCCATGTCTTCGACGATCTTCTGGTCGGGCACGCCGCCGGTGGGCTTGGCTTCCGGGTTGCCCGGGGCGTAGATCATCACCGGGCCGACGATGCCGCCCGTGCCCAG
>Ga0182792_1001414_pt1 | contig 19523 bp, 21 predicted proteins | sample Passage237B_FD_130497 | JGI IMG/M metagenome (GOLD analysis project Ga0182792, IMG submission 130497) | Cellulose adapted compost microbial communities from Newby Island Compost Facility, Milpitas, CA, USA - Passage2 37B (version 2) (version 2) ...
GCTTCTTCACGCCAGAATTCATCAATGCCCGGCCGGATCGCATTGAGGAGTTCCGGCGCCTGGAACTCTCGAACCTTTATCCGCCGACCCCTGCGGGCATGGCCGGCCAGATCGCCGCGGCACAATCGTTCGAGGCGCGCGACCGCATCGCGGCCATTCGCACGCCGACGCTGATCACCGTCGGTTCGGCCGACCGTACGACGCTTCCCGCGCAGTCGCGCCTGATGCACGCGGCGATCGAGGGATCAGAGTTCTGGTTGTTCGATGGCGCGGGACACCTCCCGCAATTCCAGTACCCGGACGAGTTCATCAGCATTTCGTTGGGTTTCATGCTGAAGCACGAGCGTTGAGTCGATTCCACCCGCGGCATGTACTGCCGCCCAGCCTGCCGAGGAGATGGTCATGTCGAACTTGAGATTCCGGGGGAGGGTCGTGCGCTTCGCCGCCTGGCTTGCTGGCTGCTGCCTTGCGGCTGTCGTTGTCACGATGCCCGCCGGCGCGCAGGCGCTGAAGGAGGTGAAGTTCTCGACGGAGTTCGCGCCGCACGGCTTCCACGCACCGTTCTACCTGGCGCGCGAGAAGGGTTGGTTCAAGGACGCCGGCATAGATCTCAAGCTGATCGACGGCCGCGGCTCGTCCGCGACCATCAATCTGGTCGGCGCCAACCAGGTCGACATCGCGTTCGTGAACCTGGCGGCCACCATGATTGCGCAGTCCAAGGGCGTCCCGGTCGTGGCGGTCGGCAGCATCCTGCGCCGCAACACGATCGGACTGATCCTCAAGAAGGGCTCGGGGGTCCACAAGCCGGCTGATCTGAAGGGCAAGACGATCCTGCATCTGGTGACGACCATCGAAGCGCAGCTTCTGGGCGGCTATCTCGCCACGGCCGGCATGACCTTGAACGACGTCAAGCTCCTGGGCGTGGATGCCTCCGCCAAGGTGGCGAGCGTGCTGTCGGGCAAGGGTGACGCCGCGACGGGACCGGTGCCGTACTATCTCGGGCTGCTGAAGGGGAAGTCGGAGATCGACACGCTGGCTTTCGCCGACGCCGGCCAGCAGCTGCTCGACTTCGGCATCGTGACGAGCCCGAGGATGATCAAGGAGCAGCCGGCGCTGGTGAAGGCGTTCATGCAGGTCGTGTCGCGTGCCTATGAGTACACGCGCACCGGCAACAACGTCGAGGAGGCGGTCAAGGCCATGATCGCGCAGCGTCCCGAGGCGGGGCTCGACTATCAGACGGCGATCAACATGTTCAACTCGCACATCGCCTTCGCCATGTCGCCGGCCACCGAGGGCAAGCCGATCGGCTTCGTCGCCAAGGAGGACGTCGAGGGCACGATCAAGACGCTGAAGGACACCGGTATCGTGCAGGGCGACATCAAGGCCGACAGCGTCTTCGATCCGAGGTTCGCGCCGAAATGACGGCCCTGCGCGCGAGGCACGCGATCCCGTTGCGTTCCGCTGCAGCCGCGGATGCCGCTCCCCTGATCTCGGCGCGAGGCGTCGGCAAGGTCTTCCGCGAGCGGCGGGGCGGGGGACAGGTCGTGGCACTGGACGGCATCGATCTGGACATCCGCGATGGCGAGTTCGTCAGCATCCTCGGCCCGTCCGGCTGCGGCAAGAGCACCCTGCTGCAATGCATCGGCGGGCTGCTGCCCGTGACCCATGGGTTCCTGTCGCTGGAGGGCAAGGAGATCACCGAGCCGCCGCTCGATGCCGGCTTCGTGTTCCAGCAGGACCTCCTGCTGGATTGGCGCTCGGTGCTGGGAAACGTGCTGTTGCCCGCCGAGTTCCAGGGCTATCGCCTCGCCGACTGGGAGGGACGGGCGCACGAGCTGTTGGCGACGCTCGGCCTGCAGGGAGCGGAGGGCCGCTATCCCTGGGAGCTGTCGGGCGGGATGCGCCAGCGCGTCGCGATCTGCCGCGGTCTGTTGCTCGACCCCAAGCTGCTGCTGATGGACGAGCCGTTCGGGGCACTCGACGCCATCACGCGTGACGAGCTCAATCTCGAGCTGGAGCGTATCTGGGAACGCACCTCCAAGACGGTGCTGCTGATCACGCACAGCATCGCCGAGGCGATCTTCCTGTCCGACCGCGTGCTGGTGATGGACAAGAATCCCGGCCGCATCGCCGAGGTCGTCGACATCGACCTGCCGCGGCCGCGTTCGCTGGATATCCGCGAGACGCCGGCCTTCACCGCCTATCAGCGACGCCTCCGGTCTATCTTCGAAGCGCTTGGCATCATGCGGAGATCCGCGCCATGACCGATTTCTGGTCGACCAATCAGGGGCGTGCGCTCAGCCTTTTGCTCGTGGTCGCCGTGCTGATGGGGCTGTGGGAGGCATTCGTCCGATTGGGCGATATCAAGCCCTTCCTGCTGCCGGCGCCCTCGACGGTGATCGAGGCGATCGCGCAGAAGCCGATGTGGTACATGCATCACGCCTACCACACGCTGATCGAGACCTTCCTGGGCTTCGCCGTCGCCGTCATATGCGGCGTGCTGATCGCCGTAGGAATCGTCTATTCGCGCATTCTCGAGCAGTCCCTTTACACCTTCCTGGTGACGATGAACGCGGTGCCGAAGATCGCCATCGCGCCGCTTTTCGTGATCTGGCTCGGCACAGAACTCGAGCCGAAGGTTGCGGTCGCGGCGCTGGTTGCGATCTTTCCCATCGTCATCGATACCGTCCATGGTCTGCGCGCAGTCGATCCGACGATGCTGGACCTTGGCCGTTCCATGCGAGGTTCGCCGCTCAAGATCCTGTGGAAGATCAGGGGACCCTATGCGCTGCCCAGCGTGTTCGCTGGATTGAAGGTCGGGATATCCCTGGCCTTCATCGGTGCCATCGTCGGCGAGTTCATTTCCGCCCAGGCGGGACTTGGCTACGTCGTGGTGTCCTCGCAGGCTAGCTTCGACACTCCGCAGATGTTCGCCGCCATCGTGATCCTGGCGCTGCTCAGCCTGCTGCTGTTCAACCTGATCGAGCTCGCCGAGCATCTGCTGCTGCCGTGGCATGCCTCGCGACGCCGCCAGCAGCGACGGGCGGGTGGCCACTGAGCTTCCTGGCGCACGGAGAGTAGGAAATGACGAGTCGCCATTGTGAGATCGCCGGAGCGGGCATCGCGGGCCTGACGACGGCCTGCGTGCTGGCGAACCGCGGCTGGTCGGTGCAGGTCCACGAGCGCTCCGACGAGCTGCGCGAGATGGGCGCCGGCATCTACCTGAAGTTCAACAGCCTGGCCGTGCTCGAAGAGCTCGGCCTGCTGGACGAGATCAAGGCGTCCGGAATGATCCTCCGTTCCGGCCGCGTCAGCGGCCGTTCGGGCAAGGTCCTGGCGAACCACATGGTGCGGGGAATCGATACGGTGACCGTGGCGCGGGGGGCATTGCATCGGTCGCTTACCAACCGGGCTCGCGCGCTCGGCGTGCGATTCCGCACCGGATCGCAAGTCACCGCAGTCGATCCGGCAGGGAGCCTGACGGCCAACGGCGAGCGGTTCGAGGCCGACCTGGTGGTCGGCGCCGACGGCTACCGTTCGATCGTGCGCGACAGCCTGGGGCTGCTGCAGGGCATGACTCTACTGGAGGAGGGTGCGATCCGCGTGCTCGCGCCGCGCCGGCCGAACGAGCGGGAGGGGCTCACCACCGAACAGTGGTCCGGCACCTGCCGGCTGGGCATCGTGCCCTGCAGCAAGGATGAGCTCTATCTCTACCTGATCGGGCCGGCCAGGGAGCCGGGCGTGCACACGGTGCCGGTCGACAAGAAGTTCTGGTGCGATCTCTTTCCCCAGGAGGCCGACGTGCTGAACCGGATCGGCGACGTCGCGCGCTATGACCAGTTCGCCCTCATCAAGGTGAAGGGCTGGAGTGCGGGGCGGGTAGCCATCATTGGCGACGCTGTGCATGCCCAGCCGCCAAACCTTGGCCAGGGTGCCGGCATGGCGATCGCCAATGCCAGCGCCCTGGGCGCTGCATTGGCCGACCATGCGGATGTCCCGACGGCGCTGCGCCGATGGGAGGAGCGGCGGCGGCCGGTCACGGAGGAGGTGCAGCTCTGGTCGTACCGCTACGGCCTTATCTTCTATGCCCTGCCGTTCAATGCGCAGTTCGGCGAGCAGGTCCGCGCCGGCATCATGTCTATGATCGGCCGCGTCAGGTACACGGCACGGAAGCTGTCGTGGCTGCGCCACGGTGGCCATCCGCCGGATGGATTGGTGCTGGGCGGTAAGTCGTAGCGCTACAAACGGTTGCATTTCTGGTAAAGAGCGCCTGGACAGGCCCGAGGTTGGAGAAGGAACATGCCGGACGGCGACGCAACGACGTTGTTGCCCGATCTGGTCTATCAGAGCTTGCGTGCGCAGATCCTGCGCGGCGCTCTCAAGCCCGGTCAGCGGCTGCGCCAGGAGGAGCTGTCGCGCGAGCTCGATGTCAGTCGCGTACCGCTGCGCGAGGCGATGACCCGCCTCGCCGCAGACGGTCTGGTCGAGCTCAACCCGCGGCGTGGCTATGCCGTGAAGTCGCTCAAGCCCAGCGAGATCGTCGAGATCTTCGAACTGCGCGCCGTGGTCGAGGAACACGCCGGCTACAGGGCGGCCTATGCACGCACGCAGCAGGACGTGGCCGAGGTCGAACGACTGCTGCAGGCGTCTGAGGCTATCGACCTGCGTTCGGAGGAAAGCATCGAGAGCTGGTCACAGTACAACTATCAGTTCCATGCGCGGATCATCGCATCGGCCGGCAGGGAGCATCTGGCCCGCTTTGCGGGGCTGCTGCGCGACACGGTCGAGCCCTATATCCGCGTCGAGGTCAATATGACAGGCGACGTGGAAGAGGCGCAATTCGATCATCGGCAGCTTTTCACTGCCTATCGCGACGGAGATGCGCCTGAACTTGCGCGGCTGAGCCGGGAACACGTGGAGCACACGGCGCAGCGTTTGCTGCGCGGGCTGAGGGAGCGGCAGCAAAGCTCGGATCTGTCGCGGCGCCGCAAGGTGCAGAAGCGCCCCTTCCTTGCCACCTAGGGATTGGAAGTTCTGGAGGCGGCTCAGGAAAGCGTGATCGGTTCCGCCGGCGGGCCGTCGCGCAGCAGGGTCTGCAGATGCGTGCCGAGGTCGATCGGTTCGAAGCGTTCGGAGGAGGCGGCGATCTCGCCGGCGGGCCACCAGCGATGGCCCAGCGTCCAGCTCCGCTCGCGCTCGTCGAGGCCCGACGTGTCGATCTCCGTCCGCTGCGTCCGGGCCAGGAAGAAGCGTTCCTTGTGCAGGACGTCCTTGCCGCGCCAGCTCATGCGGCGTTCGCGCTTCCAGACCCAGTGGACGGGTCCGTCGACGATGAGGGCGGTCTCCTCGCGGGCTTCGCGGATCGCGGCGTCGGCAAAGTCCTCGCCGGGATCGACGAAGCCGCCGATCATCACCCAGAACGGGTCGAAGTGGGGCTTGGCCGGGTCGAAGACGCCCGGGTCGTGCACGTGGAACAGGAACAGCCGGCCTTCAGGATCCAGCAGGATCAGCCGGGCCGAGGGACGTTCGATCATGCGCCGCGGTCACTGCGCCTTGAGCAGCCGAGCGGCGTCGACGGCGCCGTAGGTCAGGATGCCGTCGCAGCCGGCGCGCTTGAAGGAGGTCAAGGTCTCGAGCAGCACCTTGTTCCAGTCGAGCCAGCCACGGTCGGCCGCGCCGCGCAGCATCGCGTACTCGCCGCTCACCTGGTAGGCGTAGGTCGGCACGCCGAAGGTGTCCTTCACGCGCCGCACGATGTCGAGATAGGGCAGGCCGGGCTTCACCATCACCATGTCGGCGCCTTCCTCGAGATCGAAGCCGACCTCGCGCAGCGCCTCGTCGGAATTGGCCGGATCCATCTGGTAGGTCTTCTTGTCGCCCTTCAGGGCGCCCGAGCTGCCGATGGCGTCGCGGAACGGATTGTAGAAGGCCGAGGCGTACTTGGCCGCATAGCTCATGAGCTGGGCGTGGACGTGGCCCCTCGCGTCGAGCGCCTTCCGGATGGCACCGATGCGCCCGTCCATCATGTCCGAGGGCGCCTGCACGTCGGCGCCGGCCTCGGTCTGCACCAGCGCCTGCTTGACCAGCGCCTCGAGCGATTCGTCGTTCTGCACGTAGCCGTCGCGCACGATGCCGTCGTGGCCGTCGCTGTTGAAGGGATCGAGCGCCACGTCGCAGACGATTCCGATGCCTGGGACGTCCTTCTTCACGGCGCGGATGGCGCGGCAGACGAGGTTGTCGGGATTGTAGGCCTCGCGGGCGTCCGGAGTCTTGGCCGCCGGGTCGGTCTCAGGGAAGATCGCGACGGCGGGAATGCCGAGATCGCGCGCCTGCTTGGCAGCCTCGACGAACAGGTCGATGGTCAGCCGGTCGACGCCGGGCATCGAGGCGACGGGGGTGCGCTGGTTCCTGCCCTCCTGCACGAAGACGGGCCAGATCAGGTCGTCGACGGAAAGCCTGGTCTCGGCGACCAGCCTGCGCGACCAGTCCTCGCGGCGATTGCGGCGCAGCCGCGTCGATGGATAGCGGCCGAGGGTCGTGAAGCGGTTCCCCATGGGCGCGTCTTATCGCGCGAACCGCCGGACCTCGCAATGCGGCTTGTTTGACTGCCTCCAGCCCCCCGATATGATCCCGCGCGCATGGATTTCCAACTTACCGAAGACCAGGAAGCGTTCCGCGATACGGCGCGGCAGTTCGCGGCGGACCGCATGCTGCCGCAGGCCGCGCGCTGGGACGCCGAGAAGATCTTTCCCGAGGAGACGCTGCGCGAGGCCGCGGCGCTCGGCTTCGGCGGCATCTATGTTCGCGACGACGTGGGCGGCAGCGGCCTGACGCGCCTCGATGCGGCCCTCATCATGGAGGAGCTGTCCGCCGCCTGTCCGAGCACGGCGGCCTACATCTCGATCCACAACATGGCCGCCTGGATGATCGACGCCTTCGGCGACGACGACCAGCGCCGCCGCTTCCTGCCGCCGCTCTGCTCGATGGAGCATTTCGCGAGCTACTGCCTGACCGAGCCGGGGGCGGGGTCGGATGCGGCCGGGCTGTCGACCCGCGCCGAGCTGGTGGGCGACCACTACATCGTGAACGGGACCAAGGCCTTCATCTCCGGCGGCGGGCGCAGCGACGTCTATGTCGTCATGCTGCGGACCGGCGGGCCGGGCGCCGGCGGCATCTCGACTCTCGTGGTCGAGAACGGCACGCCCGGCCTGTCCTTCGGCAAGCAGGAGCAGAAGCTCGGCTGGAACAGCCAGCCCACCGCGGCAGTGATCTTCGAGAACTGCCGGGTGCCCGTCGCGAACCGGCTGGGGCCGGAAGGGCACGGCTTCAAGATCGCGATGGCCGGGCTGGACGGCGGGCGCATCAACATTGGCGCCTGCTCGCTGGGCGGCGCGCGGGCTTGCCTCGAGACGGCCTCGCGCTACGTCGTGGAGCGCAAGCAGTTCGGCAAGCCGATCGCCGACTTCCAGGCCACCCAGTTCAAGCTGGCCGACATGGCGACCGAGCTCGACGCGGCGCGGCTGCTGATCTGGCGGGCGGCGACGCTCCTCGACGCTAAGTCGCCGGAGGCCACCCAGGCCGCCGCCATGGGCAAGCGCTTCGCCACCGATGTCGGCTTCGAGGCGGTCAACGAGGCGCTGCAACTGCATGGCGGCTACGGCTACTTGAAGGACTTTCCCATCGAGCGCTATCTGCGCGACCTGCGCGTGCATCAGATCCTCGAAGGCACCAACGAGATCATGCGGGTGATCATCTCGCGCCGGCTGTTGATGGGGTGAGGGAGTTTGGGAGTTCGAATGTCCGAGTCTGAGATCCTGTTCGACGTGAAGGATGGCCTGGGAGTCATCACCCTCAACCGGCCGAAGGCGCTCAACGCGCTGACGCACGGCATGATGCTGGAGATGGAGAAGGTCATTCCGGGCTGGGAGAGGGATCCGGGCGTCAAGGCGGTGATCCTGCGCGGCGCCGGCGACCGGGCCTTCAGCGCCGGCGGCGACGTGGCCGGCCTCTATCGCGAGATGCGCGACAATCCGTCGGGCACGCTGCGCCGCGACTTCTTCCGCGACGAGTACATCATCAACCGCCGCATCTACCGCTACGCCAAGCCGTGGATCTCGCTGATCGACGGCATCGACATGGGCGGCGGCGTCGGCCTGTCGGCCCACGGCTCGCACTCCGTGGCGAGCGAGAAGTTCCTGTTCGCCATGCCGGAGACCACGATCGGCCTCTTCCCCGACGTCGGCGGCGGCTACTTCCTGACCCGCCTGCCGGGCGCGCTGGGCACCTTCCTGGCATTGACCAGCCATCGGCTGAAGGCCGCCGATGCGCTGTGGGCCGGCATCGTCGATGCCTACGTGCCGAGCGCGAAGATGGAGGACCTGCAGGCGGCGCTCGGCGCGGCTGATCTCTCGGGTCCCGACGCCAGCCGCAAGGTCGACGCGGTGATCGCCGGCTTCTCCGAGCATCCCGGCCCGGCGACCCTGCCGGCCATGATGGCGGATATCGACCGCTGCTTCTCTGCCGAATCGGTGGCCGAGGTCATCGGCAAGCTGCGCAAGCATCCCGGCGAGTGGGCCCAGAAGCAGCTCGCTGCCCTGATGAAGCTGTCGCCGCTCTCCATGGCGATCACCCTGGAGCAGCTCAGGCGTTGCGCCAACCGCTCGTTCGAGGACACGATGACCATCGAGTACCGCATGAGCCAGCGCTGCATGCAGGCCGGCCACGATTTCTTCGAGGGCGTGCGGGCGCTGCTGATCGACAAGGACCAGAAGCCGACCTGGAATCCGCCGACCATCGAGGGCGTGACGCGCGAGATGGTCGAGGAGCATTTCAGGCCCGTCGCGAACGATCTGTTCTTCGACTGATAACCGGAGGGAGGACGTCATGGCGAAGATCGCCTTCATCGGCCTTGGCAACATGGGCGGCCCGATGGCCGCAAACCTCGCCAAGGCCCAGCACCACGTGACGGCCTTCGACCTGTCGTCGACCGCGGTCGAGGCCGCGGTGGAGAAGGGCGCCCACAAGGCGGCATCGGCCGCCGAGGCGGTGAAGGGGGCGGAGATCGTCGTGACCATGCTGCCCGCGGGCCGCCACGTGCGCGAGGTCTACGAGAAGGACATCCTGCCCCATGCGGCCAAGGGCACGCTGCTGATCGACTGCTCGACCATCGACGTCGACAGCGCTCGGCATGTCGGGGCGCTGGCGGAGAAGGCGGCGCTCGAGATGGTCGATGCGCCGGTCTCGGGCGGGGTCGGCGGCGCGTCGGCCGGCACCTTGACCTTCATGGTCGGCGGCAGCGACGCCGCCGTCGCCAAGGCGCGGCCCGTGCTGGAGAAGATGGGCAAGAACATCGTCCATACCGGCGCCATGGGCGCGGGCCAGGCGGCCAAGATCTGCAACAACATGATCCTCGGCATCACCATGCTCGGTGTGTCGGAAGGCTTCCTGCTGGGCAAGCGGCTGGGGCTGGACGTGCAGAAGCTGTTCGACGTGGTGTCGACGTCGTCGGGCAGCTGCTGGGCGGTGAACAACTATCTGCCCGTGCCGGGGCCGGTGCCGAGCTCGCCGGCCAACCGCGACTATCAGGCGGGCTTCACGGCCGACAACATGTTGAAGGACCTGAAGCTCGCGCAGCAGGCGGCGCAGACCTCCGGCGCCAGCACGCCGCTGGGCGCCGAGGCGGCCCAGCTCTTCAACCTGTTCGTCAATGCCGGCAACGGCGGCAAGGATTTCTCCGGCATCATCCGCATGCTCGACGGCAAGTGAGGCACCCATGATCACGCTCTACGATCTGGCCGTCAGGGACGACCGGCGTCCCAGCCCGTACTGCTGGCGCATCAAGTACGCGCTGCGACACAAGGGATTGCCGTGGCGCGAGGAGCCGGTCGGCTTCACCGAGAAGCAGAAGATCGCCTTCGCCCAGTCGCAGACCGTGCCGGTCATCCAGGACGGCGACAAGGCCGTGAAGGACAGCTGGATGATCGCCCGCCATCTCGACCAGGCCTATCCCGACAGGCCGCTGTTCAAGGACGAGGATGCGCTCAACCTGGGCCGCTTCGTCGCCGGCTGGGTCGATACGGCCGTGCAGCCGGCCCTGTTCCCCATCATCATCGGCGACCTGCATGGCTGGGTGCATCCCGACGATCGCGCCTATTTCGAGGAATCGCGCGGCAAGCGTCTCGGCACGACCGATTTCGCCGGCTTCCAGGCGAAGGCGCGGGAGAAGGGCATCGCTGCCTTCCGTTCGGTCCTCGAACCGGCGCGGCGCATGCTGCGCGACCAGCCCTACCTCTGCGGCGCCCAGGCCGGCTATGCCGACTATGCGCTGATCGGCGCCTTCCTGTGGGCCCGCAGCGTCAGCCCGCTGGCGCTCCTCACCGAGGACGATCCGGTGCATGCCTGGCGCGAGCGCATGCTCGATCTCCATGACGGACTGGGACGCAACGTGACGGCGGCCTAGCCTCTGCAGGGAGGGAAGCGTGTCCGACGCCGCGCCATTCAAGCCGGAAGACCATCGCTTCGGGCCGACTCACTGGTTCGAGGATCTGGCGGTCGGCCAGAAGTTCTACATCAACTCGCGGACCCAGACCGAATCGATGTTCGCCGCCTTCCAGCTGGCCAGCGGCGACAATCATCCGATCCATTACGATCGCGAATACTGCCGGGCGCGCGGCCATCGCGACCTGCTGGCGCACGGGCTGCAGGTCGCTATCCAGGGCGCGGCGGGCGCCGGCATCTTCCCGCATTTCATCGGCGATTCCCTGATCGGATTCCTGGAGCAGTCGTCGCGTTTCCTGAAACCGGTCTATTGCGGCGACACGCTCTATCCCATGCTGGAGGTCAGCGAGCTCAAGCCCGGCAGGACGACCGGCGTCGTCGTCATGAAGCTCACGATCCACAACCAGTGCGGCGCGCTGGTCTGCGATGGCGAACACAAGTACCTTGTCCGCAAGCGCCCACACGAAGAGTAGAAGGAAGCGATCATGATCGGAGTCATTGCCAAGCTCACCATCAAGCCGGGCACCAATGCCGATTTCGAGGCGACGATGAAGGCGCTGCAGGCCAAGGTCCAGGCCGACGAGCCGGGCAACAAGCTCTACGCGCTGCACAAGACCGACGACGTTAATGTCTACGTCATGCTGGAACGCTACCAGGACCAGGCGGCCCTGGAGGCGCATCGGGCGGCGCCGCACTTCAAGGAGCTGGGGCGCAAGCTGGGCGACTATCTCGCCGGCCGGCCCGAGGTCCAGGTGCTGCAGGAGATCTGACGCAGCCAAGGGGGCGGCAACTGGGATACATGGACGGCATCTTCCATCGGCACACGAAGCCGGGGACTGCGCCGGGCACGCTGGCCGGGCGCGCGCCGCTGCCCGACGAGGCGCTCGACTTCACGCTGGTCGAGTATACGGGCGACGATGTCGAGGTGCTGCACGGCGTCGAGGTCGATGAATGCCGCTTCCATCTCGGCACGCCCGCGCATACCTGGATCGATGTCGCCGGCCGTCCGAGCTCGGACATGCTGCGCGACCTGGGAGCGGCCTTCAACCTGCATCCGCTGGCGCTGGAGGACGTCTTCCACGCCAACCAGCGCAGCAAGCTCGATCTCTACGAAGGGCAGGGCTTCATCGTCCTGAATGACCCGGCCTACGAGGACGGAGCGCTGATCCCGCGGCAGGTCAGCATCTTCTTCGGCGAGAACTACGTCATCTCGTTCCACGACCACAAGATCGACATCTTCAAGCCGGTGCGCGATCGCGTGCAGACGGCGGGATCGCGCCTGCGCACCTTCGGCATCGACTATCTGGTCTATGCGCTCATCGATCTCGTGGTGGACCGCAAGTTCCCGCTGATCGAGGCGGTGTCGACGCATCTCGAGGAGCTCGAGGACGAGGCGCTGGAACATCCGACCGAGGACACGCTCTACCACATCCACCAGGCGCGGCGCGCGCTGGTGACCTTCCATCGCCTGCAATGGGCGGAACGCGAGACGGTGCTGGCGGTGATGCGGCCGGATGTGCCGTTCATCATGCCCGAGACGCGGACTTATCTGCGCGACTGCTTCGACCACGCGGTGGCGGTGCTCGACCTCGTCGAGAGCTATCGCGAAATGACCAACGGCCTGATGGAAGTCTATCTCATGCAGGCGTCCAACCGGATGTCCGAGGTCATGAAGACCATGGCGATCATCACCGTGTTCTTCATGCCGCTGAGCTTCCTGGCCGCGATCTACGGCATGAACTTCGAGCGCGACGTCGGCAACATGCCCGAGTTGGGCTGGAAGTACGGCTACCAGTTCTTCTGGGTCATGGTGGTGGTCATCGTCGCGGCCCTGTTCGTCTGGCTGAGACGCAAACGCTGGATCTGATTCGACATGAGCGACTATCGGCTGTTCGGTTCCGAGCTTTCCCCCTATTCGGTCAAGGTGCGCTCCTACCTGCGCTACAAGGGATTGCCGCATGCCTGGATCCCGCGCTCGCCGGCGGTGCAGGCCGAGTTCCAGAAATACGCCAAGCTGCCCCTGATCCCGCTGCTGGTGACGCCGCAGGGCGAGGGCCTGCAGGATTCGACGCCCATCATCGAGAAGCTGGAGGCGCAGCACGCCGAGCCCTCGATCGTGCCGGCCGATGCGACGCTCGCCTTCCTCTCGGCGCTGCTCGAGGAGTATGGCGACGAGTGGGGTAACAAGTGGATGTTCCACTATCGCTGGCGCTACCAGCCCGACGTCTGGGCGACGGCCGAGCGCATCGCGCGCCAGATGGCAGGCGAGCAGGGAACGCTCGCCGTCGCGCAGGCGAGTGCCGCCGTCGCCGAGCGCATGACCGGCCGCCTGGGCTTCGTCGGCTCCAACGCCACGACGGAACCGGTCATCGAGGCGTCGTTCAAGGGCGCGCTGGCGCTGCTCGAGGCGCACTTGCAGGCGCGCCCGTATCTGCTGGGCGGCCGGCCGGCGATGGCCGACTTCGGCCTGTGGGCGCAGCTCTACGAGGCCGCCACGGATCCGACGCCCGGCGCCATCATGCGCGCGTCCGCCCCCAGGGTGATGGCGTGGGTGCAGCGCATGCTCGATCCCAGGTCGGAGGGGCCGTTCGAGGACTGGGCGGCGCTTGCGCCGACCCTGATGCCGCTCCTCAAGCAGGAGGTGGCCGGCCTGTTCCTGCCGTGGTCGACGGCCAACGCCGCCGCGATCGCTGCCGGGGAGAAGAGCTTCACGGTGACCCTGGCCGGCACGCGCTGGACGCAGGAGCCGCAGAAGTACCATGCACGCTCGCTGGTCGAGCTGCGCCGCAAGCATGCGTCAGCCAAGGGCGCCCAGGGGCTCGACGCCATCCTCGCCGAAAGCGGCTGTCTGCCCTTCCTGTCATGAGAGGCCTTCGCCGCCTGCTGTCGGCGATCATGGCCGTCGGCCTCTCCGCCGTTGCGATGGGCGCTTTGGCCAACGACACCTCCGCTGCGCTGGAGACCGGCGGGCTGCAGTTCGTGCAGAGCGACGCGGTCGAGATGCGGTCCGAGAATCTCTTCGTTTCCGAGAAGGAGATCCGCGTCCGCTACGTCTTCCGCAACAGGTCGGCGGCCGATGTCACCACCATCGTCGCCTTCCCCATGCCCGACATCACCTTCAGCGAAGGGATGGCGGTGGAGATTCCCGACCAGGTGTCCGACAATTTCCTCGATTTCCGGACGGTGGTCGACGGCACGCCGGTGCAGGCGGCCGTCGAGCGCAAGGTCTTTTCGCTCGGCCTGGACCGCACGCGATTGCTCGCGGAGCACAAGGTTCCCCTGATGCCCTTCGGCGCGGCGACCGAGGCCGCGCTCGACGCGCTGCCCGAAGCCGTGAAGGCCGAGCTGGTGCGCGACGGCGTTGCGCGTGTCGAGGAATACGACGCGGGAAAGGGGATGCAGAAGCATCTCTCGCCGTTCAACTGGACGCTCAAGACGACCTGGTATTGGACCCAGACCTTCCCCACCGGGAAGGACATCGTGATAGAGCACCAGTATCGCCCCAGCGTCGGCAAGTCTGTCCAGACCCGCGTCGGCGTCGACTCGAAGGATCGCTTCGATGTCGAGCATGAGCGCCGCATGGCGGCGACGTACTGCATCGAGCGGGAGCTCAGGTCGGCGGTGGCGCGTGCAGGCAGCCGCTTCGCGGAGTCCCGCATCAGCTACATCCTGAAGACGGGCTCGAACTGGCTGGGACCGATCGCCGACTTCACGCTGACCGTCGACAAGGGCGCGGCAGAGAACCTGGTCAGCTTCTGCGGCAGCGGCGTGAAGAAGATCGGGCCGACGACGTTCCAGGTGAAGGTGAAGGACTTCTATCCCGAGCGTGACCTCGACGTGCTGATCTTGAAGCCCCTGCGCTGATCAGAGCGATGTCGCGATCAGGCTGACGCCGGACAGGGCCAGCAGCGCCAGGATGACGTAGCGGAAGCCGAGATCGCTGATGCGCCCGTAGAGGGCGAGGCCGAGTCGGGCGCCGACCAGGGTCGACGGGATGCCCATGGCGGCCCAGACGAGGAAGCGCCGGTCGAGGAACCCTGCGATCGCGGCCGAGATCAGTGCGAGGGACAGGATCGCCATGTTGAAGGGCTGGTTGATGCCGCGCTGCTCGTTGCGCCCGTAGCCGCGCAACTGGGACCAGACCGCCGGCGCGGGTCCGCTCAGGCTGGCCATGCCGCCCAGCAGTCCGCCGACGAAGCCCACGGCGCCATCGGCCGCGCGGCCGCCGCCCGTGACGATCGGCGGGCGGCGCACGAAGGCCATCCAGCCGCTGTACAGCAGCAGCAGCGCGCCCACGCCGAGCTTGAGCGGCGGCGGATCGACATGATCGAGGAGCAGGATGCCGAGCGGTACCCCGGCGGCGCCGCCGACCAGGAAGGGCCACAGCCTGGGCCAGTGGATGCCGGCCATGATGCGCGGCAGCGACTGGAGATGGCCGACGACGCTGCACAGGGCGACCAGCGGCGCGGCGGTCGTCGGCGGCATCGCCTGCAGCCAGAAGCCGAGCGCCACCAGGGCGTACCCCATGCCGCTCAGCCCGTTGACGAAGCCCGCCGCGAGGGCGCCGGCGACGACGAGCGCGATGTCGCCGGCCGCCGGCAGCGGCATGGGATCAGCCCCCGGCGGTGAAGGCCTGGATGCCCGTCATGGCGCGGCCGAGGATCAGCGCATGGACGTCGTGCGTGCCCTCGTAGGTGTTCACCGCCTCGAGGTTCATGACGTGGCGGATCACGTGGTACTCGTCGGACACGCCGTTGCCGCCGTGCATGTCGCGGGCGACGCGCGCGATGTCGAGCGCCTTGCCGCAGTTGTTGCGCTTGATCAACGAGATCATCTCCGGCTGGGCCTGGCCCTGGTCCTTCAGGCGGCCGACGCGCAGGCAGGCCTGCAGGCCGATGGCGATCTCGGTCTGCATGTCGGCGAGCTTCTTCTGGATGAGCTGGTTGGCAGCCAACGGCCGGCCGAACTGCTTGCGGTCCAGCGTATAGTTGCGCGCCTGCTTCCAGCAGAACTCCGCCGCGCCCATGGCGCCCCAGGCGATGCCGTAGCGCGCATTGTTCAGGCAGCCGAACGGGCCGCCGAGGCCCGACACGTTGGGCATCAGGTTCTCGACCGGCACGAAGACTTCATCGAGCATGATGGCGCCCGTCACCGAGGCGCGCAGCGAGAACTTGCCCTCGATCTTGGGCGTCTCGATGCCCTTCCAGCCGCGCTCGAGGATGAAGCCGCGGATCGCGCCGCCGTCGAGCTTGGCCCACACCACCAGCACGTCGGCGATCGGCGAGTTGGTGATCCACATCTTGGAGCCTGAGAGCGAGAAGCCGCCGGGTACCGTCGTGGCGCGCGTCTTCATGCCGCCCGGATCGGAACCGTGGTCGGGCTCGGTGAGGCCGAAGCAGCCCACCCATTCGCCGGAAGCGAGCTTGGGCAGGTACTTCATGCGCTGCTCCTCCGTGCCGTAGGCATAGATCGGGTGCATGACCAGCGACGACTGCACGCTCATCGCCGAGCGGTAGCCCGAATCGACGCGCTCGACCTCGCGCGCCACCAGCCCGTAGGTCGTGTAGTTGGCGCCGGCGCAGCCGTACTTCTCGGGCAGCGTGGAGCCCAGCAGGCCGAGCGCGCCCATCTCGTTCATGATCTCGCGGTGGAACTTCTCGTGCCGGTTGGCCTCCAGCACGCGGCTCATCAGCTTGTCCTGGCAGTAGTCGCGCGCGACGTCGCGGATGGCGATCTCCTCCTCGGTGAGCTGGTCGTCGAGGAAGAAGGGATCCTCCCAGTCGAACGGCTTGGCATCGGCGCTGATGCCCTTGGCGGCGCTTTTCATCGGGGTGGCGGCGGGGGACATGTCCTTCTCCTGCTTTGTCGGCCGCGTCTTATCAGGCGATGCCCGCCGCGCCAACCGGCCGGGCGGGAAAAGGCGGCCTTGCCTGAGGCTAGCCGGCCACCGCGCCCGCGCCGCTGCGGCCGGTCAGGGCGCGGAAGATCTCCAGGCTCAGCCGCCCGAACGCTTCGGAGGCGCGCAATTCCACGGTGCGGGGGCGGGGCAGGTCGATCGAGAGGTCCGCCGCGATGCGGCCGGGCCTGGGCGACATGACGACCACCCGGTCCGACAGGAAGACCGCCTCCGGGATCGAATGGGTCACGAAAAGCACGGTCTTGCGCGCCTCGCGGGCGAGATCGCGCTCGCCCCAGATCCGCAGCAGCTCGAGCGCCATGTCGTCGCGCGTCATGGCGTCGAGGGCGCCGAAGGGCTCGTCCATGAGCAGCAGCGGCGGGTCGAGCAGCAGGGCGCGGCAGAGCGCGGCGCGCTGCTGCATGCCGCCGGACAGTTCGCGCGGCAGCTTGTCGCCGAAGCCCCTGAGCCCGGCCATCTCCAGCAGCTGCTCCGCCCGCGCGCGCAAGGCACGGGGATCCTGGCCGGCGAGCTCGGCCGGCAGCAGCACGTTCTCCAGGATCGACCGCCATTTCAGCAGGATCGGCGCCTGGAACACCATGCCGATGTCGGGAATGGGGGCGCGCACGGCGCGGCCGGCCACCGTCACGCCGCCGACCGTGGCCGGCCGCAGGCCGGCCACGATGCGCAGCAGGGTGGACTTGCCGCAGCCGCTGGGGCCCACCAGCGAGACGAACTCGCCGGCGCCGACCGACAGCGAGATGCCGGCGAGGGCCTCGACCGGGCCGCTCGCCGCCTCGTACGTCATGCCGACCCGGTCGAGGCCGATCAGCTCCCGATTCACGAGAGGCGTCACGCCGCGAGCGGACCTACTTCGGCATCTCGACCTTGGGCAGGAACTCGGAGGTGAAGACCGCCTTGCACTCGACCTTCCTGGGCAGGCCCATGTAGGTGTTCACCAGCTCCACCGAATCGCACATCTTCTTCTCGTCGATCCAGCCGATGCCGTTCTTGGCGTAACGGTCTGTCTTCATGAGGCCGAGACCGATCATCATGTTCGGCATCATCACGTCGACATCGACCTCGGGCACCCGCTTCTTGAAGATCGCCATGGCGGCCTGGGGATCGGCCATCACGTCGCGCCAGCCCATGTAGGACGCTTCGAGGAACGCCTTCAGCGCGGCCGGCCGCTCCTTCATGGTCTTGGCGCTGGCGATGATCGACATGGAATACATGTCGAAGCCGAAGTCGGCCCACGGCATCATCACGACATTGCCCTTGCCCGCCGCCTTCTCGTAGAGCGGCAGGCCGGTCGAGTAGTCGCCGACGCCGTCCATGCGCTTCTCGGCGACGGCAGCGATCTTGGCAGCCGGCTCGATGTTGACCCAGCTCACCTTGGCGGGATCGATGCCGTTCACCTTGGCAAAGGCGGGGAACATCTGGCGCTGGCTGTCGCCCGGAGGGGCACCCAGCGTCTTGCCTTCCAGGTCCTTGGGGCTCTTGAGGGGCTTTTCCTTCAGGCTGAAGATATTGAGCGGCGTCTTGTCGAACACCATGCCGACCGTCTTGACCGTGGTGCCGCGGCCGATCGAGGCGATCACCACAGCGGCGTCGGCGAGGCCCGCATCGGCGCGGCCGGTATCGACCTTGGCGATCGAATCGCCCGAGCCCTTGGAATTCTCCAGGGTCACGTCCAGCCCCTTGGCCTTGTAGTAGCCCTTGTCGAGCGCCACCCAGTAGGCCGCATGGTCGCCGACCGCGAACCAGTTCAGCGCAAAGGTGAACTTCTCCTGCGCCGAGGCGCTGCCGGCCGTCGCCAGCACGGCGGCGACCGCAAGTGAGAACGTGCGTTTCATGTCCTGCTCCCTTTTCCTTCCCCGATCAGTCGATCCCCTCGGCCCACGGCGCCCACAGCCTCGCAGCCAGCACGACGGCGCCGTAGAGCACCAGCCCCACGACGGAAATCCAGATCAGCGCGGCGAACGCGACCGACGTGTTCATGCTGCTCTGCGTGGTGACGATGACGTAGCCCAGCCCCTTCTGCGAGGCGACGAACTCGCCGACGATGGCGCCGACCACGGCGGCCGTCGCCGTGATCTTGAGCGCGCTCAGGATGTAGGGCAGGGCGTTGGGAATGCGGATCTTCGCGAAGATCTTCCACTTCGGCGCGTTGAACACACGACCGAGATCGAGCATGTCGGCCTCGACCTGGCTCAGTCCCACGGCGGTATTGATGACCACCGGGAAGAACCCGATCAGGGCACCCATCAGCATGTTGGGGAAGATGCCGTAGCCCATCCAGATCAGGAACAGTGGTGCGATCGCCACCTTGGGCAGCGTGTTCACGAAGACGAGGAACGGCACCAGCGCATTGGCGACCAGCGGCGACCAGGCGATGGCCACCCCGAGCGCCACGCCGACGCCCGCCGCGAGGAAGAACGCCCCCACGATCTCGAGCGTCGTCACCCAGAGGTGCTGGATCCAGGCGGTGTCGCCATGCCAGAGCGCGTTCCACACCGCGAGTGGAGAGGGCAGGAGATATTCGCGGATGCCGCCGACGCTGACGGCGACCTGCCAGCTCGCGAGCAGGAAGGCGAAGAGCACGACCGTCGGCCAGTACTGCCGCAGGAGAGGCTGGAATTTGATCATGCGCAGCCGCACATTGCGGCAGACTGGCGAAGCGTCGATATACCGTCAAGCTTGAGGATCATCGGTGAAACTGTCTCTGTGCAACGAGGTGATTCGCGAGCTTTCCTTCGACCGCCAGTGCGCGCTGGCCGCCGGCCTTGGCTATCGCGGCCTCGAGGTGGCGCCCTTCACGTTCGGCGACGATGCATGGCGCATGCCGGACGCAAGGCGCGCCGAGATCCGCCGCACCTGCGCCGACGCCGGGCTGGTGGTGAGTGGGCTGCACTGGCTTCTCGCGGCCCCGGCCGGCCTGTCCATCACGACCGCCGACCGCGCCGTCTGGCAGCGCAGCGTCGACGTCCTGCTGTCCTCCATAGATCTCTGTGCCGACCTGGGCGGCAGCTACCTGGTCCATGGTTCGCCGGCGCAGCGCCGGGTGTCGACGCCGGACGACGCCGCCCGCGCCGAGGAGGCCTGGAGTCTTGCCGGCGAGCGTGCCACC
>Ga0182792_1001416_pt1 | contig 19519 bp, 11 predicted proteins | sample Passage237B_FD_130497 | JGI IMG/M metagenome (GOLD analysis project Ga0182792, IMG submission 130497) | Cellulose adapted compost microbial communities from Newby Island Compost Facility, Milpitas, CA, USA - Passage2 37B (version 2) (version 2) ...
AGTTCAGTTCGCGGTTGTCCCAATAGAATGAGCGGTTGCCTTCGAAGTCGAGGGAGAATTCCGGTGGACTATTGCCCACCTGTATCCGCAACGTCTCGCTCGCGGTCGCCTCTTCGCTGTCCGTAACCCGCAACGTGACCGTGTACACGCGGGCTTCTTCGAAGGTGACCACCGGGTTGGGTTCCGAAGAAGCCGGGATGCCCGGACCGAACTCCCAAGCGTAGGTGAGGCGGTCATTTTTGTCGTGGTCAAACGTCCCTTCCGACGAGAAATGGACGGTAAGCGGTGCAGCACCCGCGGTCACATCGGCCCCAGCCGAGACGATGGGCTTTCGGTTGCCCGCTTCGTATTCGATCCGGACCAGGCGGGAATCCGCATTTTTGGAAAACCAGTTGGTGCCGTAATCCAGCACATACAGCGCACCATCCGAGCCGAACTGCAAGTCGATGGGATGGTGGAACGTTTCGTCCGGCAGGAAAGGCTCGATATGGACCAATTCACCCTTGTCGTTTAGGGTAATCACATTGATCCAGTCGCGCATCCACTCGGCGATAAACCATTTGCCATCATAGTATGCCGGGAACTTACGGTCAGCTGCCGCACCCGCAGTGGGATAACGGTCGTGGTGGTATACCGGTCCGGCAATCGGTGTTTTCCCGCCGGTACCCAGATGGTCGAACTCCTTCGACTCATCGTAGGAATACCAGATGAGTGCAGGCTTCGCCGGAGGCAGTTCCTGCAACCCGGTATTATTGGGCGAGTTGTTGATCGGCTTTTCCACCTCGTAAAAAGGGCCGTTTACCCCGGTAGCATAGTCGAAATCGGAGTACGGAGCGTTGGGTCCGGCGAAATACGGCCAACCGAAAAAGCCGGGTTCCTTCGCCAAATGCCATTCGTCGTAGCTAATCGGTCCACGCGATGGATCGTCGACGGTGTTCTGTCCCACATCGCCCCACAGTAACCACCCGGTCTTTGGATCTACCGCGATGCGGTAGGGATTGCGGCAACCCATCGCGTAAATCTCCGGCCGCGTCTTCGGGGTACCTTCGGGGAACAGGTTCCCCTTGGGTATGCTATACGTCCCGTCATCCTCCGGCTTGATCCGGAGGACTTTACCCCGCAGGTCGTTGGTGTTCGCTGCGGTGCGCTGCGCGTCCCAGTATTCCCGGCCTGGGCGTTCGTCGATGGAATTGTAGTATCCCTGGTTGTGCGGATTGGTGTTGTCGCCCACGGCAATGAACAACATCCCGTCGGGGCCGAATTCGAGCGACCCTGCCGAATGGCAACATTCCTCGCGCTGAACGGGTATTTCCAGGAGCTTCTTTTCATTGGACAGCGCCAGCGGATTCCCATCCAGCGAGAACCGGCTCACCTGCTGTATGGGTTTGTCGCCAACAGGAGAATAAAACAGGTATATCCACCGGTTCCGTTCAAATGCCGGATCCAACGCCATTCCCAGCAATCCATCTTCCAATCCGTGGAAGACGGGCAAGGTGTCGATGGTATTCATCGTACGAGCCGCTTGGCTGTAGCGCTTAATGGCACCCTTACGCTCGATCACGAGGATATCCCCGTCGGGCAGGAACTCCAGTTCCATCGGCTCATCCAAGCCTTTGGCCAGTTCCACGACGGTAAACCGATTGGTTTCGGGGGGTGTCTTGCTCGTTGAATCCATGTACTTGCACCCATGGATGCAAAAAACGGAAAAAAGGAAAATCGCGGAATACCTGTGCTTACTCGTCAACATATTCAAGTCAATAACCGGGATTTTGTTCAAGTTTGCCTTGGCTGATGATGATCTGATCCAACGGAATAGGGAATACCTCATGCTTACCATCCACAAAATTCTTGCCATGTGCCCGCAGCACCGTACCGGCACGCCCTTGGCGTACCAAGTCGAAAAAGCGGTCGTGTTCCATGGCCAGCTCTCCCCGCCGTTCGCGCCAAATGGCATTCCGCAATTGTTCTTGGTCCGTAGTGGTCACGTCCGGCAATACACCGGTGGCTCCGCCGCGTGCCCGCTCGCGCACCTCATTGAGTGCCTCCAGGGCCTTGGGTGCCTGGCCGAGTTCGTTGGCCGCCTCGGCATTGATCAGCAATATTTCGCCATAGCGGAGGATACGGATGTTTTTTCCGGTGAACCACCCATCGTAGTTATCTTCTTGGGTCTGGCTTGAGTAGGCCTTATAGTTGTAACGGGGGTTAGAAACGTTGGACGAAATGATTGCACCGTCCCACAAGGTTTGCCCGGCGTAGTAGATGTTGCCAGCCTTCCGCACGTCGCCCGGTTCATACGCTGCCTCCAGGTCGGCGGACGGGGAGTTGAAGCCCCAACCCGTGAAACCGCCCGTCACCGTGCCACGCGCCCGCTGCACTTCGGAATACCCACCTGTTCCCCAGCCTTCGCCACCGTTCTGTGCCTGCACCTCGAAAAGCGACTCCCTGCCGTTTTCGGTGGATTGCCGCCAAAGCAAGGCATAGTCTGGCTCCAGTGAATATTCGCCGGAAGCGATGATCTGGTCCGTGAGCGCCATCGCCTCTGTCCAGTTCCGCTGGTAAAGCTGCACTTTGGCCAGCAATCCCAACGCGGCACCTTGCGTGGCTCTGCCGAGATTAGCACCGCCAAATTCGCTTTTGAGCGGAAGCCGGCTCGCCGCGTCCGTCAGATCTTCCACAATCAATGCATAGATTTCACTTTTCGGTGCGCGTACATATCCCCCCACAACCTGTTCCACACTATCTGCACTGTATACCTGATCGATCTTGGGCACATCGCCATAGCATCTCACGAGGTTGAAATAGAAATAAGCGCGCAAAAATTTGGCTTCCCCGATCAACCTATCCTTCACGTCCTGCGAAACGTTGGTAAACAACGGGATATTGGCTATCGCTTGGTTGCACCGGCCTACGCCCACATAGTTGGCGAACCAGACCTCCGCGGGTGAAAGCGTAGTGGGTGTATAGGTAAAGTTATCCAGTTGATCTTTATCCGTACCCAAATCGCCGGGATCGCTGCCCTTGTCGGCGTCATCGGAGGTGATGCTGCTCATACCCACCCAGGAGAATACATGCAGTCCCCAATCGTTAAGTTGGGTATAGCAGGAATTGACAAACCTGGTGGCGTTCTCTGGATTGTCGTATATCGACTCTTCGTTGATCAGTGTATTTTCCGGCGCGGGATTGAGCCAATTCTTGTTGCAGGAAAGCATCCCAACCACGATGATCATGCCCGCCGTATATAATAATGAAGGTTTCATAACTGAATATTATTTATCGTTACTTAAAATTGATATTCACGCCCACCATGTAGGTAGCCAATGTCGGATACACGCTCAGCTCGATGCCGCTGTTCATGGCGTTGCTGCCCGGCAGTTCAGGGCTGAAGCCAGAGAACCGCTTCGAAATCACCGGATTCTGCGCGGTAACGAATATCCGTGCGTTGCTCATGGCCGCCCGGCTGATGAACGATTGGGGCAGGGTATACCCTAAGGTGATGTTATTGATACGGAAGAACGAACCCGATTCCACGAAATAGGTGGAGGGTTTCGGGATGCTGTTGGATGCCCGGGGTTCCGTGGTGTTGGTGTTGCTGGGTGTCCATCGGGCCTCGCGGGAGGCTTCGATGTTGTCGTTGCCGAAGCGGACCCCTTTCTTGCCATTATAGACTTTGTTGCCCGCATTGCCGTAGCAGTCAATCGAGAAGTCCAGCTGTTTCCACGTAAACCCACCGTTGACCCCGTAGTAAAAGCGAGGTTGGTAAGATCCCACGTATATCCTGTCCCTGGAATCCAGCGAACCGTCGTTGTTGATATCCGTATACCTGAAGTCCCCCGGCATGGTGCCCTCGAAATGGGGCGAACCATCGATTTCCGCCTGCGTCTGGTAGATGCCATCGACCTGATAGACCCAAAAACTGCCAATCGGCTGCCCTTCGATGGTCCGTGTGGTGATTTCCCCATTACCCAGGCCACCTTCCGGCAAATCGATGCCACCCCTCACCTCGTCCACGTTATTTCTGTTCAACGTGACGTTGAACCCGAGGCGATAATTGAACTGTTCGTTGTTGCGTTCGTTCCAGCCCAATGCCAACTCCACGCCCCGGTTGCGTACATCCGCGGCCGGCGAAAGGATTCCGTTGGGATCCACGAACGGTGGCGTTGGTACCCGAATATAGGCATTGGTCACTTTATTGTAATAGGACACCTCGCCGGTCAGCCTGCTGTCCAGCAGCCCGAACTCGAGGCCGGCATCCACCCCCTCGGTAGCCTCCCACGTGGCCAGTGCATCCTTAATCTGATCAAACGTGATTCCCGATGCCAGCCCGTTCGGAAACCCGTAAGGGCTGGTCTGCGTGATGGCCAGTAGCTGCGACAATTCATTGTTGACGAGTCTAGAAATGCCGTCATTGCCCAACTTGGCATAGCCGGCCCGCAGCTTCAGGTAGTCGATCCACGAGGCGTTTTCCATGAAACGTTCGGATGAGATGATCCACGATCCGGCCACGGAATAAAAAGTCCCCCACTGCTGATTTTCCGGAAAGGCACTGGACCCATCGCGGCGCAGCACGCCGCTCAGGTTATACTTATCCAGAAAACTGTAGTTGACCCGGCCAAAGAGGCTCCGCCGCTGAAGGTTGAAACCGGTGACGTCTGCTGGATCGACGGTGACCGTGGGATCGCCCTGTGAAATATACCACAGGTGGCGCTCAGCAGGGACGTTGGTCGCCCGTATGATCAGTCCCCTACCCCGGTCCCGTTCCGCTGTATGCCCCACCATGGCCGACAGGGAATGATCGCCGAACTGCCGGTTGTAATTCAAGATGTTGTCCCACACCCAATAGAATCGTTTGTTTTCGCCCACGAACAACTCGGATATCGGATGAGTGAAGATGCCATAGCCATATACCGGGATATAGTTCTGGGAGTCGCCGGTCGTCCGGTCGAATCCCCAAGCCGACCGGAAGGTCAGCCCCGGCAGCAACGTAAGCTCCCCGAAAACATTACCCTGATAGCGCTGGCTATTGGAAAAGTCGTTGGCCAGCTCCAAGGCCGCCACGGGATTCGCGACGCTCAATTCACTGATGAAGCCATAGTTTCCGTCCGGGAATCGGACGGGTGCGCTCGAACCTGCCCGGTACGCATCCGTGAATGCACTGTTGGGCTTATTATCCGTCTTCGACACAGCGACATTGAGTACATTGCCGAATTTCAGGAAGTCGGCGATGCGGAACTCGTTGTTGGACCGCAGCGATATCCGTGAAAAATCCGCCCCCTTGAGGATACCTTCGTCACCGAAATACCCTGCGCTGAACAGGTATTTCACGTCTTCGCTCCCACCACTCAGCGTCACATTGTGATTCTGGAGCAAGCCGTTGCGGCTGATTTCGTCGTACCAATCGGTATTATGGACGATGGTATCCGGGTCGAATATGGGTGCTTGGTTATCATATGCCCGTGCCTCATCGGTATAGATGGCATAGAAACGGCTGTCGGCCATCTGCACCTTGTTGATCATCTGCCTGAAGCCTGTATAGGTATCGAGGTTTACCTTGACTTTTCCGGTAGCGCCTTGCCTTGTCGTGATGAGTACCACCCCGTTTGCGGCCCGGCTGCCGTAGATGGCCGCGGCACCGTCTTTCAACACGTCCACCGACACCACATCCGCATTGTTTACATTGGTGATATCCTCCGTCAGCACACCATCGACCACATATAAGGGGTTTTCGTTGGTGAGGATGGTATTCAGTCCCCGTATCTGCACCCGGGGTTGCGTACCGGGCTGGCCGGAAGCAATGATCTGGACGCCCGGCGTAAGTCCCTGTAATCCCTGTGCCGGGGTAAGCACCGGTTGCTTCGTAATCTGGCTGCCGCTGACGGACGAGATAGCACCGGTGACCTGCTTTCTGGTCTGCGTACCGTAACCGATTACCACGACCTCATCCAAGTCACTGACCACCTCCTGCATTTGGGCATTTACCAACGCACGCGCATTCAATGGTATTTCCAGCGGTTCGAAACCGATACTGGTGAATACCAGCACTTGTCCATCCGGCGGGACACTGATTCGGTAGTTACCCTGTGCGTCGCTGGTCGTCGCGACGGCCGTTCCTTTGACGGTGACCGTCACGGCCTCCAAGGGTTCCCCTTGCACGCTCGTCACCCGCCCCGTAACTTCACGTTGCAGCGGTACCGCGGGCTTGGAGACGATGATGGTATGGTCACTGATGCGGTAATTCAGTCCAGTACCTTTAAAGCTTTCGGCCAGGATACGCTCGATAGGCTCATCGACTGCGCGGACGGTAATCAACGGAGCTCCAGCCAAATCCTCATTGCTATAGATAAACTGATAGTTGGTTTCTTGCTGGATAATCCGGAATAATCGCGCCAGTTCGGCATTTTCCAATGTTACCGTCAGCTTATGTTGCGGATAAGCCATGGCGCTGATGGCCATCAGGAAAGGGACAAGCAGGAAGCCGCACCTGCGTATCAAGGGCACGACCAAGCGGTAAGCGTAATTAATCTTCATCATAACTTAGTTTTCAATGTTGGTGAGGCGATCCCGATAAATCGGAATGTTTCATCGTCGTTCATCCATTTGGTTAATACTCGGGTTTATTCAATTGATCATCTTCCGGCATAAAACAATTATGCGCAGTTGAAATGGAAACAACCGTATCGAGAAAAAGGGTGACAAGGAAATTGATTTTTTATTGCGGCGATAACCCGGTTTGGGTTGGCCTGCTTACCGACAACTGATTGCCGTGGAGCGTGAACGCCACCTTTGCGGTTTCCGCAATGATATCGAGTAACGAACGTACGTTGCCATAACGTTGCAAGCGTCCGGTGAAATGATGGTTTTTTACCTGTTCATCTGCAAAGCGCACGTCGACCCCATACCAAGTCGATACTTCTTTCAACAACGATTCAAGGGTTTCGTCTTCGAAAACAAACCATCCATTTTTCCAGGCGAGCACCTTGCTTTCTTTCGCTTCGCCGACAGCCATGCGCTGCCCATCGCGGATTACGGCTTCGTATCCGGGCTGGAGCAAGGTAAACTGGTTTCGTTCTATGTCGACGACTTTTAATGAGCCGCCCAACAGCGCGGTGCGATCTACACGCTCCGCTGGATACGACTTGACATTGAATCGCGTCCCCAATACCTGTATGCGTGATTTGCCCGCATTAACGATAAACGGCTTGTCTTTATCGGGCGCTACCTCAAAATAAGCCTCGCCCTGTAGGGTGACCACCCGCTCGTGCCCGTTGAATGCCGTGGGATACCGGATGGAGGAAGCCGCATTCAACCATACCCGCGTGCCGTCAGCCAATATCAGCTTAAACGTACGGGCCACAGGGGTCATCACCGTGTTGGTGACTGTGGCCAAGCCCGGCGACCGCAAGGCAGCCGAATAGGAGAGTTCACTTTGCCGGCGATTGATTTGTGTGCCGTCGACCTCGTGGAATGAGGTGGGTCCATCGCCCAAGGATACCGCTTCCCCGCTGCTCCTAATCAATGTGACGTCCGCTATGGCGGGCGGCTTTTCCTGAATGGCCACGTCCACTGGCACCACCACTTCCGATGGGGCGATAGCGATGGGTACCGGCGGCGCCCTGAAAACGGAGCGGTAGACAACGAGCGCAGCACTTGCCATCACGATAATCGCCGCGGCGGCCCACCACGGGAAGCGCTTCCTTGCCCGTACTTGGTATCTACCATGGATGTCGGTTTGTAGCCTCGCCCACAGCGCATCGGAACGCTCGCTGTCGGGCCATCGCTTCAATCGATGGCTGGCGTAACCCTTATGGGTCAGGCGATCCCACAGTTGCGCGTTAATGTCCCGTTCTTCTTTCCACTTCTCCAAGATATCCATTTCTTCCTGGCGAATATCATTACGGAGGTATTTTCCGATCAATTCGGCAATCTCGAAATCGATATGTCGGTCCGGCATCATGCTTTCCATGGAAACAGCTAAACCTACGAACAGGGTGACGTCATCAAAAACATATTTTCGCGATCAATATAACCAATCCGGGGGACAAGTCCTTCAAGAGTACGCGCAAGCTGCGCAATGCACGCATTTTTTGGGTCTTGACGGTATTGATGGATATGTTCAACTGCTTGGCGACCTCTTGGTTGCTTAGGCCTTCAAAGTAACCCAAGTACACCACATCCCGGCAACCGGCCGGAAGCTTTTCGATGGCATTGCTGAGGCTATCAAGCACTTCCGCTTCGATAATTTTGGCCATAATGGTGTGTTCATCGATGGAATCGCCTTGCCGGGAAATGTACTTATCAACGACTTTTTCATGTTTATACAAATTTCGGCAGGCATTTTTGACACTAAGGTACAAAAATGCTTTAATCGCTGTCAGGTCAGCAAAATTTGCGCCGCGATCCCATAATTTCAAAAATGCCTCCTGTACGATATCCTCCGCAGCCGCAGCATCGCGCACAATCTCCGTAGCCAAATAAAGCAGGCGTTTGTTGAATAAATCAAAAATGGCCTTAAACGCCAATTCGCTGCCATTTTGAAATTCCCGGACTAATTGGTCATTGTCTATATTCACGGCACTCATTCACCCAGCTGGCTTGAAGATTTGCACTTTAGCTTATAACGGTTATCCAATGACGAAATTAACTCGAATTCTGATACAATTCCAGTAATATCGGCGCAAAAACCGATACTTTTTTGCTTAAAATCGCCACCTCAGCTGCAGCCGAACATCCGAACGCTGGTTTCCTTCGATGGCATCTAACCCGGTTCCCACCTCCTCCACATCACGATAAATAAATGTGGCATATCGAAGCCACACGTCTACCTTGCGCCCGAAACGATAGCGAAGGTTGGCATACGTGCGGATACCTTTGTTGTGATAAAGCGGGAATGAATGCGCATATAAGACGTCGTTTTCAAAGGCATAGACGCGCGAATTGTACCCGGGAGTACCGAACAGTGCAACACGCACATTGCCGCTCAGCCTTCCACTCATCGGTTTGAAGATGACGTCATGATAGGCCATCCACCCCAATTCCATGTCATCCCCTTCCTTCCTGTAGCGCGACAGCTCCATACGGCTTCGCATGCTCCACGTGCCATTTAGTTTATATTGACCGTGTATCCGCACTTGCTCGCGCAATACATCTACAACCGTGTTATACGGCAGTTCAGTCGCAGCATTTTCTCCCCGCTGCCTGTAGCGGTAACGGACAGACACATTAGCTTGCTTATACCAACTATAGGTGAATTGCGTAAGCACATCTACTCCTTGAGAAGGCGCATCTACCCGGTAGCGCAACCACGGAAAACGGAAAAAGTCGGCATAACATAGCCATTCCACCGCCCTGCTCGGATGGTATACCAAACCGGAGTAGAACCCGCGTTCGTTGACCGCGTTGCTCCCCTCCGCCATCCCTTGGTTAAAAAACGAATGGTAATCGCGCTGATAATCGCGGTAATGCAACGCCAACGAGAGATGGGGATGCGGGGATGCGATAAGGCCGCTGCCGATGGCAAAACCAGTACCTAAGCTGTGTGCGACCTCGCCGAACAAGTATACCCCCCGCCAAGAATGCTGGTAGTATAAACTGGTATTCCAAAGCCGGTTCCCACGGAAAGCATATCGGTTTCGCAGCAAGTCCTGTGGTTGGATCATGGCACTAAACCGGGTATGGTACGCTGTAGCACCGATACGGAGCCGGCGATGTCCATATTGTACGTTCGTGCCGTATACCTGCTGCGATATGGCACTTCGATTGGCTGCTTCGGTAGGTGTACGGTGAAGTCCGGTCTGCCCAAGGGAAGCAATGACAGGTACGCCGTCTGGCGCATAGGAAAGGGATCCATCGAGCGGACGCCAAGAGAGGAACGGCGTGATCGACAAACGCCCAAAGGCAACCGTGGCAGCACCTCCCCGTAAAAACGACAGCTCATTGGACGACGTATACGGCCGCAGGCCGGTAGCCTGCTTGGCTACTCCCTGCACCATGGCGCCCTTGCCAAAACCCAAACCACCCCACATCGCCAGTCCTTGGCCAAACTGCAGGGCATAATCACCCACGACCAAATCCTTCAACCGGCCCTGATTGCGCACATAGACGCTGCTCGAATAAAAGTCAAAACCATAGCGCTGGGCGCCACTGAAAAAGGCCTCACCTGCATCCTTTTTCATGTTGAACGCTACCTGTAAATCGCGACCGAAATGATAGCGATAGCGGACGAATAGTTGATCGGGACTGCCGAGGTATCGCGAACGGGAAGTGTCCGCGATGGCATATCCTCGCCGCCGCTGCAAGGTACGCCCGTACCTGACCATGAGGTCGTGCTCGCCCCCACGCGCGAGCCGGCGCATGCTCAGCCCGGACAAGGATGGCGGAACGTCTACGGTCACGTAAGGCAACAGCTGTCGAAGCGACGCCACGTCCAAACCGGCAACAGCCTGTAACTCGTATACTGCAACAAATCTACCCGAACGTTCGCGGTGCTCCAATAAATTGTCTATGAATAGCTGGGGCACGAATAGGAGTTCCTGCAATTCACTGCCATCCGTACGGTTGAGGTCTATGGGGTGTCGCTTGTAGAAATCCATTCGCTCGGCTACCTCGGAATAATCAACGTCTTCTGGCAACTCTTCGGACACCAGCTCTGTCAAGCGTTCCAACAGCAAATCGGTTTCCGTCTGCGCGTGGGAGGCAGCATGCACACACAGCAAGCCGATGACCGGCAGGATATGGCGATTAATCAAACACATAGCTTACACCGATTTGAGGCGAGGTACCCAAACGTGGGTGAAACGTGGCTGCAACATCAAACACGAGTCGCTGCCAATGGATACCAAAACCAACGTGTTGCTGCAAAGGGTTGACACCCAGTCCACCACGTAGGCACAGCAAGTCACCTACGCTATATTCCAATCCCATACGGCCACCTAAGGAATGTACCAGCCGATACACGCCATCCGCAGTGATGACCACCTGACCCAATGGATAGCTTGCCCCTATCCGCAGAAAGGTGGGAATATCACCGGATACCTCGTCTCCATAATCCACCTCGCCGATATTAACGTATTGAAATCCGATGGTTGGCCCGTGTTCAAAGCGGTACTGCAATCCCATGTCCACGGAAAGGGCGGTGGCATGCAGATAAGCTGGAATGAAAAGTTGATGATAACTGGTGGATAGACCAACCGAAAACCGGGGTCCGAAGCGCTTTGCAAACGAAAGGCCTGCCTTCGTGTCGTCGTATGCCCCATGTAACCCATAGCGGTGTACGGCCAATCCAAATACGCCTAACTTGGTAGGCAGGCCCAGCAACGCCGTCTGCGAAGAAATGTCCGCTGTAAGGAAATGATACTGATAGCCGAGGTTGATAACCGGACATTCCAATCCCACCAAACCTGCCGGATTGGCCGTCAGGCTGTAAATCCCCTGAAGGGCAGTGCCCGTATTACCCATTGCTTGATACCTGGGGCCTAGGTAGGTTTGGGCGAGGCTTTCATAGGAGATTAGGAGGAGTATGAGACACCTACCAACCATGGAAGTGAAGGTAGGGGAAAAAAGTAAAAAGTAAAAAAGAAAAAGTAAAAAAATTAAACGCGGATGACACGGATACCCTCCTAATCCGTGTCATCCGCGTTTAATTGCCCTACACTTGGTAGTACTGCTCCCAACCCTTGCGCGGCGGGGGGCCGATCAGTAGCTCATTGGCCACCTTATTGTTGGTGATTTCCTTTTTCCTTCGGTTAAACTCCAGTTTCGTGTTGAGCTGCTGTGCCAATACGCCAAGTGAAAACACCTGACTCAACGGCCCTGACACCTCGAAAGGTGAACGCGTCTTTTCCTCACCTTTACATGCTTTCAGGAAATTCGCAAAGTGATTGGATGGGCTGGCCGGTACCTCTGGCAACCGGGAAGCCATAGCTGCCGCTTTTTCCTCAGGGATGATGGAAAGTGTGCTGCCATGCGAACCACCCTTGAAGGTCAATTCCTTGCTGTAGATGATTTTCCCTGGATTCAACTTCACGGGCTCGAGCTTGCCTGTGCTCGGCGGTGGGATGTTCGGGTCCAAACCGGACACACCGTAACCCTCCGGTATGGGCGGCAGGTTATCCAGTCCATCGTACCAGGTAATGTCAAGTGCCGGCATGCGCTTGCGCTTGGGGAACCTAAATACAATGGTCGATGACATCGGGAAGAAAAAATTATTATGGCCCGTTGCCTTCGTGCACTCGATTTCATAAGGCAACCCCAAGTCGAGGAATTCGTGGGCGGTATCGATGATATGCGCACCCCAATCGCCTAGTGCTCCCATACCGAAATCGTACCAGCAACGCCACTGCCCATTGATGTAGTCTTTGTTGTAATCGTGCTGTTTGGCAACGGCGGAATGCCACAGGTCCCAATCCAACGTGTCTGGGATGGATTCCGCAGGGGGGAAAGACTTGATGTTGGGATCCCACCCATGCCAGCGGCGCGGCGAATTCATATGGGCGGTAATTGCGGTGACGTCCTTGATGATGCCCGCTTCCACCCAGGTCTTGAACTGGAAATAATTGGCATCCGAATGCCCTTGGTTACCCATTTGCGTGACCACCTTGCCGTATTTCTTTGCGGCTTTCATGAGCAGCTCACACTCCTGGAATGTGCGGGCAAGCGGTTTTTCCACGTAAACATGCTTACCCAATCCCATGGCATGCATCGTGATGGGAAAATGCGAATGGTCCGGTACACCGATGGATACCGCATCAATCTGGTTGCCCATCTTGTCGAATAGTTGGCGGAAATCCTGGAACCGCGGCACATCGGGGAATTGCTCCAGCGTTTTGACCGTATGCGGGGCTCCCATATCCACGTCGCACAAAGCGACGATGTTCGCCAGCCCCGTGTTATATAGACTGCGGATAATCTCGCCGCCTCGGTTTCCAATACCTATGCAGGCTAGGTTCACACGTTCATTGGCCGCCGCCAATTTGGGTTTACCTGTCAACAAACTCGGTGCCACCGCCGCCGCGGCAGATGCCAGCATGGCTTGCTTCAGGAAAGCCCTTCTTGAATATTCACTCTTGCTCATTTATAATTGATTTTTTGTTTTTTGTTTTTCTGTTTTTTTTTGCACAACAAATTTCAGCGTGGCTGCCTTCCTAAGCTACCGTATCCAGCACCCCATTGAAATACCCCACGCATTCCGCCAAACCAGCCAAGGGGTCCTTCATGTCTTTTTCAAACTCCAGGCTGCATTTTCCATCGTATCCAACTTTGCGCAACGTACGGACAAATTCCGGGATGTCGATGACGCCGCGGCCCAGCTCGCATGTACTGCCTTCTTTGGTAGCCGACGTGACATTCTTCAGGTGGATATCGAAAATCCGCTTGTGGTAGCGTGCCAAATCCTTGATGGGGTCCTGCCCATCACGCATGTTATGTCCCATATCAAAGCAGAGTCCCATCCGAGGGTCCAAGTCTTTCACCAATTCGAAGACACTGGTTGCATTCGGATATAGCTTATCCTCTGGGCCATGGTTGTGAATGGCATAGCGAATATCGTATTCCCCTGTTTTACCGGAGATATACGCCAGGTCTTCCTTGTTCGGTATGCCCACAATCAGCTTGACACCCACCCGCTTGGCGTATTCAAATGCATTGTCGATTTCAGCTTTGGATTTGGTCATGTAAATCGGCCCGACGGCATAGCCAGTTACGCCCGATTGCGCGAGCTGCTCGTGGAACGCCGCAATCTCGGTTTCCGTGCTGGAGAATGGCAGATGAAAATCCTTGATGCACAAGTAATGCACATCCAATCGCTTCATCATAGCCAAGGACTCGGGGAGGCCAAAATGCGCAAAACTGTATCCGGCAATGCCGAGATTGAATTTATTTGCCGGCTTTGCGGCGATAGCATGGCGATATCCTCCAAGTAGGGCCAAAGACGACATGCCCAAAATGCCCTTTTCTATGAACTTCCTTCGTGTACTCATATATTCCTATTCGCTAGTTGCCTTTTTGCATTTTCGCTTTTTCTGCGTCTTAAAAAGTACCACTCCAAATCGCCAAGACGCTAAGAAAGCCACTTCGCGGCTCTGCGCCTTTGCGCGGGAAACCTAAAAACCCTATCTTAGCGCAATGGACCACAAGCGAGCTACCATCAAGGATATTGCATTGGAACTTAACCTTTCGCCGTCCACGGTTTCCAAAGCGTTAAGAGATCACCCCAATATCGGCGTGGTTACCAAAGAACGCGTCAAGAAATTGGCAAAACAGCTCCATTTTGTCCCCAACCAAACGGCCATCCGGTTCAAACAACAGAAATCCTTCACACTTGGCATCCTCATTCCCAGTATGCTCGACCACTTCTATGTGGCTGCCGTGGAAGGCTTCGAAAAATTTGCCTATGACAACGGCTACAACGTCCTTATCGGCCAGAGCCACGAAAGCCTCCAACGAGAGAAGGAACTGCTGCTCACCATGCAAAGCAACCGGGTAGACGGGCTAATCATCGCGATATCCCGGGAGACAGTCGACACCACGCATATCAACGAATTCGTCCAATCGGGCATACCCATCGTCTACTTCATGCGCAAGCCCATCAACGAGGAATACCATTGCGTTTGCAGCGACGTATATACTGGAGCCATCGATGCCATAGCCTACTTCGTATCCTTGGGCCATCGCCGGATCGGTTTTATCAATGCCTCTTCCTTTTGGACCACCAGCCGCGACCGGTTCCTAGGCTATCGCGATGGGTTGATCCAGCACCGCATCCCCTTTGACAAGTCACTTGTCCAGGAAAGTGACTTCACCCAGGAAAGCAATTTCCAAGCCATGCGCCGCCTGATGCAACTCGACAGTCCACCCACGGCCATCCTCGCTTTTAAAGACCAGGTCATGCTCGATGCGCTAAGTTGCCTGCGCAGGGAATTTTCGGCACAAGCCGATTCCATCGAATTGATCGGCTACGGCGCCAATCCCATGATCCAATACCTGGAACGACCTCCCCTTGGTTCACTCAAAGAACAGCCCTTTGAAATCGGGCAAAAATCATGCTTACTCCTGTTGGACTTGGTCAATCATCCGCAGTCCGAATACGTACCGCAATTGGTTAAGCTACCGTGTGAATTGCAGGTTTTCCCCACGCGTAAGCAAAGGTAAAGAAAGCCCTACTCCCCGCAGCCCCATTACGGAAAAACTTCGCTGCCACCTATCCAAAAGGTCACAGAAAATCCTGTTTTCGACAGCTTTCAATCGATGTACTTGATTTTACGCGCAATCGGCCGCGTGCGTCAACGGACGATGATTTCGTCGAGGAAAATCCAAGCGGGATTCCCCTCGGCCGGATAGCCCTTCGGTATGGGAACAAAGGGTGCTGCCTCGACTCGCACGTACCGCATATCGGTGCCCTTCACGGGGATGGTTACCATACGTCTCGGGGTCGCTTCATCCGGGTTGTAAAGCTCAGGTCGGAAACGTGAGAGCAACCGTGCACTGGCCGAATCCGCACCACCCCATATTTCCACCCATTCGGGCGGATAGATATGACTACGGTAATCTTGCTTGACACTGATGCCGACGGTATCGACGCGGATTCCCGCACCGAAGTGCATCGTGGCGGCCATACGCTCCCCATGGTAGCCCAGCCATTTCCCGTCGGCGTGGTTGCCACCGCCGCTCTCCATATCCGTCAACGCAGTTGCTTCCCGTCCCCTATAGCGTGGATTGGGTCGGTTCAGCAGGAATACGCGGTCTGCCTCGTAGCCCGACCGGTGGAAGGTACGGCTTATCTCCCGGCTTGAGTGCCATCCCTCCTTATACCCCCTGACCCGGACAACCGCATCCGACCGCAATGTCAGCGGCTCCTTATAGATTTCCGAACGGGCGCTATCTGGTTCGCTCCCGTCAAGCGTATAACGCAATTCCACGCCGGATACCGGATGGCTCAGCACGACCTGTACGCTATCCCTGAAGAAATCGTTTGCCGGTGCTATCCGGGGGTCATTCAGCGGCAATACCGTGCTGCCGTCGTCTACATATCCCCGTTCGATGTGCACGTTTCTGTATTGCTGACCTAGTTTCTCCAATGCATCCGCACCGATATCCGTATTCCATACGTAGACAGTCCGCAGGGCAGGCGCGGACAACAACTCGGCAAGGCCCGCTTCGGTGATGCCCGTACTGCTCAGGCTTACAGCGCGCAATTCGGGAAGCGCTGCCAGCGCCTTACCCCAAGTGTCGTCGACCGGGGTATCGTTCAATAGCAGTTCGCGCAGATTGCTGAATGCCTGCAATGCCTCCCGGTCGCCCGCTGAAAGCGGCATCCCGCTCAACGTCAGCGAAACCACCTGCTTACCCACTGCCGCTGCAAGTTCCTCCAATGATTGCTTCGTGTAGGACGCTCTCCCGTAAAAACTCGCAGCCAGCGCAGGTGACGCATGGGCCACGGGACTGACAACCCGGTAAGGCGTATTCAGTTTCGCGATGGTCGCCGCATCGGCCGGCGGGAAGTCATAAACGGCTTCTGCGGGTGGCCCGTAGACCGCCACGGCCAATCGACGGATGGTATCGTCCGAAGGCAATGCCGACAACGGAATATTGAAATCGGCGCCCGACGCCACCCATGCGTTTATCAGGGCTAGTTCCTCCGGCGTCAACTGCGGTTTGCCCTTAGGCGGCATGCGGTGTTCGTGGTCAAGGTCGAGCAGGAGCCGTTCGATGAGGAGGCTTTCTTCCACCGAACCCCTTACCAAAGCCGGACCGCCCTCGCCTCCTTTGAGCATGGAGGCCGTATCTGCCAACACCAACCCCCCTTTCGCCTTGCTGCTGCTATGGCAACCCAAGCACTTCGCCTCCAGGATCGGATAAACCAAATTCTGGAATACGATGGCTGTTTCGACATCGAGTACCTTTTGCTTTCCACGGCGCAACGGCTCGAATAGGTAATCCTCCCCATGGGTCAACCCGGCTCCGAAATGGCCGGCCATCAACAATACCATCAAGGAAAGGGTCAGACCTGCCAGAAAAACGCGGCGATAACCGCCTGCCCTGCCCCTCGCCCGCTGATGATACCACAGCAAGACGGTCGACAGGAAACACAGCGCGATGCCCGTCCATTTATGCCAAAAGAAACCGCTGCCTTCGTACCCGCCCTCTTTGGAAAGCAGCAAGCCAGCCACCACGGTGATGGCCGCGCTCCATGCACTCGCTAGCAGCAACGCATGGACCAATCGATCGGCCACGGTTCGCTGGATATCCAACCGGTGGCCAAAGCAACCGAGCAGCCACGCCAATACGAGTAATACAATCGGGAAATGCAAGAACAAGGGATGCGCACGCCCAAATACCTGCAAAGCAGTGGGTACGGCTATCCTGCTTTCAAAAAAAAGGAAAAAAAGAATAAATACGTTAAGACCCAGCAACAGGTTCAACAGCAGCGCATAGATTGATCTCATTTCTGCCCCTTACACCAAGATATCCTTCACTATTGTCCCGGCTACATCGGTCAGGCGATAGCGCCTACCCAGGTGCCGGTAAATCAGCTTCTCGTGATCCAGCCCCAATTGGTGAAGGATGGTCGCATGGAAATCGTGTACATGCACGGGATCCTTGACAATGTTATATCCGAACTCATCCGTTTCGCCATATACAATGCCCGGTTTGACACCGCCGCCCGCCATCCAGACACTGAAACAGCGTGGGTGGTGGTCCCTACCGTAATTGTTGTGCTCCAGCCTGCCCTGGCAGTAGTTGGTCCGTCCGAATTCACCGCCCCAGATGACCAGCGTCTCATCCAGCAGGCCCCGTTGTTTCAGGTCGGTCACCAATGCCGCCGATGCCTGGTCTACATCCTTGGCCTGCATGGCCATCTGGCTCGGCAGGCTATCATGCTGATCCCATCCCTGGTGGTAAAGCTGCACGAAACGCACGCCGTTTTCGGACAGCTTGCGTGCCAACAGGCAGTTGGCCGCATAGGTGCCCGGCACCAGGCAGTCCGGTCCATACAGCTTAACGATATGGTCTGGCTCCTTGGACAGGTCCGTCACCTCCGGAACCGAGGTCTGCATGCGGTAAGCCATCTCATACTGCTGTACCTTCGCGGTTATTTCCGGATCCCCGAATGCATCGAACTGCATGAGGTTCAGTTCGGCCAGCTTGTCGAACAGCGCCCGGCGGCTGACCTTATCGGTCCCCGGAGGGTTACCGAGGTAAAGCACCGGATCCGGCCCGCCCATGAACTGCACCCCCTGGTGCACCGAATCGAGGAAACCATTTGTCCAAAGCTTCGCATATACCCCCTGTCCGTTGCCCTTGCCCTTGGAAACCAGCACGCAGAAGGCCGGCAGGTTCTGGTTTTCGCTTCCCAGTCCGTAGCTCAGCCATGCGCCCATACTGGGCCGGTTGCCCTGCTGGGCCCCTGTCTGGAAAAAAGTGATGGCCGGGTCATGGTTGATGGCATCCGTGTGCAGCGAGCGGATGATGCAGAGGTCGTCCACGATCTTTGCCATATGGGGAAACACGCTGCTCACCCAAGCCCCGCTTTTGCCGTACTGGGCAAAATCATAGTATGATCCCACCAACGGGAAATTCGCCTGGCCCGCTGTCATGCCCGTCAGCCGCTGTCCCCCACGCACGGACTCCGGCAAATCCTGCCCCATCATTTCCCGTAGCTTGGGTTTGGGATCGAAAGATTCCAATTGAGACACGCCACCGCTTTGGAACAGGTAAATCACCCGTTTCGCCTTGGGGGCGAAATGCGGCAGCCTTGAGGCTAAGTCGTCATCCCCGCCCTTGCCCGAAAACAAATCGGGGATTAGCAGCGAGCCGAGTGCAGCGCTCCCGATGCCGATGCTCAGCCGCGACAGGAACTGCCTCCTGTTCTGGTACAACCGGGCCTGTTCCACTTCTTTTTCAATCATACCGTCGTTTTCCATACCATGGTCTCCTCTATGTTTTGCTTTCGGCAATCAGTTTTCAGCTGGCTATCAGCACATCCTCAAATAGGCACATCTTCAAATCGATAATCGTTATGTCCGCGTAATCGTTTCCTCCAGGTTATACAATGCATGAATCACCGCCATCAGCGCAGCATGCTCGGCCTCCGGCACATCCCTTTCTCGGGGTGCCTCGCCGATACCGAGAAACGCCCGCGCATCCGTCGGGGATCCGCGATACCGTTTCAGTTCGTCGGCGTAATACGATTCCAGCGAAGCCAGTTCCTTATCGCTGGCCTGTCGGCTCAATATCCGGCGGAATGCACGTTCGATATACTCCTGCGGCTGGGCTTGGGGAAAGGTCTGCAATAGCTTCCCCGAGAGCACACGCGATGCTTCGAGAATAACCGGATCATTCAGCATGACCAAGGCCTGAAGCGGGGTGTTCGTACGTTGCCGTGTTACCTCGCACATATCGCGGGTACTGGCGTCAAACATAAGCATGTTCGGCGGCGGGACGGTCAACTTGATAAACACGTACATGCCCCTGCGGTACAGCGCATCGCCGTGATCCTTAACATAGTTGGTTAGCGCTCCCCTGCCCG
>Ga0182792_1001417_pt1 | contig 19518 bp, 13 predicted proteins | sample Passage237B_FD_130497 | JGI IMG/M metagenome (GOLD analysis project Ga0182792, IMG submission 130497) | Cellulose adapted compost microbial communities from Newby Island Compost Facility, Milpitas, CA, USA - Passage2 37B (version 2) (version 2) ...
CCCGGACCTCGCCCGTGGCGGGGTGCCAGCGGGCGGCGCCGGTGTGGAAGACGTGCCAGCCGTCGGGGTCGAGGCGCGCCGCCCAGTCCCGGGTCGGGCCGGCGGCGAGTCGGGCCGTGCAGAGCGTGAGGCGCTGCCCGCGGGCCCGGGCGGCCTCGGCGGCGGCCCAGGTCTCGGGGGCGGGCACGCCGGCGCTGCCCACGAGGGTGCCGTCGACGTCGAGACAGATGAGGGGGAGCACGGCCCGACCGTACCGGCCCGGCTCGGCGGTCCCCGATCCGGCATGGATCTTCCACATCTCTCATTGCTTTTCATGCTGTCTGGTCTAGGCTCCGGCACCGACCACCGTCCCGAGAGGAGCCGACCGTGCCGTTCCCCACCCCGCTGCCGGGCGCCACCGCCATCCGCTTCGACGACGCCGCCGCCCGGACGGCGATCGCCCACCTCCACGACCTCGTCCGCGACCTCCGGGCGCTCCGGGACGGCGAGGCCCGCCACGCCGGCTCGGCCCGCGTCGACTGGCGCGGCCCCAGCCGCGACCGCTTCGAGGCCCGCCGCGCCGGCTTCGACGCCGACCTCGACGCCGCGATCCGTGCCCTGCTCCGCACCATCGACCACCTCACCGCCCACCGGCTCGACGCCGCCGCCCGGCAGGAGGCCGCCAACGCCGAGGAGCGCCACGAGCGGGAGCGGGACCTGGCCCGCCTCGCGGCGCTCGCCGCCCCGGCGGCGTGACGGGGGAGGCACCGCCATGTCCACCAACGCCGCCGACCCCGACCGGCTCCACGGCTACGCGGTCGGCCTCCGCGCCCAGGCGCAGCGCAGCCGGGCCGGCGTCCACCCCGCCACCCTCGCCCTCACCGCGCACAACCTCGCCGGGCCGGACTTCGCCGTCGACCTCGCGGCGGTGCGCGCCGCCCTCGACGTCACCCGCACCGCCGACCGCCTCGCCGCCGAGACCGACCTCCTCGCCGCGGCCTTCGTCGCCGCCGACCGCAGCGGCACCCGGGTGCGGCGCGCGGAGACCGGCGTCATCGTCGGCCTCCTCGGTGCCGTCGGCGGCGTCTCCAGCCCCGACGGCACCCTGCGCCACGCCGAGGTGCACGGCCGCCACGTCCGGGCCGACGGCAGCGTCGTAACGGGCCCGCTCCGGGTCGACGCCGAGGGCGAGATCCTCGTCGGCACCGAGACGGTCGCCGACGGTCGCCTCGGCTGGGAGGACGGCCGGCTCACCGCCGAGGTCTGGGGCCACGCCTTCGCCGGCGCCCGCGCCGGGGCGAGCGTCGACGCGGACCTCGGACCGGCCGCCGCGAGCGGCTCGGTGACCGCCGAGGCCGGCGCGAGCGCCTCGGGCCGGGCCACCGGCAGCGTCGGCCTCGACGGCGCGCGGGGCCGGGCGGAGGCCGACGCGTTCGTCGGCGCCCGGGTCACCGCCGAGGGCCAGGTGGAGGCCGGACCGGCAGCGGCGTCGGGCGAGGTCACCGCCGGCTTCGGCCTCGGCGCCGGGGGCCACGTCGACGGCGAGCTGACCTGGGACCGCATCAGCCTCGCCTACGGCCTGGAGGCGTTCCTCGGGCCGGGCCTGGGCTGGGACGGCACGTTCACGGTCAACCCCCGGCAGGCCGCGTCGATCGCGGCCGACGGCGCGGATGCCGCCTGGCAGCGCGGCACCCAGGTGCTCGACGCCGGAGGCCGCGTGGCCGGCCGGGGCGGCCGGGCGGTGCTCGACGGCCTGGACGACGCCGCCGGCGCGCTGCACGGGGTGCTCGGCGGCGGCACGGCCACCCTCCGCGGCATCGGCCACCGGGGCCCGCTGCCCTGAGTGCGGCGCCGGGCCCTCCGGCCATTGGGTCCGTCGCCGGGACCGCTCGTAGGCTCGGACCCGATGGCTGACGACGAGACCACCGACACCGGCCCCTCTCTCGCCGACTGGGAGGCGCTGGCCAGCAAGGACCTGAAGGGCCGCTCCCCCGCCGAGCTGACGCGGACCCGGCCCGAGGGCATCGAGGTCAAGCCGCTCTACACCGCGGCCGACGTCGAGGGCCTCGACACCGACACCCTCCCCGGCCTCCCGCCCTACACCCGCGGCGTGCGGGCCACCATGTACGCCAACCGGCCGTGGACCATCCGCCAGTACGCGGGCTTCTCCACCGCCGAGGAGTCCAACGCCTTCTACCGCCGCAACCTCGCGGCCGGCCAGCAGGGCGTGTCGGTGGCCTTCGACCTCGCCACCCACCGGGGCTACGACTCCGACCACCCCCGGGTGGTGGGCGACGTCGGCAAGGCCGGTGTGGCCATCGACTCGGTCGAGGACATGAAGATCCTCTTCGACGGCATCCCGCTCGACCGCATGTCGGTCTCCATGACCATGAACGGCGCCGTGCTGCCGGTGCTGGCCAGCTTCGTGGTGGCCGCCGAGGAGCAGGGGGTGGGCCAGGACCTGCTCGCCGGGACCATCCAGAACGACATCCTCAAGGAGTTCATGGTCCGCAACACCTACATCTACCCGCCCGAGCCCTCCATGCGGATCGTGGCCGACATCATCGGCTACACGTCCGAGCACATGCCGAAGTGGAACTCGATCTCGATCTCCGGGTACCACATGCAGGAGGCGGGGGCGACGGCCGAGCAGGAGCTGGCCTTCACCATCGCGGACGGGTTGGAGTACGTGCGGGCCGCCCTCGCCCGGGGCCTCGACGTCGACCGCTTCGCCGGCCGCCTCAGCTTCTTCTTCGCCATCGGCATGGACTTCTTCATGGAGGTCGCCAAGCTGCGGGCCGCCCGCATCCTCTGGCACCGGGTCATGTCGCAGTTCGAGCCGAAGAACCCGAAGTCGCTGATGCTGCGGACCCACTGCCAGACCTCCGGCGTGTCGCTCACCGCGCTCGACCCGTACAACAACGTGATCCGCACCACGATCGAGGCGATGGCCGCGGTGCTGGGCGGCACCCAGTCGCTGCACACCAACGCCTTCGACGAGGCGCTCGGGCTCCCCACCGACTTCTCGGCCCGCATCGCCCGCAACACCCAGCTCGTCATCCAGGAGGAGACGGGCATCCCGCACGTGGTCGACCCGCTCGGCGGCAGCTACTACGTCGAGGCGCTCACCGACGACCTGGTCCAGAAGGCGTGGGCGCTCATCGAGGAGGTCGAGGGCCTCGGCGGCATGACCAAGGCGGTCGAGAGCGGCATGCCGAAGCTGCGCATCGAGGAGTCGGCGGCCCGCCGCCAGGCCCGCGTCGACCGCGGCGAGGACGTGGTCGTCGGGGTCAACAAGTACAAGCTGGACGACCCCGAGCTGGTCGACGTCCTCGACATCGACAACGCCGCGGTGCTCGCCCAGCAGGTCGCCAAGCTGGAGGCGGTGCGGGCGACGCGCGACGAGGCCGCCTGCCGGGCCGCGCTCGACGCGCTCACCGAGGGCGCCCGGGGCGACGGCAACCTCCTCGCCCTGTGCATCGACGCCGCCCGCGCCCGTGCCACGGTGGGTGAGATGAGCGACGCGATGGAGCAGGTGTTCGGCCGCCACGCCGCCGAGGTCCGCACCGGCCTCGGCACCTACGCCGCCGGCTACCAGGACGACGAGGGCTTCGCGGCCCTGTCCGAGCGGGTCGCGGCCTTCGCCGAGGCCGAGGGCCGCCGGCCGCGGATGCTCGTGGTCAAGATGGGCCAGGACGGCCACGACCGCGGCGCCAAGGTGATCGCCACCGGCTTCGCCGACCTCGGCTTCGACGTCGACGTGGGCGTGCTCTTCCAGACCCCGGCCGAGGCGGCCGCCGACGCGGTCGACAACGACGTCCACGTGATCGGCGTGTCCAGCCAGGCCGCCGGCCACAAGACCCTCGTGCCCCAGCTCATGGAGGAGCTGCGGGCCCGCGGTGCGGACGACATCCGCGTGGTGGTCGGCGGGGTCATCCCGCCCCAGGACTACCCGTTCCTCGCCGAGCAGGGCGTGGCCGCCACCTTCGGCCCCGGCACCAACATCATCGACGCCGCCGCCCAGGTCCTCGACCTCCTCGAAGCCCCCGACGCCTGACCCGACGGGCGGGGTTCCTACGAACTTGGCACGAGAACGCCGCACCGGTGCACCAGATCCGTGCCACGTTCGGGTGGGGCGGGAACTTGGCACGAGAACGCCGCACCGGTGCACCAGATCCGTGCCGAGTTCGGGTGGGGCGGGGGCTGACTAGGGTCCCGGCGATGGACCGTCGAGCCTTCCTCCAGCGCGCCGTCGTCGCCGGCACCGGCGCCGCCGTCCTCCCCTCCTGGGCGCTCGTCGCACCGGCCGGTGCCCAGGGAGACGGGCGCGCCCGTCCCGGCACCGGGCCGTACGGGCCGCTGCGCGACGAACCCGACGAGAACGGGCTCCTGCTGCCCGAGGGCTTCACGTCTCGGGTGATCGGCGTGGCCGGTGAGCCCGTCGGCGACACCGACCAGCTCTGGCACGCGTTCCCCGACGGCTCGGCGACCTTCCCCACCGAGGACGGCGGCTGGATCTACACCTGCAACAGCGAGGTGTTCCCCTGGCACGCGCCCGACTCGGGCGGCGTGACCGCGGTGCGCTTCGACGCCGACGGCGAGATCGCCGACGCCTACCGCATCCTGGACGCCAGCAACTCCAACTGCGCCGGGGGCCCGACCCCGTGGGGGACCTGGCTGTCCTGCGAGGAGAACGAGGGATCCGGGCGGGTGTTCGAGTGCGACCCGACCGGCGCCACCGAGGCCGTCGCCCGGCCCGCGATGGGCATCTTCGCCCACGAGGCCGTCGCGGTGGACGAGGCGAGCGAGACGCTGTACCTCACCCAGGACCAGCCCGAGGGCCTCCTCTACCGGTTCACGCCCGACGCCTACCCCGACCTGTCCGCCGGGCGCCTGGAGGCGTGCGTGGTGGCCGACGACGGCGCCGTCTCGTGGGTGGCGGTGCCCGACCCCTCCGCGGCATCGGCGCCGACCCGCGAGCAGGTGCCGGAGGCCACGGTGTTCCCCGGCGGCGAGGGCATCTGGCACCACGAGCGCAGCATCTACGTGACGACGAAGGTGGACGACCGGGTGCACGTCATCGACCTGGAGGCGCAGCGCCATCGCATCCTCTGGGAGACCGACACCACCCTCGACGCCGACGACGCGGTGCTCTCCGGGGTGGACAACGTGACCGTCGACGCCGGCACCGGCGACCTCTACGTCGCCGAGGACGGCGGGAACATGGAGGTGGTGATGATCACCCCCGACGGCGTCGTGGCCCCGTTCCTCCGCATGGCCGACCCGGCCCACGAGGGCTCGGAGGTGACCGGCCCGTGCTTCAACCCGGCCCGCGACCGGCTCTACGTGTCGAGCCAGCGGGGCCCGAGCCGCAAGACGGTCGCCGAGGTGATCGCGGGCGCCGAGGGTGACCAGACCGCTGCCGGCATCACCTACGAGATCACCGGCCCCTTCCGGGGCGTCGACGCGAGCGCGGCACCGTCACCGACGACCACGATCGAGCGGGCCAAGGAGCGGGCGGGCTCGGGCGACGAGGGCTCTGACGACGGCGGCTCCGCGCTGCCGTTCGTGATCGGCGGCGCGGCGGTCGGCGCCGCGGCGGTGGCCGCGGCCGTCGCCTGGCGCACCCGCCGGACCGGCGCCGCAGCGGAGGCGACCGGCGCGCCGGACGACGATCAGCCGCCCGCCACCCGCGCCGACCGGTAGCCCGGCACCACACCGCCATCGGCGGCCCACCCGCTGGTCGCGCCGACGACCTAGCGCGTCACGACAGCTAGCGGGAGGCTTCGATGGCGGCGGCGATGGTCTCCTCGTCGCAGACGACGGCCTCGGGGGCGCTGGGGGCCGACGACGCCGTCGGGGCCGGGACCGCGGGGGCGGCCTGCCACGGCAGGCCGTCGAGGTAGTGGCGGGTGAAGGTGCGCATCACGTGCTGCACGCCCCGGTCCTCGACCTCGCGCAGGTCGGGGGCGAAGTGGTTGCGGGGGCTGCTGGCGGAGCTGATGAGCTCGTAGCTCGGGAAGTAGTCCACGAAGTCGAAGCGCCGGTACGCCTCCTCGGCCGCGATGCGCAGCACCGACTTGGACCAGGTGGTGGAGGCGAGGACGTGGCGGTCCTCGTAGGTGGCGATGAGCGGCACCGGCGACACGGTCAGCAGGATGCGCACGGTGGGGTTGACCGAGCGCACCAGGTCGCACCACTCGACCAGGTCGGCCCGCACGTCGTCCACGTCGAAGTTGACGAACTCGTAGCGGTCGGGGTCCCACTCCCCGCCGTTGACGCCGGGGGCGGTGGCGAAGACCGAGCCGTCGGCCCGGGCCCGCCACGCCTCGGTGAGCCCGAGGGTGAAGACGAGGACCCGGGACTCCTCGAAGACCCGGCGGGTGGCGGCGAGGTGCGAGGCCCGGTCGGCCTCCAGGGCGGCGACGTCCGCGAAGCCGTCGGGCTCGACGGTGGGCCGGAACGGGTCGACCAGCACGTCGTCGCGCGCCCAGGGCTCCTCCTCGGGCACGACGTCGCCGTAGGCACGGCGGACGAGCTGGACCGCCTGGCGCACCGTGTAGACGTTGCCGTAGCGGGCCGAGAACACGCCGTACTGGCGGCGAGCGGCCTCGGCGGCGTCCATCCCGGCCGGGGCGGCCTCGGGGACGAAGTAGTCGATGCCGGAGCGGGCGAGGTGGCGGGCGAGGTGCTGGGCGAAGCAGCTCCCCATCGTGCCGATGGAGTCGTCGGGGGTGATCCGGAACCGGGTGTGCACCACGGGGTCGAGGCCGCCGGGCGGCGCCCAGGTGACGGCACGGTTCCAGAACTGGTGGTCCCCGATGCCCTGGTAGGGGTGGCGGCGCATCATCGACCTCCGGTGGGGGCGGCGGTGACGTCGGCGGGGCCGGCGTCGGCAGAGGTGGCGGCGGGAGCGGCGCCCGCGGCCGGGGCGCCGGTGCCGAGCACGCGGGCGAAGCGGTCCACGTCGAGCGGCGAGCGGACGATGGTGTCCGGGTCGACGGCCCGGTAGGCGGTGAGGCTCAGGTCCACGAAGCGCTCCAGGTCGAGCAGGTTGCCGTCGTCCAGGCGCCAGACGAACGCGCCGGGCAGGTCGAGCGACTCGGCGACGCCGGGGTAGACGGGCCAGACCGGGGCGGTGGCGAGCAGGCCGTCGGGCAGCACCTGGGTCCAGTCGTAGGCGACGAGGCGCTCGTCCGCGCCGAGGCGGCGGGCGACGGCCCGGGCCAGCTCGACGATGGCGTCGAGGCGCGGGTGGTTGTTGGTGAGCATGAAGGCGCCGCGGCGCACGACGGCCAGGTACCAGGTGGCGAAGTCCACGTCGGTCGGCTCGAACAGCCCGCGCATCCAGCGGACGTAGGTGGACCAGCAGTCGAGGTAGCCGAGGGCGGCGAAGCGCTCGGTGGTGAAGTCGGCCACGATGCGCTCGACGTCGTGGCCGTGCAGGTAGCCCCAGACCACGATCTTGGAGTGGTAGGGCCCCGCCACGCCGATCAGCTCGTCGCCGGTGGTGAGGGGGAACTGGGCGAGGTCGGGGTGCAGGCCGAAGAACAGCAGCGACGGGACGACGACGACCTCGGCGTGCGAGCCGTGGCGGGTGACCAGCTCCTGGGCGACCTCGCGCTCGGCGGTGGTGACGAGCACGTCGACGCCGTCGAGCTTCTCGGCGAGGTCGGGCGGCTCGACGCCGAGCCACATGGTGGCGTCGATGCGGTCGCCGGGGAGCATCGCCGCCAGCGAGGACCAGAGGCCGCCGGTCTGGCAGTTGCCCATGATCAGGATGTTGCGGGCCACGGTTCTCCTCGTCTGGGGCGATCGTCCCGGAGTCTACGGTTGCGGCGTGGTCGCCCCTCCTGCGCAGCTCATCGACGGCGTCCGCCGGGGCGATCGGCGGTCCCTGTCGCGTGCCATCACGCTCGTGGAGTCCACCCGGGAGGACCACCGGGCGCAGGCGGCGCTCCTGCTCGACGGGGTGCTCGACGCCACCGGCGGGGCGGTCCGCCTCGGCATCAGCGGCCCGCCGGGGGTCGGCAAGTCGACGTTCATCGAGGCGTTCGGGGGCCACGTGACCGGGGCCGGGCACCGCCTGGCGGTCCTCGCCGTGGACCCCTCCAGCGCCCGGACCGGCGGGTCGATCCTGGGCGACAAGACCCGCATGGAGCGGCTGTCGCGCGATCCGGCGGCGTTCATCCGGCCGTCGCCGTCGGGCGGGGAGCTGGGCGGCGTCGCCCGCCGGACCCGCGAGGCGATGCTGCTCTGCGAGGCGGCGGGCTTCGACGTGATCGTGGTGGAGACGGTCGGCGTCGGCCAGTCGGAGCTGGCGGTCGCGGACCTCGTGGACCTGTTCGTGCTGCTCGCGTCGCCGGGCGGTGGCGACGACCTCCAGGGCATCAAGCGGGGGATCATGGAGCTGGCGGACCTGCTGGTGGTGACCAAGGCCGACGGCGACCTGGCCACCGCAGCCCGCCACGCCGCCACCGACCTGCGCCGGGCCACGGCGCTGCTGCGGCCGAAGCACGACGGACTGCGGACCGAGGTGTTCACCGTCTCGTCGCCGACCGGCGAGGGCATCGCCGAGGTGTGGGCGGCCATCCGGGCCGCGCACGAGGCGCTGGGCTCCTCCGGCCGGCTCGACGCGCTGCGAGCCGGTCAGGCGCGGGCGTGGCTGTGGGACGAGCTGCGGGCGGGGCTCACCGAGCGCTTCCGGCGCTCCCCCACCGTCGCCGGCCGGCTCCCGGCCCTGGAGGCGGCGGTCCGCTCGGGGGCGACGTCGCCCACCGCGGCGGCCCAGGAGCTGCTCGACGCGTTCATCGATCGCTGACGGGCCCCGACCCGGGTTCCTCGCCGGGCAGGGGACCGACCGCGCCGCCCCCACGCCGGCGCAGGAGGGCGGCGCCCACAGCCGCGCCCACCCCGTCGGCGACGCCGAACAGCAGCCGGGCGACGATGGCGGTCGCCGCGGCCACGCCGCCGCCGAGGCCGGAGGTGGCGACGATGACGGCCTCACGCACCCCCGCGCCGGCCGGGACGGGCACGGCGAGGAAGCCGGCGATCCAGGAGAGCACCGCCGCGAAGACGACGCGGGCGAACGAGGCGTTCGGGTCGAGGGCCCGGGCCACCGCCCAGGTGCTGGCGCCCACGAGCAGCCAGCTCGGGACGTAGTGCAGGATCACGGTGAGCGATTCGCCCCAGCGGGGGATGCGCACGTCGATCTCCCGCCCGCTGATCCGGGTGGCGAACGCCACGAACCGCTCCAGGACGGCGTGGTGGAGGGCGAGGACGCCGACGGGCAGCGCGGCGAGGATCAGCATCCAGCCGTCGGCACCGGAGCCGGCGAGCGCGAACGGCAGGAAGGCGACGGCCACGAACATGGCGGTGAGGTAGAGCAGCACGAGCGACAGGCCGACGCTGGCGTAGGCCCGCACCCGGGGCACGCCGCCGCGGCGGGCCAGCTCGCCCCGCCCGAGGACCGGCCAGACCCCGCCGGGCAGGTACTTGCCCAGCTCGCCCACGAAGTACCAGGCGATCACCCGGTCGACGCGGGCCCGCACGCCGAGCAGCGCGAACACCGACCGCCAGACGACCGCGATGGCGACCATCGCGGCGACGGCGAGCACGAGGGCGGCGACGATCCAGCCGAGCCGGGCGTCCCGGATGGCGCTCTCGGCCTCGTCCCAGTCCCGGACGAGCGAGCGGGCGACGAACGCGACGGCGACCGTACCGAGGACGAGGCCGACCGCGGCCGTGAGGCGGGCGGTGCGCCGCGAGGCGCGGGCCGAACGGCCGGGAGCCGTCGGACCGGTCGGGTCCCCGGCGAGACCGGCGGGGACGGTCGGGCCATCGGTGGGGGTGTCGGGGCCGGTCGGATCGCCGGCGGGGCCGGTGGGGGTGTCGGTCACGACGCCACCTCGGCCGGTCCGTCCGCGGGCCGGCAGGCGTCGAGCGCCACCCGGGCGGTGAGCGCAACGAGGCCGGCGGCGGCGACGCCCAGCACCCCGAGGGTGAGCGGGGCGGGCAGGCGGCTCCACGCGGCGAGCGCGCCGAGCTGGGTGCCGAACGGGTCGGCGGCCCGACCCCAGTAGGTGCGGATGGCGGCGTTGGCGAACACGGCCTGCATCATGACCGCCCCGGCGGCGACGGCGGGAGCCGCCCACCGACCCGCCAGGCGGTCGGCGCCCAGCCCGGCCACCACGGCGCCGCCGACGATCCCCGGGAACAGGTAGCGGCCCTGGAGGAACGGGAAGGTCCCGGAGCGGGTGTAGAGGTCCCACCCCCGGACGGCCACGAAGGCGAGGAGCAGGGCCGCGGGCAGGAGGAGCAGGGCCACGTCGACGCGGCCGGGTCGCTCGCGGCGGCGCCGCAGGAGGCCGACGGCCAGGAGCCCGAGCGCCACGAGGGTGGCGGGGCCGACCGTCGCGTTGCCGGTGCGCGAGGCCATCGACCCCCAGAAGCGGGCGGGCAGGTAGGTGGCGAAGCGCTCCCACCAGGCCGAGCGGCTGGGCGTGAAGCCCTCGGGGACCCGGCTCCCGTCGTAGTTCTCGGCGTTGGGCCAGGGGGTGAAGGTGCCGTGGCGCACCTTGTTGGCGACGTACCACCAGCCACCGAGGCAGAGGGTGGACAGGCCGATGGCGGCGAGCCGGGCGGCGGCGGGGCGCCAGGCCCCGAGCGCCCGGTCGGCTGCCGCGCCATCGGTGGTGGTGGACGGACCGGCGTCGGCGCCGTCGAGCGGGACGGCACCGGTCGTGGCAACGGTCTCGACGGTGGGCACCACGACGCCACCGGCGAGATCCCCGTCACCGGCGGGGAGCGCCGCGTCGTCGCTCGGCGCCGAACCCCCGGCATCGTCGCGGGTCGGGCCGCGCCGCCAACCGACCAGGAGGGCGATGGGGATCGGCACGAGGAGGAACACGGCCGAGGACTTGGTGAGCAGCGCGGCGGGGGCGGCGACGGCGAGGACGGCGACGGTGCGCCAGGACCGGTCCCCGCCGAGGAGCCGCGCGGTGCCGAGGGCCAGGACGCCGCCGAGCAGGATCAGCAGCGCATCGTTGTTGACCGAGGCGCCGATGTGCGCGAGCTGCGGGACGGTGAGGGGCAGCAGGGCGGCGACCACCCCGGCGCGCGACGAGGCGCCCACGGCCCGCGTCGCCGCCCAGGCGAGGAGCGGCAGCGGGGCGAGCAGGAGCACGCCGGTGAGCCGCAGGAGGGTCACCTCGCGGGCGAGCGACCAGGTGCCGGGCAGCACCGCCCGCTCGACGCGCAGCACGGTGGCCTGGAGGCGGTAGTAGAGGGGCGGGTGCTGGAGGAGCTGGTTGCGACGGCCGACCTGCTCGTCGCCGCCGAGCTGCGCGTAGGTGGGGCCGCCCCGCCAGGGCGGGGCGTCGGCGGCGAGCTTGCGGGTGGTGGCGGGCCCGGCGGGTCGGCCGGCTCGGCTGCACCAGCGGGTGGTGGCGGCGTAGGTGGCGCAGTCGTCCACGACGGCGAGCGACAGCCACCGCCCCTCCTGGCCGGGCTGCGCGCCGCCGTCGGCGAGGTGGGCGACGAGGTCCACGTGGGCCCACTCGTCGGGGGCCTGGTACAGCGGGGTGAGGAACGCCCAGGCGGCGAGGAGCGCGGCGTAGGCGACCACGGCGAGCCGGACGGCGGCCGGCACCGCGGCGGGCCCCGGCGGGCGCCGGAGCCGGGACGCGATCCCCCGGCGCGCCACTACGGCTCGCCGACGGCGGGCGCCACCCAGACCACCACCTGCTGCGGGGTGAAGCGGGCCGGCGGGTAGAAGAGGGTGGGCTCGACCACCGTGGTGTCGAGGATCGTCACCGAGCGGGCCGGGCCGGCGTCGGGGGCGAGCGCCTGGATGGACTCGGGCGACGGGCCGAGGATCCAGAGGCGGCGCCCGTGCTCGGCCACGTCCGCGGCGACCTGATCGACCGGGAACGGCCCGGGCTGCGGGGCGTCGGTCGGCCGGGCCGCGGGCACGTCGCAGACGGCGCGCAGCGACGGGGTGAGGCTGATGGCGGTGGCTTGCGCGTTGCTGAGGACGACCGCGGCGTCGGGGCCCACGGCGTCGCACACGAGCGACATGCCGTGGAAGCCCCCGGCCTGCCAGCGGGCCGATTGCAGCGGGACGGTGACCCGCAGCGGCGGGCCGACGAGCAGGATCGCCGCGGCGACGCCGCCGGCCGGGCCGACCCACCGGGCCACGCGGGCGTCGGGCGCGAGTCGCCGGGCGCCGGCCACGAGCGCGTGGACGCCGACGAGCGCGGCGAGCAGCAGGCCGGGGATGGTGACGGGCAGGTAGCGGCGCATCATCCACGGCTGGTCCGGGAAGATGGACGGCCGCCACAGGTACAGGAGCGTGGTGGGGAGCACGGCGGCGAGCAGCAGGAGGGAGCGGTCCCCGTCCCGCCGCCGCAGCGCCCGCTCGACCAGCACGGCGAAGCCGACGACGGCGAGCGCCACGGCCGCGGCGCCGACGTACCAGCTCAGGCGGTCCACCGCGAGCTCGTCGAAGCTGCGGGTGGGGTCGGGGACCATGCCCTCCTTGGCCTGGATCGCCTTCATGGTGGGCAGGCCGCCCTCCGACATGGGCGAGCGGACCGGTCCCAGGAGGGGGCGCACCCACCAGAGGAAGGCGAAGGCGCCGACGACCGCCGCGGCGACCAGCGCCACGAGCGCGCCGCTGCGCTCGCGCACGACCGTGCGGGCGCGGGTGAGGCCGCCGCGGCGCAGCAGGTGGCCGACCCCGAGGACGGCGACGGTGAGGACGGTGGCGGCGGCCAGGCCGGCTTCGACCAGGCGGATCTTGTCGCCCTGGCTGGTGGCGTAGAACGACGAGCGCTCGTAGAGGTCGACGCGGGCGAGCACGGCCACGGGCAGGAGCCCGGCCGCGTAGCTCGCGAGCTGGACGAGGCCGCGGCGCGCCGGGGTGGCCCGGCCGGCCAGCGAGGCGGCCACGACGCCCACCGCGAGGGCGATGGGCAGGCCGGCGATGGCGACGCCGCCGTCGACGCGGGTGCAGAGGGTGGCCGCGGCCATCGCGCCGGCCACCGCGTGCGCGGCCGGCGTGCCGATCCGCCGGGCCTCCACCAGCAGCCAGAGCCCGGCGGTGGCGAACAGGAGGCTCGTGGGTTCGCTCAGGGTGGAGCGCACGCCGTAGAGGAACACGAAGTTGCCCGCGAGGGCGACGAGGCCGGTGAGCGCGAGCCACCAGGGGACGAAGCGGAGCGCGAGGAGGAAGAACAGGGCGAGGGCCACGGCGCCGATGGCGGCGGGCACGGCCTGCATCGCCCGCTGGCCCCCGACCCAGTCGCCCGACGCGAGCAGCACCGGGAAGAGGTGCTGGCCCTGGATCTCCAGCCGGGTGTCGTCGCCGTCGATGGGCCACTGGCCCGACACCACGCCGGTGAGCGCCGGGGAGCGCTCCAGGCCGTCGGTGCGCCCGTCCACGAACAGGTCGCCGTGCTCGGCGATCCAGATGCCGCCCGCGGTGTAGATGCCGGGGTCTCGGTCGGTGCGGACGTACTGGCCGTTGCTGCGGGCGTTGGCGAGCCCGGAGCCGCCGATCACGAGGGCGGCGAGCACCAGGGCCAGGAGGGGCACCCGGCGGTCGAGGTCGGCGTCCGCGTGGCGGAGCGGGCCCCAGAGCGCGAGCAGGGCGACGGTGAGGACCGCGGCGGCGGGCAGGACGATCGCGGGCCGGGCGGCGCCGGCGATGGCGGCGACGAGCCCGACGGTGCCGACCGAGAAGGTGGCGAAGGTGGCGGTGAGCGTGGCGGCGGCGAACCAGCGGTGCCCGCCCGGCCGGAGCAGGCGGGCGAGGCCGCCGCGGCCGGTCGCGCCCCGGCCCGCCGCGGTGCGGTCCTCGGCGGTCTCGGTGGCACCGCCGTCGACGGCGCGGTCCTCGGCGGTCATGGCGTCACCTCGGCGATCCAGATCTCCATCCGGTGGGGGGTGAGGGCGTTCGGCGGCAGGTAGAGCGTGGGCTGCACCCGGGTGGTGTCGTAGACGACCTGGGGCCTCACCTCGGTCGCGCCGGGCACCAGCTCGCGCACCGCGTCCTCGTCGGGGCCGATGACCCACAGGCGCCGGCCGGTCGAGCGGACGGCGGCGTCGCCCTCCGCGACGGTGGCCGGCGGCTCCGAGCCGGTGTCGAAGCGGAGCACCGGCACCTCGCAGATGCTGCGGACCGGGGTCATGACGGTGAGCGCGGTCGCCCCGCCGGGGGCGAAGAGGACGGTGGCGTCGTCGCCGACGCGGTCGCAGACCTGCTCGATGCCGTGGTAGCCGCCGGCCTGCCAGCGCGCCGACCAGAGGGGGACGGTGACCTGGAGGGGCGGGCCGACGAGCACCCCGGCGGCGACCGCGGCGATCCCGGCCGGGGCCCAGCGCCGCGCCGCGCCGCCCAGGCGGCCCTCGACCGCCGTGCCGACGGCGTCGATGGTGAGGCCGGCGAAGAACAGCAGGCCGGGCAGCACCACGGGGAGGTAGCGGCGCATCATCCACGGCTGGTCGGGGAAGATCGACGGCTTCCAGACGTAGAGGAGGGTGGCGGGCAGCACGAGGGCGAGCAGGAGCCCGGCCTCGCCGTCGCCCTTGGCGAACAAGCGCCGGATGAGTATGGCGACGCCGACGATGCCGAGGACGAGCGCGAGCGGCCCGATGTACCAGGCGATGCGGTCGAGGGACAGCTCGTCGAAGCTCAGCCGGCCGTTGGGCTCGAAGCCCTCGCGGCGCTGGAGGTTCTCCATCGCCAGCCACCCGGAGCTGCTGAGGCCCTTCTGCACCCGGCCGAGGAGCGGCCGGACGAACCACAGCAGCGCGAAGAGGACGAGGGTTGCGGCACCCGCCACGGCCGCGACCCGGTCGCGGTGCTGCTCCCAGCGGCGCACCGCCGGCGCGAGGCGCCCCCGGCGGACCTGGCGGCCCACGACGAGCACGGCGACCGCGCCGACGAGGCCGGCCAGCAGGGCGAGGCGCACGAGGCCGACGCGATCGGCGAGCTTGCGGGCGTAGCCGGGCGAGCGGGCCTCCAGGTCCACGAAGGCGAGGACCACCACGGGCAGGGCTCCGGCCACGTAGGCGGCGGTGTCGACCGCGGCCCGGCGGAGCCGCCCGCCCCGGAGCAGCGCGAGCACGGCGACCGCTACCGGCAGCCCGGCGATGGTGACCCCGCCGTCGACCCGCACCGCGAGCGCGAGCGCGCTCACCGCGCCGGCGACCGCCCAGCGGGCGGCGCGGGAACGGTCCGACCGGCCCGCGGCCACGATCGCCCAGAGCCCGGCGGCGGTGGCGGCGAGGCTCGTCGGCTCGGTGAGGACGGATCGGACCCCGTAGACGAAGACGAAGTCGAACGCGAGCGCGGCGACGACCGCGACCGCGGTCCAGGGCCGCAGGAACCAGAGCGCGAGGAGGAAGAAGGCGGCGAGCGCGACGGCGCCGATGGCGGCCGGCGCGAGCTGCACCCCCGGGGTGCCGGCCACCCAGTCGCCCTGGGCGAGCAGGGCGGGCACGAGGTGGGCGCCGTGGATCTCCAGGGTGCGGTCGTCGCCCCGGTGCGGGGCCTGGCCGATCGAGTCGGCCCGCACGCCCGGGAGGTCGCGCAGCGGGCCCTGGCGGCCGTCGACCAGCACGTCGCCGTCGTGCGCGATCCAGAAGGCCGCGGCGGTGTAGATGCCGTTGTCCCGGTCGGCTCGGACGTACTGGCCGTTGTGCGCGGCGTTGGTGGCCGTCGACGCGCCGATGACGAGCACGCCGACGAGCACCGCGGCGAGCGGGACGGTGGTGGCGAGGTCGGGGCGGGCGCAGCGGTCGGGTCGCCACGCGGCGAGCAGGCCGAGCCAGGCGACGCCGGCGATCGGCCAGACGACGGCGGGTCGGGCCTGGCCGACGATCGCGGCGGCGAGGCCCACGGTGCCCGCCGCGAGCAGGGCGAGGACCGCGGCGACGGTGACGGCCTCGACGGCCCGGTAGCCGCCGGGTCGACGCCACGCCTGCGCCAGGCGGCTCATGCCCGCGTCCCGGCCGGCGGTCGCCGGTCGGCGTCGTGGTCCGGCTGGGTGCCGCCGACCACGGCGAGGGGTGTGGGGCGCTCCTCGTCGTCGGACACCGAACGATCGTAGTGCCGCGCCCGGTGGGCACCGGCCGACCGCGGCCGCTCTCCCGGCGCCGCGCCCCGGCGGGTTTCCCGGCCGATCCGGGGCCGCGGGTACCCTTCGGTCCATGTCTTCGTCCCCGTCGCAGCCGCCCGTCGAGATCGTCCCGGCCGGTGCGGAGACGCTCGACGTGAGCATCGTGCTGCCGGTCTACAACGAGAAGGGCCACCTCCACCAGGAGATCGACCGCATCCGGGCGGCGATGGACGCGGCGGAGTTCAGCTACGAGATCATCGTCATCGACGACGGCTCCAACGACGGCTCCGGCGAGGCGCTGCGCGAGATCGGCGGCATCCGGCTCATCCAGTTCCTCACCAACCGGGGCTCCGGGTCGGCCCGCAAGTTCGGCACCCGGGCGGCCCGGGGCCGGATCGTGGTGTGGACCGACGTCGACATGAGCTACCCCAACGACCTCATCCCCGAGCTGGTGCGGGAGCTGGAGGGCTACGACCAGGTGGTCGGCGCCCGCACGAGCGAGGAGGGCACCCACAAGCTGTTCCGGGTGCCGGCCAAGCTCGCCATCCGCAAGCTGGCCAGCTTCCTGGTGCAGACCCCGATCCCGGACCTCAACTCGGGCATGCGGGCGTTCCGGCGCGACGTGGCCCTCCAGTACGTGAGCCAGCTCCCGGCCGGCTTCAGCTGCGTCACCACGATCACGATGACGTTCCTGGCCCACGGCTACACGGTGAAGTACTGGCCGATCGAGTACTCCACGCGGGCCGGCACGTCGAAGTTCCACTGGTGGAGCGACACCCGGCGGTACTTCCTCCAGGTCATCCGCATGACCCTGTCCTACGACCCGTTCCGGGTGTTCCTGCCGATCGGGTTCCTGCTGCTGGCGCTCGGCACCGGCAAGCTCGTCTACGACGTGATCGAGTACGACTGGAAGGTCGCGATCAACACGTTGCTGATCTTCCTGGCCGCGTTCCAGGTGTTCGTGGTGGGCATGCTCGCCGACCTGCTCGGGCGGGCGACCCGGGCCACGGCCGAGGTGCTACCTGCGGCCGGCTACGTGCGCGACACCGGCGGCACGCACCCGGCGGCCACCGACGCCGACCCGGTCGACACCCCCGCTTGACCGCAGCGGCCGACGCGTCGCCCGACCCGTCGGCCGGGGTCGACGAGTCGCGGCCGGCGCCCCGCGCCCGCTGGGCGGTGGCCCTCGGCGCGCTGGTGGCGTTCGGGTTCCGCCTCGCGCACGCCCGGGTGGCGGTCGGGCCGATCGTGGTGGCCGACGAGGCCGCCTACCTGGCGATGGCCCGCTCGATCGCCGGGGTGGGCACGCCGTGGGACCTGCGGGGCGCGGCGGGCTACGGCGTCGGCTACTCGCTGCTGATCGCCCCGCTCTTCCGCCTGGTGGAGGACCCGGTCACGCTCTTCCGCTCGATCGCGGTCCTCAACGCGGTGCTCGGCGGGCTGCTGGTGGTGGCCCTCGACGCGCTCGCCCGGCGCCTGACGGGCCTGCGGCGGCCGGCGACGGCGGCCGTGGCGACGGTGGCGGGCTGCCTGCCGACCCTCCTGGTCGCCACGAACCGGGCCTGGAGCGACGCGGCGGCACCGCTCCTGCTCGCCCTGCTCCTGCTGGCGGTCCTGCGGGCGCTCGACCGGCCGACGGCGGGGCGCATCGCGACGCTGGTGGCGGTGCAGCTCGCGGCCGCGCTGGTGCACAACCGGTTCCTGCCGCTCGTGGCGGTGACGGTCGCGGTCGTGGGCCTCGCGGTGGCCGGTCGCCGGGCCTCGTGGCCCCACCTCGCCGCCGCGACCGTGGCGCTCGGCGTCGGCGTGATCGCCATCCGGCTGGTCACCGGCCTCGTCCACCACGACCTCTACGGCGGCCGGGACGGGGCGGTGAAGGTCGAGGCGGCCGGGCGGGCGCTGCGGGTCGGCCCGCTGCTCCTGTCGGGCACCGGCCAGCTCTGGTACCTGCTCGCGTCCACCGCGGGGCTCGCGGGGCTGGGCGCGCTGGTGCTGGCCCGCCGCGGCGCCTCGGCGGCGTGGCGCAGCGCCTCGATCGGCCTCGGTCGCCTCGACGGCCCCGACCGGACGGACGCTCCCGACCGGGCCGAGCCGGCCGAGCCGGATCGGGACGACGCCGACGCCGGGGCCGACGACGACACCGCCCCACAGCCCGGCCCCGGCCACGACAGCCGCAGCCGCAGCAGCCGCTGGGCCGATGCCGCGGCGGCCCTCGCCTCGCCGGCGGGGCGCGCGGCGGTGGTGGTCGCGTACCTGCTGGTGGCCTTCGCGGTCTCGGTCGTCTTCATGACCGACCGCCCGGCGTCCCAGCACCTCGTCTACGGCCGCTACAACGACGCGATCGTCGGGCCGCTCGTGGTGGTGGGCCTCGGGGCGCTCGCCGGCGCCACGTCGAGGCGGCGGCTCGTGGCCGGCCTGGCCGCCACGGCCGCCGTCCTGGCGGCGACCGGGCTGGCGCTGGACCGGGCCCGGCCGCAGCTCCTCGCCCGGCCGTTCAGCCCGGTCGGGGTCATGGGCATCGTCGCGATCGACCCGGCGGGTCCTCAGCGGGTGCTGCGGATCACCCTCGTGGCGGCCGCGCTCGCCGCCGGGGCGGCGCTGGTCGCGCTGCTGCCGCGCCGGCGGGTCCTCGTGGCGGCACCGCTGGCGGCGCTGCTCGTCGTGGTCGGCACCGGCCGGGCGATGCGAGCGGTCGACTGGTCGGCGGGCGACCGTCCCGCCACCATCGCCGACGCGCCGCTGGAGGACGGCGACGAGGTGCGCGTCGACGTGGGCGACGGCACCCAGCAGCAGCTCGCCCTCCGCTACCCGTTCTTCGACGACGGCGTGACGTTCCGCAAGATCCGCTCGGAGCCCTTCGAGCGGGGCTTCGAGCTGGTGCTCTCGCACCGGCCGACCCCCGAGACGAGCCGGTACGGCTACCGGGCGATCTGGTACGACCCGGCGTCCGCGAACCTCCTCTGGCTGGCGCCGGGCGAGCGTCAGGAGCGGGCCCGCGCCGCGGGCCGGCTGCTGCCGGAGGACCTGACCGCCCCGGCGCCCGGCGACGACCGGGCCGCCCTCGACGGCTCGCTCACCCTCGACGGCCGCCGGCTGGCCGGCGACCTGACCGTCCGGCGCACCGGCGAGGCCCCCTGGCCCGGTGCCGTCGACGGCACCGTCCGCCTCCGGGGCCGGGTGCGCCTGCTGGTGCGCGTGGACGACGCCTGCGGGTGCGCGCCGGCGGACCCCCACGTCGACCTCGGCCGCTACGTGGAGGCCGGCGAGACGAGCCTCCGGGTGCCCGTGGACCTGGCGCTCGGCGCCACGCCTACGGGCCCCGTCGCGGTGACGGTGCAGCTCGTGCGGGTCGGCGGCGAGCCGTTCGGCCGCCCGCTCCGGCTCACCGTCGGCTGATCGACCGGGCCACCCGCCG
>Ga0182792_1001418_pt1 | contig 19499 bp, 19 predicted proteins | sample Passage237B_FD_130497 | JGI IMG/M metagenome (GOLD analysis project Ga0182792, IMG submission 130497) | Cellulose adapted compost microbial communities from Newby Island Compost Facility, Milpitas, CA, USA - Passage2 37B (version 2) (version 2) ...
AACAACTGCGACAATAAACTGATTAAACTGGACTTTGGTAATAATATCTCACTAACGCCGGTCGTAATTGATATGGGAGCAGTTTTTGGATTTTCAAGCTGTACCGATATGATTCCTGTGTTCGAAAATGGAACTTGGTATATTTTTGGCGTGAATGCCGGCAACAATGCATTAAGCCGCCTCAATTTCGGCATATCGCTCAACAATATTCCGGTAGGCAGTGTGATAGCCATCGGTGGAGCTCCTTTAAAACAGCCCTCAAGCCTGACCTTTATTCGCGATTGTGACAACGTACATTTCTTTGTAACTAACGAGTTAGGTAACAGCTTAACCCGTATTGATGTGCCAAATTTGAACGCCGGGCCTTTTGTCGGAACAGAGTTTGTCAATATGGAGCTGGATATTCCCAGAGGTATCACCAAATTTGTACGGGAGCGCGATGATCTGTATGCCTATGTTGCCAATAACAACGACAGTTCACTTACACGCATCAGTCTGCCGCAATGTACTTCTGCTACTATTACTTCTGCGGTGACCAATATTCCCCCCGTATATTCTTATTCCGAACCTGGTAAATACAATGTGTATCTCGCTATCAATGAAGGGATGCCTGATATGCAGGTTCAGTGCCAGCAGATCGTAGTTTTGCCTATCCCTCCAATGGATATGAGCCAGGATACAATTATCTGCCAAGGCGATACGCTTACACTTTCCATCCGCTCGCAGACCGCTTTAAGTTTCAACTGGCGTCCGGATTATAACATGGGACCGAAAGCCGATTCTTTCGATCTTCAGGTATGGCCTGAGTTCGCAACAGACTATCGCGTAGTGGTACCTTATGCAAATGGCTGTATTGTAGATACCGGCGTATATGTAGACGTCAGCAAGAATAAAGCTGATGCAGGTCCCGACAGAATACTGGCAGATGGTGCGAAGACTATTCTGGGTGGTCCTATGACCACAGAAAGCAGCGAACATACTTATACCTGGTTCCCCACACAGTTTATTACAGACATAGCAACTCCTAATGCAGTTGTTAATCCACCTTATGATTACACTTACTATCTGGAGGTTCGCAACTCTTTTGGCTGTTATGATATCGATACTGTAGTGGTACGAATTGGTTGTAATGATCTCAACCTGCCTAATGCATTCGCACCGGAGTCTTCCAACCCGAACAGTAATCGTTTCGGAGTGATGAACAGACAGATCGTCAAACTCAACTATCTCAAGATCTTCGATCGTTGGGGTAAACTGGTGTTTGAAACCACAGATGTTACACGTCAATGGGATGGTAGCGTGAACGGCGAACCGGCACCTTTCGGTGTGTATGTTTGGGAGGCAGATGGATTTTGCCTTGAGAACAAAAGATTCAAAAGGAGTGGTAACGTAACGCTTATCCGATGATTGCCTGAAGGATTATGCCATCTTTTTTGTTTCAGATAGAATTGCCACCCATACACGAACAGATTTTGGCATTAATTCCCTCTCATCGGGAACATATCAACAAGCTGTTTTCGGAAGGCAAGATCTCAAGTTATTGTGTTTCCTTGCAACGCGATTATATCTGGTGTGTTATAAGTGCTGAAGAAGAAAAGCAGGCCATGGAAATTGTTTCAGGATTTCCGCTACAGAAATTTTTTGCAGACGTATCCTGTCATCAACTGCTTTTTCATAGTATGGCACCAACCGCATTGCCTGAAATTTCATTAAACTAAATAAAAAAACGCCTCAAATGTTTGGGGCGTTTTTTTATTGGACATTATAAGTCCACCGCCATCCTGATTGCGGTTTTATTGCAAAAACATTGTCCCGAGAGGGCATCAGTCAATTCCCACCGCAGGACAATTTCAGAGATAAAAAGTACAAGGATTATATTTCTACCTTGCCGAAGTAAAATTGATTTTTGTACATCTCACCCACCTTATTGTATAACTCGTCAATGGTGGCATATTCGGTAGAAAGTTCATACTGAAAAGGGATGCCGCGAACTACCATCTTTGACATTGGAGGGGCAATGTGTTTGAGTAGATAAGTCCCGTTTTGTTGTTCGTAGCCATCAACAAATATTTTTATTAAATCCCCTTTGTTTAATTTGCCATTTACCCTTACTTCATTGTTGATAAAGACAAATTTTCCGTTTTCCTTCAAAGGAGAAAGTTTAATTTCTCCCAAAGTATTCTTATTCATGTGTGTGCAATGGTTTGGGAGTGAAGATACCTAAGAAATCTTCATTTAACAAGATGTGTGACTTCTTAATGTTCCGTCTGTTCGCACGGAATATACACGTGAAATGTTGAGCCGATTCCAGGTTCGCTTTCTACTGTAATGAACCCTTCATGGTTGAGGGCAATGCGCCTGCAAATGGCAAGCCCGATGCCTGTACCCGGAAATTCTGTTTTTCCGTGCAGCCTATGGAACATTTGAAATATCTTTTCCACATTGTCTATATCAAATCCAAGTCCGTTGTCTTTTACACTGATCCGGCAATACTGTGTGTTGCGTTGTGCCACCTCTCCCTCAATGTTCGAGCCAGGAATGATATCGCTACGTACCTCGATGTGCGGTATGTTTCCTTCCTGCTGAAATTTAAGGCTGTTACTGACGATTTGTTCCAGCATTTGTTCGAACTGGTGTGGAATGACGGAGAGTGCGTGTGGTACACTTGCTTCAACAATAGCCTGTTTCGCCTTAATCTCGTCCTGAAATCGCAAAAAAACAGTTTGCACCATTGAATGGAGGTCTTTGGATTCAAAGTCCCGAACTTCTGTATTGGTACGTGAAAATGACAGCAATCCCTCTATCATTTGCTGCATCCTATTTGCTGCCGACTGGATGCGCTCAAAATAATCGCTGGCAGCATCTGAAAGATTGTGAAGGTCTTTTGCTCGGATGAGTGAGATAAAGGCCTGAATCTTTCGTAGTGGTTCCTGGAGATCATGGCTGGCAATATAGCTGAATGAAGCCAGTTCTGAATTGATACGGTTAAGTTCCTGGTTTTTGGCTGCAAGCTGATCGTTCAGTTCTTCCAAAGCTTTCATAGTCTGCTTGAGCGCGGTGATGTCGCTTCCTACAGTGAGTGCACCAATGATTTTACCATTGCTCATGAAGGGTATCTGCGAACCTAGCAAGATGCGATCGCCGCGCTGCGAAGTAAATTCCACGTTGTATGAAGCTATTCCACAGAGAGCATTTTTGAGATTGTTGAGATAGGAGGATCCTTCAATACCCGGGAAGAGCTCGTAGATTGTTTTGCCGACAGCTTCATCTTTTGAACGACCGATGTTCAGAAGAGAAGCGCGGTTTATCTCAATCAATCTTAAATCTCGGTCATAGACCTCGACAAGGTCTACTCCAATGTCAAGCAAGGTTTCCAGGAAATTGTTTCGTTCGCGGAGTTCCACCTTTTTTTGTTGCAGAAGTCTGTTTACTTCCAATGCTCGTTTCGACGCATTGCTTATGTCGGTGATGTCATTGAGGATTGCCAATATGGAAGTCACCTTTCCCGTCTCGTCTTTCATCGGAATCACGAAGTAGTCGAAGGTTTTGTCAAGGATGGCAGACGAGACTTCAGTATAGTGCAATGTCGCTCCTTTGAGGGCTTTCTTTAGCCGCTCGACTGACTGTGAAACGTCGCTATTTGGGAACACTTCCGGTAAGGTAAGTCCGGCTATCTTTTTTCTGCTTATCCCATACAACTCTTCACATTTTCTGTTGCAGGAAACGATTCGAAGTTGATTGTCGAATACAAATATGCAAGCTTCGCTATGGTCAACGACGGCTTCAGCAAAATCTCTTTGTTTTTTCAGTTCTTCGTTCAGCGAACTAAGTTTGGTGATATCATGTGCCAGAATGAATACGTTCTCAGTATTTCCCGTAGCATTTTTAAGTGGAATGAGATGTACCTCGTAATTTTTCCCGGTTACAGAAGGTGCCTTTTCGATTAATATGGTCTCGCCGCGCAATGCTTTCTCTATGCCGTCTGTCAGCCATTCAATGTCAATTTCACGAAACACCTGCGATACACTCTTTCCAATGACATCTTTTTTAGAAATGCCATAAACCTGTTCACACTTTTTATTCCACAACACATATTTTCCGTTCTGGTCTACAACAGAAATATAATTGACGGAACTGTCGATGAGTCTTTGAATGAAGTCGCTTCTGTCAGCAAGTTGTTTGTTAAGTAAGTATTGATCACTGATGTCCTGTATTGTTCCTACGATAATTTGCTCGCCCATGCGGTTTTGAGCCATTTTTCCACTGATCGTGAAATGAGACAGGCTACCATCGGGGTTTCGCAGACGGAAACTCACACTTCTTTCCTTTCCGTCTTCCAGTGTTTGTTTGTAGGCCAGCCTTATTACCCCAAGGCCATCTTGCGGTATTTTATGGAATATTTCTTCGACCGACAGGGAATCACGTTTAGCGCTACCAATGTTGAGTAGTTTTATAAGATTATCGGAATGATATATTTTTCGGGTAACAAAGTTGTATTCCCAGCTTCCCACTCTTGCAGTTTCTTCCGCACGTTTCAACATGCCATTTTCGCGCTCCAGTCGGTCTTCAATTTCCTGCCAGTCGCTAATGTCTTTGAGCGTTCCCTCAAAAACAACTTCTCCCCGCATATTGATACTGGCTACTCCTCGGATGTGGAGATACTTGAGTGTGCCTTTCGCGCTAATGATCCGGTATTGCAGATCATAAGGTCCGGGTTTAGCAATCAGATCTTTATACTGTTCCTTTAGAAAATTTTGGTCACAGGGATATATCAGACATTCGAAACATTCTGGCAGGGCCGGTACTTCGCCCGGTTCATAATCGTGTATACGGTAAAAGTTGTCGGAGTAAAAATTATTTCTGGTTGTGAGATTCACTTGAAAGGTTCCGGAGTTCGCAAACTGTTCTGCACGCATCAAAGCTCTCGTCTTCTTTTCCAGTTGCTCCTCCAGCTGTTTGTAGGACGAAATATCCTGACAGATGCCACGAACCTTCAAAAGGTTTCCCTCACTGTCAAGAAACACTTTGCACCAGCACTGTATATAAAGAACTTTCCCCTTCGCCGTAATCCACCTTTGCTGTATCTGTATCGAACCATCTTTGAAGAGTCTCCGTCGTATACTATTGATAGCATGCAGGTCTTCAGGATGTATGTGTTTTAGAATAGTATCAACAGGCATGGTGTTGCTATCTGTAACTTCCAGTTCCAATAATTCGAACATTTCGTCTGTCCAGATAGTGTCCTCGTCGCCTTTTATCCATTCCCAAGACCCTACTCGGGCTATTCTCTGGCTTTGTTCGAGCAAGTCAATTGAGCGCGACATCCCCGCGACGATATGCATATCGGAAAACATGTGTAGTGAAAAGCGAATGGAAAGTTACTTAATGTAAGTGCTATTTGAGCATGACTTATATGCGCAATTAATAGATTAATAAAGATAATGAAAATTTACCTGCTCATCAGTTAATTGAATGCCGGTATGTTTTTAGCTGCGCGGATGTTGTAGTTGTCTGAAAAATATTACCAGAGTTACTGGCGATATATTGTAGAAAATCCGCAGTTCGAAAAGTTTCTCAATTACTACCTTTGCGGGGATTTTCTTCATTTTCTTACCAAGTACTCATGTTGCCTGATCAACCTATAAAAGCAAAATGGCACCTGCTGCTTACCGGACGCATGCGCGATTATATGCAGCTTCTCAAACCCAACCTGAGTTTTATGGTTGTGTTCAGCAGTGTCGTGGGTTATTTGCTCGCTCCCGAAGTTGCCTTTTCATGGAAGGAGGTCTCTCTGCTTTTCCTGGGAGGGATGCTAGTAACCGGAGGAGCCAACACGATCAATCAGATACTGGAGCGATATAGCGATGGCGTGATGAAGCGGACAATGTTTCGTCCCATGCCGGATGGTCGTATGAATGCAGCAGAGGCTTGGATATTTGCCGCTCTTACAGGTATTTCAGGAGCTTGCCTGCTTGCTTACTATTTCAATCCTTTTGCCGGTATTTTAAGCTTTATCTCACTGCTTATCTATGCATTTGCATATACGCCCATGAAGAGGCGCCATCCTATAGCTGTATTGATCGGTGCCATTCCGGGAGCCTTGCCTCCACTGATTGGCTGGGTGGCGGCAACAGGAAGCTTAAGCATTGGCGGATGGATATTGTTTCTCATTCAGTTTTTCTGGCAGTTTCCTCATTTCTGGGCTATCGCATGGGTGGGTTATGAAGACTATGCTAAGGCTGGTATTAGAATGTTGCCCTCAAAAGCAGGGAAAACTCCTTTTACCGGATTGCAGTGTATGTTTTATAGTGTTGTGCTCATACCTCTTGCCATAATGCCGCGATTTGTGAACCTGAGCGGAAACGTTGGGATGTGGGTGAGTATTGCAGCCGGGGCGCTTTACTTCATAGCCTCGTTTATTTTTTTCCTGAAAAACGACCACAAGTCGGCAAAAAATGTAATGTTTGCCTCTTTTATATATCTACCCACTGTGTTACTGGCATTGCTGTTTGATAAACTGTAAATTTTAAAAGATGGAAGGACTGATGAGTACCGATCAAAGAAAGAAGATTCATCCGCACAAGTTTGCACTTTGGGTAGCTATGGGAAGCATCGCAATGATGTTTGCCGGACTCACAAGCGCCTATGTGGTAAAGCAGGCTGCCGGAAACTGGCGAACCTACCAGCTTCCAATGGTTTTTTGGGTTTCAACCTTGGTGATCATCTTGAGCAGTGTCACTATTGCATTAGGACTTCGTGCCTTCAGGCAACGACAAATGCCCCGTTATAAAATGCTTATCAGTCTCACACTTGTCTTGGGACTTGCTTTCGCCGGTTTGCAGTATCTTGGCTTTTACCAACTGGCAACCCAGCCGCAGCCGTTGATCCTGAACGGTGAGGAGCAGGGAAGACTGGCTCCGGTGACAGTTTCGGGGAATCCTGCAGAATCGTTTTTATATGCCATTGCAGGTGTGCACCTGCTTCATATTCTTGGAGGAGTAGTAGCGCTGGCTATCGTTTTTTTTAGGGCTTTCAGAAAGCGCGTAAAGGTGTATAACACCACAGGATTGGAAATTGTTGCCGGCTATTGGCACTTTGTTGATGTATTGTGGATATATTTATTTGTGTTCTTTCTGGCAAATCAGTAAAATCTTTTAGAAATTCGCACGCAATTCACCATTTTAAGCAAGCTAAAATAATCTATGGCACAAGCTACTGCTACTACAGCTGAATCGAAATTATGGGGTGGGGGACGTTCGCCGTTCAATGTGAGTTATGGAAAGATGATGATGTGGTTTTTCCTGCTTTCAGATGCGTTTACTTTTGGCGCATTTCTGATCTCTTATGGTACAACCCGTTTCTTCAGTGCCGTTTGGCCCGACCCCAATAAGGTGTTTCATGCTTTTCCTTTTATGGGGCACGCCAATCTGCCTTTGTTGTTTGTGAGCTTGATGACCTTTATCCTCATCATGTCTTCCGTTACCATGGTACTTGCTGTACACGCAGGCCATTATGGCGACCGCAAGGGAGTGATTAAATGGTTATTGTTTACAATCATCGGTGGTATTTGCTTCTTAAGCTGTCAGGCTTGGGAATGGACGCACTTAAACCATCAGGGCGCATGGTGGGGTTCTTTCACCGACCCAACGATGCCGCTTTCTGCTTTCGCAGGTCTGTTCAGCGATGAAACCACCCAGACAGCTGCATTTGCAGCAGGCGCCGGTTTGCAGGCAACACACGATTTTTATAACTACTTCTTCACCATCACCGGCTTCCACGGAGCACACGTAGCAAGCGGTGTGGTACTGTTGATTCTTGCTCTGGTGAACACGGTAAACGGAACTTATGATCGCCGCGGTCACTATGAAATGGTTGAAAAGATCGGGCTTTACTGGCACTTTGTGGATCTGGTTTGGGTATTCGTATTTACATGTTTCTATCTGCTCTAATACAAACTTCAACACGCAAAAAAATCAACACGGATCATGGCAAATCATTCACATAGCGAACATAGCATACAACATTTTTACGAAGGAGATCAGTCCAAGCTTTACTCTGGCGTGATGAATCACCATTTTGGTCATGATGTAAAGTCTTCGGAAAGCAAACAGCAGGTTGGACGTATCTGGAAAGTATTCTGGATACTTCTAGTCGTTACGGTAGTTGAGGTGATTTTGGGTATGTTCTTCAGTGGCTCAATGCCTAAAGGATTGCTCGCGTTTTTCTTCCTCGCGCTTACGCTTTTTAAAGCCGGCTATATTGTTTCTGTCTTTATGCACCTCGGCGATGAGATGCGTAACTTCCTTATTACAGTACTGATTCCACTTACACTGTTCATTTGGTTTATCATTGCGTTTTTGGCTGATGGTGGCTTCTGGCTCCATATGAATAAGACCTCTCCTACGCGCGGTGCTACCGCACAGCAGGAGGCAACACATTAGTATGACTTAAACCAGTGTCTCGAGCGGAATGGGAAAGATGTCAAAGAAAACAAGATTGATTTTAGCGATAGCGATAGCGGTATTAGTGCCGCTATCTTTTTTTATTATAGCTGAGATGAAAGGCAAAGGAGAAATTCCCATGCCTGGTTATTTCGTTTCGGAAAAGATCATCAGCAGGACTGTTGACGGGAAGTTAGAGCAAGACACCATTTTTCATCGTACCAGCGATCTGAAACTGACCAATCAGTTTGGTGAAACTGTAGGATTGAACAGTGATCTGCAAGGTAAGATACTGGTGGTGAGTTTTATCTATACGGCTTGTCCTAGTGTGTGCCCTAAGCTCACAGCAAACATGAAAATGTTGCAAAAAGCATTTCGGAAGGACCCTAAGAAAGAAGTGTCGATGAACAATGAAGTCCACCTTATTTCGATAACGGTAGATCCGATGCGTGATTCTTTTCAGCAAATGCGCAGATATGCAGATCGCTTCCAGATAAACCATGATCATTGGTGGTTCCTGACGGGCGACAGACAGGCGATATACGATTTTGCACGGAACGAACTTCGGGTTTCCGTTCAGCCGGAAGAAGGTGGCGCAGAGGATTTTCTGCACACACAAAAGATCGTGATTATTGACCAGGATCGTTATATACGAGGATATTATGACGGACTTGACAGCCTGGCGCTCGGGAAATGTGCTTACGATATTTCCCTTTTATCTATGGAAAAGAAAAGGAGCAAGAAAAAGAAATAAAATATATGCTGAATCCGGTCCTTCGTAAAAACGACAAAACAGCGAGGCTATTTATCTTTACTGTTTCCTTCGTGGTTTTTGCTGCGGTGGTGATATTATCGCGGGTAAAACTTGAAGTTGACTTAGGTTTTGACGTACATATTTTTGCACTCATCAATGCCGTAATCAACTCCGCGGTATCTATTCTGCTGATAACAGCCTATAGTGCAGTTAGACGCAAGCAATATGTGGCGCACCGCAATCTGATGTACGGAGCTATTTTACTTTCGGTACTTTTTCTGGTCTCTTACATCGCGCATCATCTGCTGGCAGGAGATACAAAATTTGGAGGAGAGGGTGCTATACGATACTTCTATTATTTTATTCTGATCACCCATATTTTTCTGGCTGCCATCATTCTTCCGTTTATTCTGTTTACAGCCTATCGGGCCCTGACCGGAGAGTTTGCCAGGCATACCAAAATTGCACGTTATACTTTTCCGCTTTGGCTTTATGTAAGCATTACCGGTGTGTTGGTTTACCTGCTTATCTCGCCATACTACAGTTAAAATGTCCTAACTTTATTTTTTATGAAAAAGGGATTTCTGATAGCTCTGTTGTGTGCTTTATTATTTCCTGGTGTTGGATATGCACAAGGTTGTTCGGTGTGTACCAAAACGGCGGAAGGACTCGACGATAAGGCCGCTAAGGGGATGAATCGAGGCATTCTCTATCTTGCTGCGTTCCCGCTTACAATTCTCGGTACGCTTGGTTTTATTTGGTGGCGCAACAATCATAAGCTGGAAAAGTAAACTCCGGCTCCAAAATTTATTGATAAACCATTCCATATATGAGGAATCACCTCCTGCTCTGTGTCTTTTCCCTGGTTTGTTTTTGTTCCTGTGGTAAACGTACAATAAAAGGCAAGGGAGAGACGATTACTGTCAATCCATCTGTTACCGGCAATTTCTCGGCTATTAAAGTACAGGCTCCCCTGTCGGTAAAAATTCATATAGTACAGGGAGCATCAAACGCTGTGCAGTTTTACGGTTATAAAAACCTGATTGATCATCTTCGTGCGAAAGTTGAGGATAATACTTTGATTATCGAAAGCAAACATTCTTTACGATTCGATACCGATCATGATATTGAAGCAGAGGTTACAACAAGTTCGCTTAATGCACTCCATATTCAGGGAATGTCGGATGTAAAGGTAGATGGTGATATTAGTGGCAGCGATTTCAAATTAGCCATCGGAGGCGCGGGCGATGTAGAAATTGAGCAGTTGCATGTTAACAAACTGGAAGCGGTTATTTCCGGTGCAGGAAATGTTGATATTTCAAAAGGCGTCGTTAATCAGGCCGAATTCAAAGTTTCCGGTGCTGGCAATATCAGCAGCTACGGCGTTCAGGCAGATCATGTGAAAGCCAAAGTAAGCGGGGCTGGAGATATTGAAGTATTTGCACGACAAACACTTGACGCAAAAGTAACAGGTGCAGGGACGATCAGCTATAAAGGCTCACCATCAGTACAATCCAAGACCAGTGGCATAGGTTCTGTCGTAGCAGCAAACTAAACCGAAATGAAGGTTCTTTATGACCAGACGGCCCTTTTCTAAAACTCATCTTTCCCCTGTTGTGCTGGTTGACTCCTCAGCTCTTGCTGGCGCAAGACAGACTGGAAAGGCTGTGGACAATGATGAAAAGACCGACAAACTCAGATTTACAAAGGGCGGGACAGCAAGTTTTCCGAAGAGATCGTATGGCTTAAATAATCTGAAAGAGATGGCAAACCGAAACAGATGCCGACAATCCCGGATCTACGGTTGCAAAATAAAGCTCAGGGGAGAAAGTTTTGAAGTACCAGGTTGTGTAGGCATTTCTCTTTTATGCGCAACGACCACCCGGACTAACGCTGACTAGCATCCGCATAGTTTCCATTCTATAAGAATAGAGCCAGATTTCCTTCGGATATATCCTTATACCGACTTTCACAGCTTGACTAACATTGCGTACCTTTGCGTTCTTTTTTAGATATGCAGCACATCAGGAATTTTTGTATCATAGCCCATATTGATCACGGGAAAAGTACACTGGCAGACAGGCTTTTGGAATATACCAAAACGATCTCTGACCGCGATATGCAGGCGCAGGTGCTGGACGACATGGATCTGGAGCGCGAAAAGGGCATTACCATCAAGAGTCATGCGATCCAGATGGACTATGAATACAAAGGTCAGAAATATACACTCAACCTGATCGATACGCCCGGTCACGTAGATTTTTCCTATGAGGTTTCCCGTGCGCTGGCAGCATGCGAAGGAGCATTGTTGCTCGTAGATGCTTCTCAGGGCATTCAGGCACAGACGATTTCCAACCTCTATCTGGCACTTGATAATGATCTGGAAATTATTCCGGTGATTAACAAGATAGACATGGAAGGTGCTATGATACCGGAAGTGACTGACCAGATTGTGGACCTTATCGGCTGCGATCCTAAGGATATTGTGCTTGCTTCCGGAAAGTCGGGCATTGGTATTGAGGAGATCATGGCAGCGATTATTGAGCGAATTCCGGCTCCCAAGGGCGATCCCGATGCACCGCTGCAAGCCTTGATCTTCGACAGTGTATTCAATTCTTTCAGGGGCATCATTGCCTATTATCGGGTGTTTAACGGTTCTTTAAAGAAGAATGATCGTGTTAAATTTTTTCATACAGACAATTATTACACTGCCGATGAGGTAGGTATTCTAAAAATGGGATTATCGCCGCGTCAGGAGGTGAAGACCGGCGATGTTGGATACATTATTACGGGTATCAAGGATGCAAAAGAGGTGAAGGTGGGCGACACCATTACATTGGTGAATAACCCCAGTCCTGAACCAATCCACGGTTTTGAAGAGGTAAAACCCATGGTCTTCGCTGGTATCTTCCCGGTAGTAACCGACGATTTTGAAGAGCTTCGTGAATGCATGGAAAAGCTTCAGCTCAACGATGCCTCATTGACGTTTGAGCCTGAGACATCACAGGCCTTGGGATTCGGATTTCGTTGCGGCTTTCTGGGGATGTTGCACATGGAGATCATCCAGGAAAGGCTGGAAAGAGAGTTCAACCAAACGGTGATTACCACAGTTCCCAACGTGAGTTTCAAAGCTTATCTCACTTCAGATCGGGAAAAGGCGATCGTTGTCAACAATCCCAGTGAGATGCCTGATCCCAGCAGACTGGACAGAATTGAGGAGCCTTTCATCCGTGCGCAGATCATCACCTTGCCGGATTACATTGGCAACATCATGAGTCTCTGTCTTGGAAAGCGTGGTATTCTGGTCAATCAGCATTACCTGACACCTACACGAGTAGAACTGATTTTTGAATTGCCACTCGCAGAGATCGTTTTCGACTTTTATGACAAGTTGAAGAGTTGTACTCGCGGTTACGCTTCCTTCGACTATCATCCTCTGGATTATCGTGATAGCGATATTGTGAAAATGGACATACTGCTCAATGGGGACAAAGTGGATGCGCTCAGTGCACTGATTCACCGCAGCCGCGCTCAGGATTTCGGGCGTAAACTGTGTATAAAGCTAAAAGACCTGTTACCCCGTCAGCAGTTCCTTATTGCCATACAAGCCGCTGTGGGAGCGAAGATCATTGCCCGTGAGAATATTTCGGCAATGCGTAAGGATGTGACTGCGAAATGTTATGGAGGCGATATCAGCCGTAAGCGTAAACTCCTCGAAAAGCAAAAGGAGGGTAAAAAGCGAATGAGACAGATAGGCAACGTGGAGGTTCCTCAGGAAGCCTTCCTGGCTGTTTTGAAACTCGACGATTAAGTAATAAAAAGAAGCTGCCCAGAGCAGCTTCTTTGCAAATAAGGGAATGCCTTTTACTCCTGAGCGTCTTCAGGCTTCTTTTCTATAAGTTCCATAAACTGATCGAGTTTAGGCGTTACAATGATTTCAGTACGTCTGTTACGAGCCTTGCCTGCTTCAGTATCATTGCCTGCTACGGTGTTGTATTCTCCGCGCCCTCCCGCAGTCATTCGTTTAGGATCTACCCCATGATTGTTCTGCAGTGCCTGTACGACAGACGATGCCCTCAGTGCACTCAGATCCCAGTTGTTGCGGATATTTGGTCTGCTGATCGGTACATCATCGGTATTTCCTTCTACCAACACATCGTAGTCGTTGTAGTCTTTAATAATCTTTGCGATTTTGGCGAGGACTGAGTTTGCTTGATCAGAAATTTCATAGCTTCCTGATTTATACAGCATATTGTCGGAAAGAGAAATGTACACTACACCTTTTAATACCTGAACATTTACATCCTTTAGTTCTTCACGGCTAAGCGAACGCGTTAGGTTGTTGGTAAGGATAAGATTTAAGGAGTCGCTTCGGTTTTTGGCCGCAATCAGTTGCTGGATATATTTGTTCGAAGCATTGATTTCGTCTACCAATTTGGCAATATTTACATTACCCTGATTGCTTGAAGTCAGGCATTTGTCCAGTGCATTTTGCAGTGCGGAAACATTGCTTTTTTCCGTAGCAATCTGCTCTTCAAGGCTTTGCACGCGTGTGCGCGATGCTGTAAGATCGTTCTGGCAGCTTAGATTTCGATTGGTCAGATCTGCATTGCTCGATTGAAGTTTGCTATACTGAGTCTGTAACTCCCGGTATTTTTTCTGGCTTACACATCCCGAGGTAGCAATAACCACCGCGCAGGAGGCCCATAGTGCTTGGTATAGTTTCATGTCAGAGATTTAATAAGAAGGTGGTAAATAAATCGTTCCAGAGGTTTTACATACAGCGCAAAGGTAACCTGATATCTTTTATTTTTATTGTGCTATCTGGTCTGTTTTAACGTTCACGTTTTGGCAAACCTGTTACACAACGGTAAATTTGTATGATAAGATGAGCAAAATGGAAACAGTATTGGAAAGTCCGGTAACACTTACTGCTTCAGCTATTAGCGAGGTGAAAAGATTGATGAGCGAACCTGGCTTTGATCAAGAACAATATCTCCGGATAGGTGTGAAAGGTGGAGGATGTTCCGGTCTTAGTTATGTTCTCGGCTTTGACAAAAAGGAGGAAGACGACCAGGTGTATGATATCGAAGGCGTTCCGGTTGTAATAAAAAGTGCACATGGTATTTACCTGTTCGGAATGGAAGTCAACTACGAACACGGGCTTAATGCCAGAGGCTTTACATTTAAAAATCCCAATGCCAGCAGCACCTGCGGTTGCGGCAGCAGTTTTGCAGTATGATCTATCCTCGCCTTTTCTCCATCCTTTTAGCCGTACTGGTTTCCGGTATTTCTTTTGGACAGCATCGTCAGGAGCCGCCTGCTTCTCCCGAACAAAGCCAACTAAACCAGTTGGACAACAGGGGGAAAAAGCATGGCATCTGGCTGCATACCAAAAGTCCGTCTATGGGAGAACCCGGTATCAATGAATTTGGTCATTATGAGCACGGCATAAAATTGGGAGCCTGGTACAAGGTAGATCACACCGGAGATCTGGTTTCTATTGAGCATTACAGGAACAATGTGCTCGATGGCGAGGTAAAATACTATGATCAGGGAAAGCTCTATTGCATCGGGCATTATCTTGGGCTCAACCCGCTGAACAAATTTGATACGATTATAGTGACAGACCCTGTTTCGCATGAGGAGGCCTATCGTGTGGTGTCTACAGCGCAGGGGGCTTTGCGTCATGGAAAGTGGCAATATTTCGACCCGGGAAACGGACACCTTATCAAAGAAGAAGAGTATCAGGTCGATGAACTGGTATTTAGAAAAGATTACGAAATATCTGCCAAGGCAGATAGCATACTGAAAAGAAAACATGAAGCCAGAATGCCACATGTAAAAAGCAAGCAAAAGACAGAGCAAACACCTCCCGGCAAAAAAATAAGTTATACGCCATAGCGAAAAGCGCCTCTGCGCTTTTATTTTTGTCCTGACGGGGCAGCCTCTATAATTTCCACAAATCTTTTTTTACCTTACAAGGCAAATTTTTCCTGATAACAGTATGAGAAAATTAGTTATTGCTGCGATACTGCCTGTATTATTCTTTGCTTGTGCAAAGGAGGAAAATACCAATCCTGCCTTCCGCCAGGCCACATGTGCTGACACATTAGATGAAGGAATCTTCGAAAATTATACAGCGCCGGAAGCTGCGGAGTTTTTGAAACATTTCAAATCAGTGCCGCCTATGCCTGTTTTGAACGTGGTTCGTTACAACTATATCAACAGCCGTACTTTATACAATCGTGGTGTTGACTACAGTCCGTATGTGACCTTTAACTTTAGACGTCCGGCGATGGTGTTTGCCTTTGTCCCTTTCCCCAACCAACCCGAAAAATATTACTCATGGGTAGTAAATGCAGAAGATACGTTGCAGGAGTATAAGGTGAATCTTTATCATTTACGCCAGCATGAACCCAAATTGCAGCCGGGATGTTATCGTATGTATTATGTAGTTTCCGATTCCGATACAGGAGTCGTATTTACAAAGGGACATTATGATTTTGAAATAAAGAATCAGTAGATATTTGGTAAGAAAAAAACGTCTCAGCAACTGAGGCGTTTTTTTTTATTTAAGAACTATTAATTAAAGTCCATATTTGAAGCCGTACAGGCGATCTTTAGAATCGCCTGTATTGATATCGGAACCTACGGATGATGGACGTATTTGTTCACCCCTGTTGCCCCGTGTGAAACTAAGCTTGTGCCTGTTGCATATGTCCGTTCGCTTCTGCTTTGCGCCGATGTGGTTTGTGATTGCCCCTATAGTTGGGTGCAAAGCTCTTTCCCTGTGCCTCTGAATGTTCCTGATTTTTTCGGTCTCTGAAACGCTTATATAATAAAATGGCCGGATAGGTAAGTAATGCAGCTGTTCCGACTACAATTCCCGAAATCAAAAGGACTCTACGCTGCTCATCAGTCAATCCGTTGCGACGGCTGCGCATGTTCCAGTTCCGTAAGTTCAGTTTCATAGTTTTAGTTTTTGTTGTCATTTCAACAACGGAAAAATCACACCAACAGCTATTTTATTCTGTTAAGAGAACTCAAAACTCTCAGGGGCAAATAAAAACGGCTGTCCAGAAAGACAGCCGCTGCATGGAAATGTTTAAGTGTTATTCAGTAATAGCTTTTCTTCCTTTAGTGGAAGTAATACCATAAAGAACTAAATGCAATAAGCCAAAACCCATAGAGAAATAAAACAGTGCATCATCGTCGGCATTCGGTGCGAAGTGATGCGTGAGTGCGACCAGGATCAATATCACTGTCATAGCTATGCCTACAAAAGAAACTGTTTTGAAGCTGCGATGGGTAAACTGTCCTTTGTTTAAGTGGCTGTTTCTCATACCGTAGAACAAATACATATCGAAACCTATCATCATCCAGACGATCAGACGTATCCATGTATCCAGCGGCAGGAATACCATCATGAACAGGCAGGTGATGACGCCGAGAATCGGAACGAGTGGAACTAACGGAGTTCTGAAGGCGCGAGGTGCTTCCGGCATTTTGTTGCGTAGTACAATTACGCCAATACAAACCAGAATGAAGGCAAACAGAGTACCGATACTCGTCATTTCTCCCACCACCCGTGCAGGAACAAATGCCGCAAACACGCTTACAAACAGCATGAAAAGAAAGTTGTTTTTGGCAGGAGTTCGGTACTTAGGATGAACATCTGAAAACACTCGCGGTATCAGTCCGTCTTTACTCATAGAAAAGAACACCCGCGATTGCCCCATCAGCATTACCAGAATAACGGAGGCATATCCGGCAAGGATCGCCAGGATAATAGCCGTATTAAGCCAGGGATAATCAGGAGTTAGTGTGCCATCGGGGTTTGTGGTTCCCATGTGATCTATGGCAACGGCTACAGGAGCAATGCCGTCCTTGCCTGCAAATGCCTGATAGTTCGCGACCCCCGTCATTACATGCGCAAACAAAATGTATAACACTGTGCAAATACCCAGCGAAAGAAGAATGCCGATGGGCATATCTCTTTTAGGGTTTTTTGTTTCCTGCGCAGCAGTCGAAACTGCATCAAAACCGATGTAAGCGAAAAATACGATAGCAGCTGCACGGATAATTCCCGAAAAGCCAAACTCACCAAAGGTTCCGTTATTTGCTGGTATATAGGGCTGATAATTTTCCGGCTTAATGTATTGCCAGCCGAGCGCAATAAAGATCAATACTACAGATACCTTCAACGCTACGATCAACCCGTTAACAAAAGCCGATTCCCGGGTGCCGCGCATCAATACCAGCGACATCAGAATCACGATCGCCACGGCGGGGATATTAATCAATCCCCCATCAAAAGGAGACGAGGTTAATGACGGATCGAGATGTATTCCAAAGTCGGATAGAAACTTTACCAGATACCGCGACCAACTGATAGCAACGGTAGCAGCCCCCACGGCGTATTCCAATACCAGGTCCCAGCCGATAATCCATGCTATAAATTCGCCCATGGTTGCAAAAGAATAGGTGTAGGCACTTCCGGCAACCGGGATCATCGACGCAAACTCCGCATAACACAGTCCTGCAAAAGCACAACCTACAGCTGCAACGATAAAAGAGATGGTAATGGCAGGGCCTGCATTGTTGGCAGCGGCTAGTCCGGTGATGGAAAACAAACCGGCACCAATGATGGCACCAATACCTAAAGCCACCAACGCAGGAGCCGTGAGCGTTTTCTTAAGACCTTTTTCTGAGTCAGAAGCTTCCGCGAGCAACCGATCCAATGGTTTTCGTATAAATAAACCCATAAGTATAGTTAAAATGATTGGCTAACCTAATCATAAAATGCCGTTTGTACAAACCCCCATTCAGCTCTGTACAAACGTTACAAAAAAGAAAATCTTGCTTCAAGCTTGTTTATGGTTAGGCATTTTGCAGTAGGTTTGAGCCATGATCCTCCGCTTCTTTCTGCGCTTCAGTTTTACTTCACTTTTGACTATAGCTCTTATTTCTTCGGTAGTAGCACAACCTGCCCTTCCGGATATGATGGCCGTCACACAGAATGGCGTGAATGTACTTTCGTGGATCAGTCAGTTTGACGGCGTAAAAACTATTGCAGTTCAAAGGAGCAATGATAGTGTTTATAACTTTTCTACCATAGGCTATGTAAAATCAATAAAGAAAGGATCTCAGGCCTTTATTGACGGACATCCCAATCCCGGCACTAATTGGTATCGCCTTTACATTGTCTTCAGTTCAGATCTATCCTGGTACAGCAATCGGGTGAAGCTCGATGTGGACAGTGCGCAACTGATGAAAAAGGGTGTCTTGCCCCCGAACGATTCGCTGCAGAAAATGGTTAGTACCCTGAGTCTGGATAATGGAGCTGTTCCCGATGCCACAGAGATCAATGCCTTTACCTACATCAGGTCACAGTATGTGTTTACGAACCCCTTTACAGGTCACGTAAATGTTGAGTTGCCGGATGAAGACGATCGAAAATCTGTGTTTTCACTTACGTTCTTCGACAGCAAGGATAAACAGGTGCTCAATGTACCCAAAATACCAGAACGTGCTGTGATCATCGATAAGCGCAATTTCCAGCGAAAGGGCATTTACAAGTTTGAAATGAGGAAGAACCAGGATTTGCTGGAAACGGGTTACATTACTATTTACTAAACAGCTTTTCCTTTTTGGACTTCAAGCCGGGAAGTTTTATTTTAGAACAAACAGCTCGAACAATGCACGCTAACGCATCGCTGCTTTCGGAATGGCGCGAGCATAACATCTTTGCGCTCAATCTGCTGAATGTTTATCTTCTTTTGCTTGAAGGCGGAATGCTATCTGGTTTTCAAACGCCAGTTTTTTTAAAGCGTATTTCTGTAAAACTTCTGCTCAATAAGCTTGAAACAGCAAAATACAATGATATAGCTCTTTCTGAGGATGAATGGAAAACGTTATATGCTGCTTACGTATTGGATAATAAACTGCTCAACACAGAGAAGGGCGAATATCTTGGCGGCATGATCACACAGCAACTCGAAGCCGCTCATGCCTTGAAAGATTACGCGCGTTTCAGAGTGGCGATGGTCATGAACAATGAACGGCTAATTGTCCAGGTTGAAGAAGATCTACTCACCCAAATTCACGGTTTCACAGAATGGAAAAAGGTACTTAGCGAATTTCAGGTAATCCAATAGGTAGATGCTTTTCTAGAAAATACTTTCGCGAATTGAATTCCTCTATTTGTTGATAGGAGAAAAGATGACAAGAATCCTTGTTTGGGGAAGGATGGAATGCGAAATTTGCAGTGCTAAGAAAAAGTACAGTATTCTAAAAAACAA
>Ga0182792_1001420_pt1 | contig 19489 bp, 12 predicted proteins | sample Passage237B_FD_130497 | JGI IMG/M metagenome (GOLD analysis project Ga0182792, IMG submission 130497) | Cellulose adapted compost microbial communities from Newby Island Compost Facility, Milpitas, CA, USA - Passage2 37B (version 2) (version 2) ...
AACAACCACAACAAGACCCCGACCCAAAAACACAACGCTATCCGGAAATCCCGTATATTCTTGTTCCCCCCCCTCCCCCCCCCCCCCCCCCGCCCCCCCCCCCCCCCGCCCCCGCCCCCCCGCCGCTCCACCTCGGCCCGCGGCTGGCCGCGCAGCTTCAGGCCGAAGGCCAGGTTCTCGGCCACGGTCATGTGCGGGTACAGCGCGTAGCTCTGGAACACCATGGCGATGTCGCGGTCCTTGGGCGCGACCTCGTTGACCACCCGCCCGCCGATGCGCAGGGTGCCGGAGGTGATCTCCTCCAGGCCGGCGATCATCCGCAACAGCGTGGACTTGCCGCAGCCCGACGGCCCCACCAGCACCATCAGTTCGCCGTCGGCGATGTCGAACGTCGCCCCGTGCACGGCCACCTGACCGTTGTCGTACACCTTGCGAACGTCCTCGAGCTGCACGCCCGCCATGAAAGCCCTCCACGCGCCGTGCGTCGGCGCCCGGGAGGGATGATGTCATGTAACCGGTTCCAAAGGCGACCCGCGGGCCGCCCGCCGGGCGGGCGGCGAAGGTTCCACCGGCAACCATGGCCGCGGGCTCCGGCACGGGCCCCCCATCCGCCATGGCATGGCCGCCCCGCGCGCGGATGACCACTGGACAAGGCCGGCGCCGCGCGGCGATATTCGGTGGTTTCGGCACGCGTGCCGGAAGCGCCGTTGCACACCCCACCTGCCCCCGCCGCGCGCGCCGCGCGATCGGGCGCAACGCCCACGAGGAAGAGCGAAAAGCCCGATGTCACACCCCACGGAAGCCCACCGGATGCATGACACCCTGCTGCTGTTCGGCGCCACCGGCGACCTGGCGCAGCGCTACCTGTTCCCGTCGCTGCTGCGCCTGCAGGAGGACGGCCTGCTGCCGGAGGATTTCCGCATCCGCGCGCTGGCGCTCTCGCCGCACGACACCGCCAAGTTCCACGGGATCCTGCGCGAGCGCTTCGCCCAGCTCGGCCCGCGGGTGCCGGACGCGGCGCAGGTGGAGGCGTTCCTGGCGCGGGTGGACTACCGCTCGGTCGACATGCGCAGCCCCGAGTCGGTGGCCGAGGCCGTGCGCGACATGGTCGCGCGCCGCTGCGTGAGCTACCTGTCGATCCCGCCGGGCCTGTACATCAGCACCTGCGAGGGCCTGGCCCTGGGCGGGGCGCTGGCCGCGCCGGGTCGGCTGATGCTGGAGAAGCCCATCGGCCACGACCTCGGGTCGGCGCGCGAGATCAACGCCACCATCGGCCGCCTGGTCGACGAGGACCGCATCTTCCGCATCGACCACTACCTGGGCAAGGCGGCGGTGCAGAACCTGCTGGCGCTGCGCTTCGGCAATACGCTGCTGGAGGCGGTGTGGAACCGCAACTACATCGACTCGGTGCACATCCTGGTGTCCGAGAGCGAGGGCGTGGACGGGCGCAACTCGTACTACGCGCGCTCCGGCGCGCTGCGCGACATGGTGCAGAGCCACATCCTGCAGCTGCTGTGCCTGGTGGCGATGGAGCCGCCGGCCTCGCTGGCCTCCGACCGCATCCGCGACGAGAAGGTGAAGGTGCTGCGGGCGCTGCGCCCGTTCAGCGCCGCCGAGGCCCGCCGCCACAGCGTGCGCGGCCGCTACACCGCCGGCACCATCAACGGCGCGCCGGTGCAGGCCTACGCGCCGCCGGATGACAGCGATGTCGAAACCTTCGTCGGCGTCACCGCGCACATCGACAACTGGCGCTGGGCCGGCGTGCCCTTCCACCTGTGCACCGGCAAGCGCATGGCCGACCGCTCCACCGTGGTCACCGTGACCCTCAAGCCGGTGACCCACTGGCTGTTCGAGCGCCCCGACGGCGCCCACGCCGCGCCCAACCGCCTGACCTTCCGCCTGCAGCCGCAGGAGGACATCGAACTGGGCCTGATGAGCAGCCTGGCCGGCCCGGAGTGGGGCACGCTGGAGCTGCATCCGCTGGAACTGGAGCTGTCCTCGCAGACCGGCCAGAACCGCCGCATCGCCTACGAGCGCCTGTTCCTGGACGCGCTGCACGGCAACCACGCCCTGTTCGTGCGCAACGACGAGGTCGAGGCCGCGTGGGCCTGGATCGACAGCGTGGTCGACGCCTGGCGCGAGGGCGGCGTGCCGCTGCAGCCCTACCCGGCCGGCAGCTGGGGCCCGGAGGACGCGGCGTGCTACCTGCCGGCGCAGTTCGACGCGGTCGCCCACCCGCGCCGCGGGGCATGAGCATGTCGCGGCCGTTCCTGATCGCCGACATCGGCGGCACCAACGCGCGCTTCGCGCTGGCCGACCCGCAGGCCGAGGTGCCGCTGCTGGACGACAGCGTGCGCGAGTTCGCGGTGGCCGACTTCCCCTCGCTGGCCGACGCCGCGCGGCACTACCTGGGCCAGGTGGACGCGCGGGCGCGCTGCGGCGTGTTCGCCGTGGCCGGCCGCGTGGACGGCGACGAGGCGCGCATCACCAATCACCCGTGGGTGATCTCGCGCAGCCGCACCCGCGACATGCTGGGCTTCGAGCAGGTGCACCTGATCAACGACTTCGCCGCGCAGGCCATGGCCATCAGCCTGTACCGCGCCGAGGACGTGGTGCCCATCGGCGGCGTGGGCTGGATGCCGGCGCCGCTGGACCAGCCGCGCACCTACGCCGTGCTCGGCCCGGGCACCGGACTGGGGGTGGGCGGGCTGGTGATCCGCGACGGCCGCTGCTACCCGCTGGAAACCGAGGGCGGCCACGTCAGCTTCCCGCCGGGCACGCCGGAGGAGATCCGCATCCTGGAGATCCTCTCGGCGCAGTTCGGCCGCGTCTCCAACGAGCGCCTGATCTGCGGCCCGGGCCTGGTCAACATCCATCGCGCGCTGTGCGAGATCGCCGGCGTCGACCCGGGCCTGCTGGAACCGAAGGACATCACCGCCCGCGCCGCGGCCGGCGACCCGCTGGGCATGCGCGCGGTGGACGTGTTCTGCGCGGTGTTCGGCGCCATCGCCGGCGACCTGGTGCTCACCCTCGGCGCCTGGGACGGCGTGTTCCTCACCGGCGGCCTGGTGCCGAAGATGCTGGATTCGCTGCGCCATTCCGGCTTCCGCCAGCGCTTCGAGTACAAGGGCCGCTTCTCCCCGACCATGGCCCGGGTGCCGTCGCTGGCGGTGATGCATCCGCGCGCCGGCCTGCTCGGCGGCGCGGCCTACGCCGCCGACCTGCTGCGCCGGGAGGCCACCGCATGAACGCCGATCCGCGCATCGACTGGATCGAGCACCCGGACCCGGAGTCCTGGGTGCACGCCATCGCCGCCGAGATGGAACGGGTGCTGGCCGCCGAACTGGCTGCCCGCGGGGGCGCGCGCATGCTGCTCTCCGGCGGCACCACGCCCGCGCCGGTGTACGAGCAGCTGGCGGTGGCGCCGCTGGACTGGACGCGGGTCACCGTCGGCCTGGTCGACGAACGCTGGCTGTCCCCGCAGGACAGCGCCAGCAACACCCGGCTGGTGCGCGAGAGCCTGCTCGACCGCGCCGACATCGGCCATTTCGAGCCGCTGGTGCGCGACGGCCTGGCCCTGCCCGAAGCCGTGCACGCCGCCAACCTCGAGGCCGGCCACGCCCCGGACGCCTGCCTGGCGGTGCTGGGCATGGGCAACGACGGCCACACCGCCTCGCTGTTCCCCGGCTCGCGCGACCTGGACCGCGCCCTGGCCAGCGAACTGCCCTACGCCGCCCTGGACGCCACCGGCTGCCCGGTGGCCGGCGACTGGCCGCTGCGCATCACCCTGACCCCGGCCGGCCTGGCCCGCACCCGCCACCGCATGCTGCTGCTGCGCGGCCAGGCCAAGCGCGCCGTGCTCGAGCGCGCCCTGGCCGACGGCGACGTGCGCGAACTGCCCATCCGCGTGGTCCTGGGCCTGACTGGCGGCCCACTGCGCGTGCACTGGTGCGCTTGATGGCGGGCCTGCGGCCCGCATCTCCCATGGACGGGGCCGGGGCGCCGGCGCCGTCCGCCGCCCGCGCCACGCCCGTCCTTCCCACAGCCAGCGCCCGGCCCCGCGCCGCGGCGCCAGCCCCGTCCCTCCCCCGGTCCCACCCATGAGCCTGCATCCCCAGATCGAAGCCGTCACCGAACGCATCCGCCGGCGCAGCGCCGCCTCGCGCGCCGCCTACCTGGCGGGCATCGACGAGGCCGTGCGCAACGGCCCCAACCGCAAGCCGCTCAGCTGCGCCAACCTGGCGCACGTGTTCGCCGCCTGCGGCGAGCACGACAAGGCGCGCCTGCGCGGCGACGCCACGCCGAACCTGGGCATCATCACCGCCTACAACGACATGCTCTCGGCGCACCAGCCGTACGAGCACTACCCCGAGCGCATCCGCGCGCTGGCCCGCGAGCTGGGCGCCACCGCGCAGGTGGCCGGCGGCGTGCCGGCGATGTGCGACGGCGTCACCCAGGGGCGCGGCGGCATGGAGCTGTCGCTGTTCTCGCGCGACGTCATCGCCCAGGCCGCCGCGGTGGGCCTGAGCCACGACGCCTTCGACGCGGCGCTGTACCTGGGCATCTGCGACAAGATCGTGCCCGGCCTGCTGATCGGCGCGCTGGCCTTCGGCCACCTGCCGGCGCTGTTCGTGCCCGGCGGCCCGATGCCGCCGGGCATCCCCAACAAGAAGAAGGCCGAGGTGCGCGAGCGCTACGCCGCCGGCGAGGCCACCCGCGAGGAGCTGCTGGAGGTGGAGGCGCAGTCCTACCACGCGCCGGGCACCTGCACCTTCTACGGCACCGCCAACTCCAACCAGGTGCTGCTGGAAGCCATGGGCGTGCAGCTGCCGGGCAGCTCCTTCGTCAACCCGGGCACGCCGCTGCGCGCGGCCTTCGACGACGCCGCGGTGCGCCGCGCGCTGGAGATCACCGCCCTGGGCGGCGACTACCGCCCGCTGGGCCGGCTGATCGACGAACGCGCCATCGTCAACGCCGTGGTCGCGCTGATGGCCACCGGCGGCTCCACCAACCACACGATCCACTGGATCGCGGTCGCGCGCGCGGCCGGCATCGTGCTGACCTGGGACGACATGGACCAGATCTCGCAGGTGGTGCCGCTGCTGGCGCGCGTCTATCCGAACGGCGAGGCCGACGTGAACCGCTTCCAGGCCGCCGGCGGCGTGCCGTTCGTGTTCCGCGAGCTGCTCGACGCCGGTCTGATGCACGACCTGCCCACCGTGGTGCCGGGCGGCATGCGCGAGTACACGCGCGAGCCGCGCCTGGTGGACGGCGTGCTGTCCTCGGCGCCCTCGCCGGCGGCCTCGGCCGACGAGTCGGTGGTGCGCACCGTCGCCGCGCCCTTCGAGGCGCAGGGCGGCCTGCGCCTGCTGCGCGGCAACCTCGGCCGCGGGCTGATCAAGCTCTCGGCGGTCAAGCCGGAGCATCGCTACGTCGAGGCGCCGGCGGTGGTGGTCGACGCGCCGCAGAAGCTCAACAAGCTGCACGCCGCCGGCGTGCTGCCGCGCGACTTCGTGGCCGTGGTCCGCTACCAGGGCCCGCGCGCCAACGGCATGCCCGAGCTGCACTCGCTGGCCCCGCTGCTGGGCATGCTGCAGAACCAGGGCCGGCGCGTGGCCCTGGTCACCGACGGCCGCCTGTCCGGCGCGTCCGGCAAGATCCCGGCCGCGATCCACGTCACCCCGGAAGCGGCGCGGGGCGGTCCCATCGGCCGCGTGCGCGACGGCGACCTCGTGCGCCTGGACAGCGAGGCCGGCACGCTGGAAGTGCTGGTGGACGCGGCCGAGTGGAACGGGCGCGAGTGCGCGCCCAACACCAGCCCGGCGGCGCACGACCTGGGCCGCAACCTGTTCGCCTTCAGCCGCGCGATGGTGGGCCCGGCCGACCAGGGCGCGCTGTCCATCTCCTGCGGCCCGCCCGCGCACGACGGCACGCCGTGGGACTACGACGCCGAGTACGAGCTCGGCGGCCAGCCCGAGGCGGCGCTGGCGCCGCACGATTCCAAGGACGCCTGAGCCCGGAGGGCCGCTCGGCCACGCGCGGCCTTCCCGCACCGCGGCGATGGATGCAGCGGCAACCGAACGCCGCCGCCGCGGGCGCAGCGGGTAGAATCACGCCCGCCCCCGCATCCGGAGTCCCTCGCCCCATGAGCATCGCCGAACACCAGAACCAGGCCGAGCAGTTGCTGCGGCGCGCCGGCATCCTGCCGGTGGTCACCGCCGACAGCGTGGACGAGGCGCGCAAGCTGTCGGCCGCGCTGCTCAAGGGTGGCCTGACGGCGATCGAGCTGACCCTGCGCACGCCCGCCGCGCTGGACGCGCTGGTGGCGCTGAAGAAGGAGCTGCCCGGCATCGCCGTGGGCATGGGCACGGTGCTGACGGTGGAGCAGATGCGCCGGTGCATCGAACTAGGCGCCGACTTCCTGGTCACGCCCGGCACCCCGCCGGAACTGGCCGACGCGCTGGCCCAGGCCCCGATCCCGGTGGTGCCCGGCGGCGCCACCCCGACCGAGTTCATGGCGCTGATGGCGCGCGGCTTCCGCGTGTGCAAGCTGTTCCCGGCCACCGCGGTCGGCGGCCTGGCCATGCTCAAGGGCCTGGCCGGCCCGCTCGGCGGGCTGAAGATCTGCCCCACCGGCGGCATCTCGGAGGACACCGCGGCCGAGTTCCTCGCCCAGCCCAACGTGGTCTGCATCGGCGGCTCGTGGATGGTGCCGAAGAACTGGCTCAAGGCCGGCGAGTGGGACAAGGTCGAGGCCAGCGCCGCCAAGGCCGCGGCCATCGTCGCCGGCGTGCGTGCCCGCTGACCGCTAGCGCGGGCCGAAGTCCAGCGCCACCCGCTCGCCGCGCCACAACCAGGCCTGCAGCAGGTACCAGGCCGCCAGCAGCAGCCCCAGCTGCCATTCCAGCGCGTTCTCCAGCCGGTCCATTCGCGCCGGGTCGTCCAGCGTCAGGTCGGCCAGCAGCTTGAAGACGCCGATGCCCAGCATGGCCAGGCACACGCCGGCCATGGCCATGCGCATCGGCCGGCGCAGGCGGCCGCGGCGGCGGGCGATGCGCAGGAACCAGAGCTGGGCCAGGTAGCCGCAGCCGAAGTACACGGTGACGCCGTAGCGGCGCAGAAAGGCATAGGCCGGCCCGTCCGTGCCCAGGAACGCCACGTAGACCGCCAGCGCCTGCGCGGCCGCGATGCCGAAGGCCAGCAGCCAGGCGCCGTCGGCCCCGCGCGCATCGCCCTGCCGAAGCCATTCGCCAGCCAGCCACCAGTGCAGCGCCAGCAGCAGCGCGCACGGCAGCATCAGCAGGCGGAACAGGTGGTTGCCCAGCCCGTGCCGCGCGGCGCGGCTGATCGAGGTGCAGCCGTCCCAGTAGGGGTTGCAGGCCTCGATGTGGCCGGCCTGCACCGACAGCGCCCAGGCCAGGTGCGCCGAGACCAGCATCGTGGCCGCGATCGCCAGCGGGAGCATCCAGGGCGGGAAGGTCGTGCTGCGCGCCATCGCGACCTCGCTCCGGGTCCGGCGCCATTGTAGGCGCCGGACCGGCGGCCACCACCGCCGCGGCTACGGGGCGATGCGCACCCGCACGCCGGGCCGGCGGATGCGCAGCTCGCTGCCTTCCCAGCGCGCCGGCTCGCCGTCGATGGTGGCCGCACCGGGCGTGCCCGGGTACGGCCATGGCAGCACCAGCCCGCCGCGCGGCAGGCCGGCATCGGCGGCCACGTCCAGCCGCAGCTCGCCATCCACCCGGCGCAGCGAATAGCCCAGCCGGCCATGCGGGGTGTACAGCCCGTCCACCGCGATGCCCTCGCCGTCCAGCCAGTCCACCGGCACGCCGGCGGCCAGCACCAGGCTGTCGTCGCGCTCGCGCGCGTAGGCGAACATGTCCAGCGCCGAGCGCAGGAAGTCCGACGCCACCCAGGCGTGCGGCAGGTCGCCGACGAAGAACGGCTTGCGCGGCGTGCGCGACACCACCTCGGCCCACTGGTTCCATGCGGCCGGAGCGCGGTCGTCGAAGAAGTACCCGGTCGCCTCCCACGCGCGCTCGCGCCAGCCCAGGCGCACGAACGCGGCGACGTTGCGCCATTCGTACGGGGTGTAGTCCTTCCATTCGCGCAGGCCGTCGCGGCGCTGCACGAACTGCCGCCAGTAGCGCTCGAAGGTGTTCTCCAGCAGGTCGCGCGGCAGCCAGTCCTGCTCGCCGCCGGGCGCCAGGGCGATGGTGGTGGAGGTCGGGTCGAAGTCGCCCAGCTCGGCCGCGCCCGGCAGGTAGTCGATGCCGTGGCGGCGCGTGGCGTGGCGCAGCGACGCGGCCAGGTCGGCGCGGAACTGGTCGCGGGCGCGGGCCATGCGCGCCGCGTCGGCGTCGCGGCCGAGCGCGCGCGCGATCTCCACCGCGTCCTTGTACCCGCGCAGCGCCCAGAAGTTGTCCCAGTACGAGTGCATCGGCTTGGCCGAGTACCCCTCGTGGCTGATCGAGGCCGGCATCATCCCGTAGAACGCCGGGTCCAGCCGCCGGTTGGCCTCGGTGCGCTCGCTGGCGCGCAGCTGCTCCATGTAGCCGAACGCGCCGGCCACGTGCGGCCACATCCGCTCGAGGAAGGCACGGTCGCCGGTGTAGCGCCAGTACTCGGCGATGTTGAAGATCAGCTCGCCGTGGCTGTCGTTCTCCGGCACCGGGTCGCTGCCGCGGTCGTCCACGCAGCACGGCACCTTGCCGTTCTCGAACTGGTACGGGGCGTACCACTCCAGGTACTCCCGCACCACTTCCGGCCGGCCCAGGCGCAGCAGGCCCTCGGAGATCATCGCGCCGTCGCGGATCCAGCTGCGCGAGTACGAACGCGTGCCGGGCTGCAGCCGCGGGCCGACGCGCGAGACCAGCATGTGGCCCAGCGCGGTGCGCACGGTGTCGGCGAACTGCCGCCCCTGCGGCGGCAGGCGCAGCTGCACCTGGCCGAGCCGCTCGCGCCACGCCGCCTCCATCGCCGCCTGCGCGCGGGCGGCGTCGAAGCCGGCCGGCATCCGCGCCGGCCCGGTCAGCGGCGCGACCAGCGCGACCTCGCGCGACTCGCCAGGCGCCAGGCGCCAGCGGTACAGCAGCATGCCCGAGGCCAGCCCCGAGGGGTCCTCGGCCTCGGCCGTGGCCGGCAGGTCGCCCGCGGCCAGGCGTGCGACCTCCAGGCCGGCCTGGAACGGCGTGGCGAAGGCCGCGTCCGGCGCGCGGGGGGCGAACACGCGCGGCCGCCCGTCCACCGCCACGGTGCCGCCGTCGATGCGCAGCCGCCCGATGCGGCTGACGCCGCCGACGGTGTTGAGGAACTGGCTGGGCGGATTGACCTGCAGCGGCCGCACCGCCAGCGCCAGGGTGTACTCGCGCGGCGCGTCGTGCGGGTTGGTCAGCCGGTAGCGCGCCACCAGCTGCGAATCCTCGGGCGTCCCCTGGGCGAAGGCCTGCACCTGCAGGGGGACGTCCACCTGCCCGGCGCCCGGCTTGCGCTCCCACGCCACCCGCGGCATCGGCAGGCCGCCCTCGGGCAGCGACTGCCGGGGCTGCACGTCGGCCCAGCCGTGCACGCGGCCGTCGACCACCACGAACGGTTCGACGCTGAAGCCGCCGCGCGCGACCTCCACCGCGCCGTCCTCGCCGATCAGCCCCTGCTCCAGGCCGCCGTCGATGCCGACGATGGTCCAGTACGGCTGTTCCCCGCTGAACCCGCGCGGCAGCCAGCCGCGCGGCAGGTCGGCGGCCACCGCCTTCAGGAAGTCGTTCGGGTGCGCGGAGAAGGACAAAGGCTGCACTTCCGCCTCGGCCAGCGCATAGCGGCCCTGGCCCTCGAAGGCCAGCGCGATGCGGCGCGACTCCGCCTCCGGCAGCGCGATCCAGTCGGTGCCGCCGCGACCCTGCTCCACCCGGTACACGCTGCGCCAGCCCCCGGTGCCCGGGTCTTCCAGTTCCACCGCGTAGCGTGCCGGGCGTCGGCGCGGGTCGGCCCAATGCAGCTCCAGCCCGCCGAATTCCCGCACCTGGCCCAGGTCCAGCACCAGCCGCTGCGTGCCGGCGGCCTCCCACGCCGTGGCACGGTCGCCGTCGATGGCGCGGCCTGCACCGGCGGACGCGGCACCGGCCGCGGCCGCGACCGCCTTCGGCGGGGTGGCCGGGTCGGACGGCAGCGGCTCGAAGCGGAGCGCGTCGAAGCAGACGCTGCCGCGGCCGCCGGCGTTGTTGTAGATGGTGAACTCGACCCTGGCGCTGCGGCGCAGGGTCTTGTCCGGGTCCGGCCCCCAGGCCTTATCGATGTGCCGGGCGCGGTAGCGCACTTCGGTCCACTGGCGCGGGAAGTCGTACTTCGGCCGGTTCACCCACCAGACGTTGTCGCCGCTGGCGTCGACCAGCTTGAACTGCAGGTCGTTGGCCGGCGACTCGCCGCGCAGGCGGAAACCGAAGCGGTAGTTCTGCGGATACTCCAGCGGCAGTTCGCGCTGGATCCCGGCATAGCCGGACACGCCGTTGAAGTCGTAGTCCAGGCACAGGGCCCGGCCCTCGGCGCCCTGCACCTCGCGGAGGCTGCCGCTGACCTGGTTGGACACCACCACCCGCCACGGCGAGACGTCCTCGAAACCGTCCAGCAACCGCGGCTGCGCCCCGGCCGGCACGGCGGCGCCCGCGCACGCCCACAACACCAGCGCGAAAGCGCGCGCGCCGGTCCCGCGGCCACGCCGGCAGGCCGGCAGGCCGCTGTTTCCACCCTTCGAATCGAACACGCCAACCACCTCAACCCTTGACGCTGCCCAGCAGCAGACCCTGGATGTAATACCGCTGCAGCAGCAGGAACAGCAGCAGCACCGGGATCACCGTGACCACGGCGCCGGCCATCATCATCTCCACGTCCATGATGTGCTCGCGCGACAGCGACGCCAGCGCCACCGGCAAGGTGTAGTTCTCCTGGTCGGTCAGCACGATCAGCGGCCACATGAAGTCGTTCCACGCCGCCATGAAGGTGAAGATCGCCAGCGTCACCAGCACCGGCTTGAGCATCGGCAGCACGATGCGGAAGAAGATGCGCCACTCGCCCGCCCCGTCGATCCGCGCCGCCTCCAGCAGCTCGTCGGGGATCGAGCGCGCGTACTGCCGCACCAGGAATATCCCGAACACGCCGGCCAGCGCGGGCACGATCACCCCGCCGAACGTGTTGACCAGGCCCAGCTGCTTCATCATCAGGAACAGCGGCAGCATCGCCACCTGCGCCGGCACCACCAGCGCCGCGAGCAGCAGCTGGAACACCCGGTCGCGCCCGCGGAAGCGCAGCTTGGCGAAGGCGTAGCCGGCAAGCGTGTTGACCAGCAGCGAGCCCAGGGTGATGGCCCCGGCCACCAGCAGGCTGTTGGCGAAGTTGCGCCCCATGCCCGTGCGCGCGAACAGCGCCTGGTAGTTGGCCAGCGTGCTGCCGGATGGCAGCAGCGGCGGCGGGAAGCGGCTCGCCTCGCCGGCCGGCATGAACGACACCGACACCATCCACAGCAGCGGCGCGAGGCTGACCACCGCCAGCGCCAGCAGCCCGGCGTTGACCAGCACCGCGTGCCAGCGCGACTGCCCCACCTGCCGGCTCATACCAGCCCCCTGCGGCGGCCCACGCGCAGCATCGCCGTGGTGACCGCCAGGATGATCAGGAACAGCAGGAACGCCACCGCCGAGGCGCGCCCCAGGTTCCACCACTTGAAGCCTTCCTCGAACATGAAGTACAGCACGCTGACCGTGCTCTGCAGCGGATCGCCGCGGGTCATCACGTAGGGCTCGGCGAACAGTTGGAAGTAGCCGGACACGGTGATCACGCCCACCACCAGCAGCACCGGGCCCAGCTGCGGCAGGGTGATGTGCAGGAACTGCTGCCGGCGCGAGGCCCCGTCGATGCGCGCCGCCTCGTACAGGTCCTGCGGGATGGCCTGAAGCCCGGCCAGGAAGATCACCATGTTGTAGCCGAAGTTCTTCCACACCGCGAACAGCATGATCGTGGGCATGGCCCAGCGCGGGTCGCCCAGCCAGTCCACCGCGGGGACGCCCAGGTGGCCCAGCGCCCAGTTCACCAGGCCGTAGCTGGTGTGGAACAGGTAGCGCCAGATCACCGCCACCGCCACCAGCGTGGTCACCACCGGGGCGAACAGCGCGGTGCGGAACAGCGCCTTGAACCGTGCCGCGGGCGCGTTGAGCAGCAGCGCCGCGCCCAGCGACACGGCGATCGACAGCGGCACCCCGACCAGCACGAAGTACGTCGTGTTCCACAACGACTTCCAGAACATCGGCGTGCGCAGCAGCTCCAGGTAGTTGTCCAGCGCCACGAAGCGCAGGTTGCCGGCGTCGGCCAGCGCGTACAGGTCGAAGTCGGTCAGGCTCAGCGCCAGGGCCGAGAGCACCGGCAGGCCGAAGAACAGGCCGATGACCAGCAGCGCCGGCCCGGCGAACATCCATCCGGCGAGCGAGCGGGTCACGGCGCCGCCTCCGCCGCGTCGGCGCCGCCGTTCGCGCGGGCGCGCACCCAGCGGCGCTTCTCGAGGATGGCGTCCACCCGCGCGTCCAGCTCGCGCACGGCCTGGTCCTGCGGCTGGCCGCCGCGGACCACGCGCTCGGTGGCGATGCGCATCTCCTGCACGATGCGTTCCCATTCCAGCACCTTCGGCGTGGGCTCCACGCGTTCCAGCTGGTCGCGGAAAGCGCGGGCCAGCTCGTCCTGCGCCAGCGCCGGGTGTTCCCAGGTGCTGCGCCGCGGCGGCAGGTTGCCGATCAGCGCGTGGAAGCGCTGCTGGATGTCGGGCCGCGAGAGGAACTCCACCAGCTTCCAGGCCTCGGCCTTGCGCGGCGAGCCGCGGAACAGCACCAGGCTGGTGCCGCCGGCGATGCCCGCCCCGGGGCCGTCCGGCCCCGGCAGCGGCATGGTGCCCCAGGCGTCGGCCAGTTCCGGCGGCTGCCGCCTGCGGAACTCGCGGATGTTCCAGGGCCCGGACAGGTAGAAGGCGTAGAAGCCGTTGAAGAACTCGTCCCAGACGTTGGAGATCTGGGTCTCGGACATCTTCGGCGCCCAGCCCTGCTCGAACATGTTGGCGTAGAAGGCCAGCGCGCGGCGGAAGCCGGGGCTGCGGAAGTTGCCGTAGCCGCCGTCGCCGCGCAGCAGCGGGTCCTCCTGCTGCAGCGCGAAGGACAGTTGCTGCTCGAATTCGTTGAGCGGCATCAGGATGGCATAGCGGTCCGCTCCGGCCTGGCGCTTGATCGCGGCCATGGCCCGCTCCCATTCGGCCCAGTCCCGCGGCGGCGCGTCGAAGCCGGCCTGCCGCAGCAGGTCCTTGCGGTAGAACAGCAGCCGCGTGTCCACGTACCAAGGCACGCCCACGAGGCGGCCGTCGACCACGCTGGTGTCCCAGATGCCGGGGAAGTAGTCGGCCTGGTCCACCACCGCCGAGGCGTCCACGTACGGCTGCAGCGGCTCCAGCGTGCCCAGGGTGGCGAACTCGGGGATCCAGGTGTTGCCCAGCTGGCACACGTCCGGCAGCGCGTCGGCGGCGAAGGCGGTCAGCAGCTTCTCGTGCGCCGCGGTCCATGGGATCTGCTGGATCTCCACCCGGATGCCCGGGTTCTCCCGCTCGAAGTCCGGGACCAGCTCGGCCACCACTTCCGCCTCGCGGCCCATCGCCCAGAACCGCACGGGCTCGCGGCCGTCGTCGCGGCCGCAGCCGGCCGCCAGCGCCGTGGCCAGCACCAGCCCCGCCCGCCGCGCGAGCGACCCGAGCATGCCGCCCCGCGCGCTCACGGCGGCGGCTGCGCGCGGTTGGCGGCCGGCTGCCGGTCCTGGCGCTGCTGTTGCTGGCGCTGCGCCTCGGCCGCGGCGGCGCGCGACTCGGCCATGCCCAGCGCCCGCGCGTTGGCCGCGTCCGGGCTCACCGGCGCATCGGCCTCCTCTTCCGGCGCCAGCCAGCCGCCGCGAAAGCCCGCGCGCTCCAGGCCCTTGCGGATGTAGGGGCTCTTCTTCATCACCGACCACACGAACTCGTTTCGGTAGTTGGCGATCATGGCCAGGATCGGCCCCTGGTCGATGCCGATGTAGTCGCTGGCCACCCAGCCCTTGCCCGGCACCAGGCGCCCGGTCTTGAGCGGGATGTCGTAGTCGAAGCTGGGGTTGAACGAGTCCAGGAAGCCGTAGCTGGAGTAGAGGTAGTCGCCGTAGCGGCGGTGCATCTCCTCGGTCGCCGGGATCACCACCTCCGGCGCGAACACGATCGAGGAGATCGCCGCGGTCGGGGCGATGGTGCCGTCGTCGAAGTTCTCGCGCAGCCCGGCGCCCCGCGAGGAATAGTGGCGGAACTCGCGTTCCTCGCCGCGATAGATCTGGCGGGTGTTCTGCGGACCGTCGCTGGCGGTCAGGCCCCACACGTTCTCGCCGTAGTCCTTCCACTTCATCGGGTTGGCGATGGCGTACTCGCGCTGGGCCAGCGCGGCGCGGCGGCTGTTGAGGAAGTAGTCGATCCCCCGCTCGCGCATGTACTGGTCCTGGATGTCGCGGAAGTCGATCCAGACGTGGCTGTACTGGTGGCCGAACAGCGGGCCGAAGGACAGGTACTCCTGGCCGTAGTACACGCCCCAGTCGTTGTTGTAGGTACGGGTCCAGACCGTCCAGGCGTCCGGGCTGACCGGGTGCGTCGGCGAGCCCAGCGCCAGGATGTACAGCAGCATGGCCTCGTTGTAGCCCATCCAGTCGTGGACGATGAAGCCGCTTTCCGGGAACCAGCCCATCGACACCAGCGGCTCGCGCTGCTGCAGCCAGGTCCACTCCACCCGGCGATAGAGCTGGTCGGCGATGCGGCGGATCTCCTGCTCGCGCGGGTCGTCGCCCTCGTAGTAGGCCTGGGCGAACAGCACGCCCATCATCAGCAGCGCCGTGTCCACGCTCGACAGCTCGACCCAACTGTCGTAGCGGTGCCCCTCCTGCATGTCCAGGAAGTGGTAGAAGAAGCCCTTGTAGCCGCCGCGCCCGGTGCGCTGCGGCCCCTGCGGCAGGTCGCGCAGGAAGCGCAGCGTGGTCAGGGTGCGGTCCACGGCCTGGGTGCGGCTCACCCAGCCGTTCTCGATGCCGATGGGATAGGCGGTGAGCGCGTAGCCGATGGAGGCCACGCTGGCGAACGGGCGCGAGGGGTAGCGGTCCGGGGTCAGGCCGTTGCGCTCGTTGGTCGTGTCCCAGAAGAACTGGAAGGTGCGCCTCTCGATGTCGCGGAACAGCGGCGGCAGCTCCGGCCGCGGCGGCCGCTCCGGCAGCACCGGCTCGATCAGGATCACGTCGGGCCTGGGCTTGGGCGGCACGGCCGGTTGCGGCGCCTCGCGCTGGCAGCCGGCCAGCAGCAACAGCGACGCCGCCAGCGCCAGGATGCGGGATTGCCAGTGCGACACGTTCAAAACCAACCTACCTCGTTCCCCGTGCGCCCGCCTCCCCCGGCGGGCGCGTTGTGCAATGGACCGCGGAGGCCGGCCCCGGCCGGGAGAGACGGCCGGGGCGGCCACCGCAGCGTCACCAGTCGATCCCGATCGTCAGCTTGAACGTGCGGGTCGGCAGCGCGATGGCCGTCGGCGTGCCCCACAGCGGATTCTGGGGTTCGCCGGCGCCGCCGCGCCAGTCCTCGTACGCGGAGTAGTTGGACCAGTTGAACACGTTGAGCACGTCGCCGCGCAGCCGCAGGCGGAACCGGCTGCCGGTGTCCCACTCCTTCTGCACCGCCAGGTCGACCTGCTTGAACTCCTCCTCCGGCGTGTACGCGTCGAAGTGGCAGTAGGCCCACGCCGACACGTTGCAGTTCTGGTAATACCGCGGCGTCGCGTCGGCCCAGGTGCCCTTGCCCGAGAAGCTCAGGCCCCACGGCCCGTCCCAGATGCCGGTGACCACCACGCGGTTCTCCGGCACCTTGCCCGGGAACCAGCCGTAGTCCTCGATGCGCTCGGCGTTGAACGCGCCGGGCCAGCCGTCGATCGGGCTGTTCTGCTCCGAATCGGTGTACGTGTAGGCCAGCGTCGCGCCCCAGCGCGACTCGCGCGTGTACGGCTTCTCCAGCTTGACGTACACCGAGCGGGTCGTGGTCTCCAGCGCGTTCTGCGCCAGGATCAGGTTGGAGAACGGCGCGAAACCCTGCCCCCACGGCGGCGGATCGGTGGCGCCGGCCGGGTCGGGCGGGAAGAACAGGCCGTCGCTGCGGCGGTTGCCGAGCAGGAAGGCAATGCCGTCATAGCTCTCCACGTAGGAGTACGCGACCTCGGTGTTCCAGTCGCTGCCCCAGACCGTGAACATGTTGCGCATGCCCAGGGTGAACTGGTCCGAGTACGGCACCTCGAGCTCGTTGTGGTTCAGAAACACCTCGCGGCCGCCGCCGGCGACGGCCGAGGCGCGCAGGAACTCGGGATCGAGGTAGCGCGGGTCCCACTCGCGGCAGGTCGCGTCCGTGCCCACGGCGCACGGGTGCATCGGGGTGTTGAAGTTGTAGACGTACTGGCCCCAGCTGGCCTTGGCGACCTCGTTCTGCAGGTAGTCGAACAGGTTGCGGTCGTAGGAGCGGCCGGCGCCGCCGAACACCACGTGCCGCTGGTCGGCGTTGATGTCGTAGGAGAAGCCCACGCGCGGCGCCCAGTTGTCCTTGTCCGCGTCGCGGTTGCCGCCGGTGCTGATGTAGTCGTCGACGTCCACGCTGGAGTTGGGCAGCGCGGCGTTGGACGCACGCAGCGCCGTCACCACCTCGGCCGGGGTGACGTAGTCCTCGTAGCTGGGGGTGACCTCGTAGTCCCAGCGCACGCCCAGGTTGAGGGTCAGGTGGTCGTTCACCTCCCAGTCGTCCTGGATGTACACGCCGAACTGCTTGTTCTCGGAGGACGCGGTGCCGTCGCCGAAGCCGGCCACCGGCGCGCCGAACTCCACGTGCACGGGCACGGTGAGGCTTTCGCGGATGTCGTAGTAGAACTGCGGGTTGAACTTGTTCTGTTCCAGCGTCTGCAGGTCGACCTGCTTGTACTTGACGCCCATCTTGATGGTGTGGCCGGCGATGCCGGTGAAGGTCAGGTCGTCCTGGAACGACCAGCCCTTCTGGCCCTTGTCCTGGTAGTTGTCGCTGCCGCCGACGCGGGCGATGGTGTCCCACCAGTTGCCGTCGCTGAGCAGGTAGCCGGGCACGAAGTTGGCCGGCTCCGGGCTCCAGAACGCGTCCTCGTAGGTCAGGTGCGCGTCGTTGAGCCAGTCGCCCACGGTGAGCTGGTAGCGCAGGTCGACGCGGGTCTCCTCGTTGGTGTTGAGGGTGGCCGCCGACGGCAGGCGCTGGCCTTCCACCTGGATCGTCTCGCTCTCGTCGCGGTATTTGGCGGTCAGCTCGAAGTAGTGGTTCTCGCCCACCAGCCAGTCGATCTTGGCGAAGTACAGGTCTTCCTTGAACGGCGAGGTGTAGGTGCCGTTGCCGTACTCGCTGCGCATCTCCGGCGGCAGCTGGTCGGGGGTGTAGCCGCGGCCGAGCAGGAAGTTCTTCGGCGTCAGGTACTCCTTGGCCTCGTACGCGAAGAAGAAATGCGCCACGTCGCGGATGATCGGCCCGCCGAAGGTCAGGCCGTACTGCTCCTGCTTGCTCTCGGCCTTGGTCGCGCCCTCGCGCTCCTCGAAGCGGCTGCGCGAGCGCCAGTCGGTGCTGGTGCGGTCCCAGAAGAAGCTGCCCTCGAACTCGTTGGTGCCCGAGCGCGTGGCCGCGACGATCGCCGCGCTGCTCAGCTGGTCGTACTCGGCCTTGTAGTTCTGGGTGATGACCTTGTACTCGCCGATGGCGGACTGCGGGAACGGATTGCCGCGGCTGGGGTCCTGACCGCTGATGCCGCCGGTGGTCACGTAGTTCTTCTGGCCCACGCCGTCGATGAACACGTTGACCGCGTTGGCGCTCTGCGCGCCCGAGCGCAGCCGGGTGTTGCCGCTGGCGTCGGTGATGAACTGCACGCCCGGCACGGTGTCGGCGAAGGCCAGGAAGTTGCGGCTGATCTGCGGCAGCGCCTCGATCTGGCGCTGGCTGATGTAGGACGCCACCTCGGAGGTGCGCGTCTCCACCGCGGTGCCGACCACCTGCACCGCGTCCAGCGTGGTCGCCTCGCCGGCGGTGGCCGTTTCCGCCACCCCGCCCACGCCCAGGTCGAGGGTGGCGGTCTGGCCCACCTGCACCGTCAGCTCGCGGGTGGTGGTCTGGCCGCCGGCCTCGACCTCGATGCGATACGTTCCCGGCGGCAGGCCGCCGATCACGTATTGGCCCTGGCCCGTGGCCTGGACGCTGCGGCGCAGGCCGGTGGCGGTGTTGACCACCGTCACGCGGGCGTCGGCCGCCGGCGCGGAGTCGGCCATCACCTGGCCGCGGATGGTGGCGCCGGTGCTCTGCGCCAGCGCGGAGGCGGCACCCAGCGCCAGGCAACTGGCCAGTGCCACCGTGAGGAGCTTCCGGACGGGGCCGGTACCGGGTTTGGATCTCATGCTCGTTCCCTCCCAGGAATTGGAATGAAGTTGCTGCGCTGCTCAGCTTCCCTGTCGGCGCCCGCCGCGCGCGGGCACGCGCGGCGCCGGTCCGCCGCTGGACGCGCGGACCACCAGTTCGGGCACCAGTACCTGCCGTTGGGCCGTGCCCGCGTCCCCGCCGGGACCTTCGTCGCCGGCCGCGGCGCCGGCCTCGATCTGCGCGAGCAGGCGCGTGAGCGCGCGCTCGCCAAGCGCGGCGATACTCACCCGCATCGTCGTCAACGAGGGGTGAACGAACCGCGCCAGCGGGATGTCGTCGAAGCCGGCCAGGGCGATGTCCTCGGGCACGCGCACGCCGGCCTGCGCGAAGGCGTACAGGCAGCCCAGGGCCATCATGTCGTTGGCGGCGAACACCGCATCCGGGCGCAGCTTCGCCGCCAGGATCGCGCCGCCGGCACGGTGGCCGGAGGCCTCGTCGAAGTCGCCGGGATACTCCTCGCCCTGGGCGCCCGGGTGCGCCGCGATGGCGTCGCGGAAGCCGCGCAGGCGCTCGCGCGCGTCGTAGTTGCGTTCCGGCCCGCCGATGAAGGCGATGCGGCGGTGGCCCAGCGACAGCAGGTGCCCGACCATGGCCGCCGCGCCGGCGTGGTTGTCGATCTCGAACGCCGGCCACGCCGGTTCGGGCTGGTGCGTGTTGATCAGCACCGCCGGCAGCGGCTGCGGCAGGTTCTCGGCCAGGAAGCCCGGGCGGTCGGCGTAGGGCGACATCACCAGCAGGCCGTCCACCCGGCCGCGCATCGCGCGCAGCGCAGCGCCCTGCTCCTCCGGGTCGCCGTGGTAGCTGGACAGCAGCAGGTGGCGCCCGCGCGCCCGCGCCACCGCGTCGATGCCGCGGATCAGCTCGGAGAAGAACTCGCCATGCAGGTCCGGCAGCACCACGCCGATGGTCTGGGTGCTGCGGCTGCTGAGGCTGCGTGCGGCGCCGTGCGGGCTGTAGCGC
>Ga0182792_1001421_pt1 | contig 19483 bp, 18 predicted proteins | sample Passage237B_FD_130497 | JGI IMG/M metagenome (GOLD analysis project Ga0182792, IMG submission 130497) | Cellulose adapted compost microbial communities from Newby Island Compost Facility, Milpitas, CA, USA - Passage2 37B (version 2) (version 2) ...
GCCGCAGCCGAGGCGGTTCTCGCCCGCGAGGCCGAAAACGCCTACGCGCTGGTCCGGCCGCCCGGTCATCACGCGATGACCGACCAGGGCTTCGGTTTCTGCATCTTCAACAATGGGGCGGTCGCGGCCAGGCACTTGATGGAGAACCTCGGCCTGAGCCGGGTCGCGATCCTCGATTGGGATGCCCATCACGGCAACGGCGCCCAGGGCATCTTCTGGAACGACCCCCGTGTACTTACCGTCTCGATCCACCAGGACGGGGCCTTTCCGCCCGGTTCGGGTGCCTGGCATGAGACCGGCGGGGCCGAAGCGACCGGCACCAACCTCAACCTGCCGATGCCTCCCGGGACCGGCGTCGGGGGTTACTCGGCAGCTTTCGAGCGGGTCATCGTCCCGGCCCTCGAGCGGTTCGCGCCCGAGTTCATCCTGGTCGCCTGCGGTTTCGATCCCGGCCCCCAGGATCCCCTGGCCCGGCTGATGGTCCACTCCGATGGTTTCCGGGAGATGACCGAGCGGGTGCGCGAATGCGCGGAACGGATCTGCGACGGCCGACTCGTGCTCTTTCACGAAGGCGGCTACTCCCGAGCGTATGTGCCCTTCTGCGGCCTGGCCGTGATCGAGGCACTCGCCGGAGTCGATTCCGGGGTCGAGGATCCGTTCTTGAAGGGATACGCCGGCTTTCCCTACCAGTCCCTGCAACCCCAGCAGGAAGCGGTGATCGAGCGGGCCGAAACTCAGATCGGGGAAACCCGGAAAGGCGAGGAATGAGCACTGAAGACGTAGTTGACGCCCTGAGCGACCGCGATCACCTGGTCGAACTGGCGCGGGGCAAGCCGACCCCGCCCTACACCCTCGACGAGGAGCTGACCTTCTTCTGTCCGCAGGAGAACCTCGAGGGCCTCGACCTTCCGGTGGTACAGGAGTTCCATCGCTGGGTCACGACCGAGTACGAGCCCGCCCCCGGAGACGAGCGGGCGGTCTTGTTGCTCCTCCCCTGCGAGAAAGCCAAGCCCTACTCACTCTCGGCCGAGCACCGGGCGGTGAGCAACGCGCTGGGAGAAGCCGGCTACGAGCCGCGCGAGCGCGGTGACTGGCCCGAGGAGCTGGCCGACTTGGCAACCCCCCAGGAGTTGAGCAACGCGCCGCTGGTCGGCCCCAGCGGTCTGCGGGTCGACCGTGCCGTGATCTCGGAGCCGTTCGGGATCGTCCCCTACGAAGCGATCTACCGCTGGCGGGGCGAACTCACGCCCTGTGCCAGGTATGACGACCCGGGGCTCTTCGAGCACCGCGGCATCGGCTGCCTCTGGCGTGAAGACGCGACGGTGAACCGCACCGCGAAGGGCTACTCGTGGGGAGACAACGAACGGGCGGCCTACGTGGAAGTTCATGATCGGCTCTCGGCCCTGATCGAGCAGGTGCTGACCAGGCTTTCCGCTTGCTACGAGGCGATCCTCGCCTACGTCGGGCACACCCTGACGCACCGGACGTTCCTGGCAAGCGACGAAGAACGGCGCGAGGCGGGGATCCCGCAGAACCGCCGGGTGGGCGGTGAGACCCGGCCCCTGGTCGGGGTCAACGATCGCAGTCCCGGCCTGGTTCGGCTGGTGCCGGATGCGGCCGGGCTTCAACGGATAAGGGCCGAAAGCGGAGGGCGACTGCCTTCCGGCTTCCTCACCGGGAAGCCTTCGCTGGATCAGCTCGAAACGGTCTTGCGCGAGTTATGAGCGAGTGCTACGATAGCCAAAATCTTGAACAAGGTTCAACAAACTGAACATATGAACGATTTGGGTGGTGGAGCAACCATGCTGAGACAGGAGGAGAAGTAATGAGCGAATTGCAGGAAGTGGATCTGGTCATCAAGGGCGGAACGGTGGTCAGCCCCAGCGGTACGAGGAAGGTCGGCATCGCCGTGGATGACGGCAAGATCGTTGCCGTCACCGAGGACCGGTTCCTGCCCCCGGCACGACGGGAAGTGGACGCCACCGGCCTCCACGTGATCCCCGGCCTGGTCGACACCGAAGCTCATCCCGGCTGCTACTCACCGCTCAAGGACGACCTCGGCTCCGAATCCCGGGCTGCGGTGACGGCCGGCGTCACCACATGGGGCATCCACGCGCCCTCGACCCGGATGGGTCACCCGACCTTCGCCGAGTTCGTTCAGAAGGAAGACGTGATCTCCTTCCACGACTCCTTCCCCTACTTCGAGCAGGCGGTCAAGGAAGATTCCGCGGTCGACGTCTTCGCCACCTACATGCTGGAGACCGATCAGCAGGCCTCCGAGATCCCCGAGTACGCGAAGGATCACGGCGTCACCTCTTACAAGCTTTACCTCCAGGCGATGAGCCCGGAGTCCGAGCCCAACTGGCCCGGCCGCCGGGCCGGCCTCGGCGCCGGCTTCGATGACGGCGTGATCTGGGTGACCATGGAGAACGTCGCCGCGATGGGCCGCCCCGGCATCGTCTGCATGCACTGCGAGAACTGGGAAGTCGCCCGGATCTTCGACCGGCGCCTCAAGGACGAAGGCCGGACCGACTGGGCCACCTGGTCGGACCGCTCGCCCCATTACCTCGAGGCCTCGCACATCCGGTGGTACGGCGACATGGCCGCCCACCTCGGCTGCCCGATCTACATCCAGCACTCGACCACTCCCGAGAGCTACAAGGAGATCCTGGAACTGCGCGGCCGCGGGGTCGAATGCCACGCCCAGACCGGTCCGCACTGGCTCCATTTCGGCAAGGAAGAGCACAACGCCTGGCGGATCAACGTGCCGCTCCGCTCGCGCCACAACAACCCCAACATCTGGTCCGCGATCCAGGCCGGGATCATCAACTCGGTCGGCTCCGACCACGTTGTCGCCTGGGGCGATGCCAGCTACGAGGCTTCCTACAACGAGAACATCTGGGAGCTCAAGACCGGGTTCACCTCAAGGGTCGAGATGCTCCTGCCGGTGCTGCTCAACGGCGTCAACCAGGGCAAGATCACGCTCGAGCGGATGGTCGAGGTCGCCTGTTCCGAGCCGGCTCGCATCTTCGGGCTCTACCCCCAGAAGGGGCTGATCGACATCGGCGCCGACGCCGACCTCGTCCTGGTCGACCTTGACAAGGAAGTGACGGTGAAGAACGAGAACGTGCTGACCCGCTCCGGCTGGACCTGCATCATGGACCACACCCTGAAGGGCTGGGGCGTCGCCACCTTCCTGCGCGGCAAACAGATGTCGAAATGGGATGACGGAGCACCCGGCCCCGAGTTCATCGGCGATGCCGACGGTCAGTACCTGCGCCGCACCCCCGGTCAGGACCTGCTCCCGGTCGCCGGCGGCGAAGGGGCCCGGGCCGAGGTCAGGCCTCAGGTCAAGATCGGCCAGAATGACGAGGGGGCCTGAGATGGCCAACGTCTGGGATGACGTTCTCCCCGAAGAGGACCGCCAGGTCTTCGAGGCGGCCGGCTGGGGCAAGGACGTCGGCTTCGGCGAGAAGCCGGTCCTGCTCGTGGTCGACGTGATCTACAACTTCGTCGGTGACGTGCCCGAGCCGATCCTCGAGTCGATCAAGCGCTGGCGCTACTCCTGCGGCGAGCGCGGCTGGGAGGGCGTGAAGCATCTCGAACGCCTGATCGCCGCGGCGCGGGAGAAGCAGATCCCGATCGTCTACACCGGCATGGACCGGCGGCCCGACGGGTTTGACCAGGGTGCCTGGAACTGGAAGAGCTACCGCTCCGGCGAGGCCTCGGACATCAAGGGCTCGCTTGGGAACGAGATCGTCAAAGAGATTGCGCCAGAGCCCCAGGACATCTACTTCGTAAAGGACAAGCCGAGCGCCTTCCACGGAACTCATCTGCTCGACTACCTGATCTACCTCGGGGCCGACACGGTGATCACCACCGGAACGACCACCTCGGGGTGTGTCCGGGCCAGCGCGGTTGACGCTACTCAGTACAACTACCGCTCGATCGTCCCCGAGGAATGCGTCTGGGACCGCTCGATGATCTCGCATAAGGTGAACCTGCTGGACATTCAGATGAAGTACGGCGACGTCAAGAAGACAGACGAAGTGATCGAATACTTCCGATCGCTGCCGGACCGGCCCTGCGGACCGAACACGCCGACCGGCGAAGCCAACACAGACCAGGAGGTACCGACGTGAGCGAGCTGAACCTGGATGTCGAAGTCCGCAAGGTCGTCACGGTGGTCGAAGAGGTTCACACCGAAGGCGGCAAGAGCGATGGCGGCGGTCCACTCAAGAAGGCGGCGGTCGCGGTCGTCTTCAAGAACCCCTACGCCGGCAAGCCGTTCACCGAGGATCTCTCCGAGCTGGTCGAAGCCTCGGCCGGGCTCGGCACCCTGATCGGCGAACGCGTGAACGAGGCGATCGGCGGCGAGGTCGAAAGCCACGGCAAGGCGGTCGTGGTCGGCACCGCGGGTGAGCAGGAGCACGGCAACGCCGCGAAGACCACCACCTTCGGCAACCCGTTCCGCGACGGCTTCGGCGGCGGCAAGGCCTGGTTGCCTTCGACCACCAAGCGCTGCGCTCCGGGCGCGACGGTGGATGTGCCCCTCTGCTACAAGGACGAGATCTGGGTCCGCTCCCACTACGACACGATCACGATCCAGGTCGAGGATGCCCCCGCGCCCGACGAGATCATGCTGATCGGGGCGGTCGCCTCGCGCGGCCGCCTCAACGCCCGGGTCGGCGGCAAGACCAAGGAAGAGGTCGAGTAGAGACCATGGCCCGGGCCGGCATGAAGAGTGCGGCGCGGGCCGCGGCGGGGAGGGACCGGTGAGCCGGACCCTCGAGATTCGCAACCTGGCCGGCATGGTCACCGGCCGGCTCGACGGCGATGTCGCCGAGCCGGAGGTGATCCGGGTCGAGGACGGGGTGATCACCGGGTTCGAAGCCGGCCCCGAACCCGATTCGGTGCTCGATGCGGGCGGAGCCGTCGTCTGTCCGGGTCTGATCGATTCCCACGCGCATGTGGTCTTCGGCGACTGGACCCCGCGTCAGGGAACGCTCGGCTGGATCGAGTCCTCGATGAATGGCGGCGTCACTTCGATGATGTCGGCCTCCGAGGTCCATCTCCCGGGCCGGCCGAAGGACCGGGAAGGGGTGAAGGCCCTGGCCGTCGCGGCCCAACGAGCCTTCGAGAACTTCCGGCCCGGCGGCGTCAAGGTCATGGCCGGCTCGGTGATCATCGAACCGACCCTGGAGCCTGAAGATTTCGCGGAGCTCAAGGAAAAGGGGGTCTGGCTGGCCAAGGTCGGCTTCGGTGATTTCAGCCCCCAGGCCGACGCGGCGCCCCTGGTCCGCGCGGCCCAGGAGAGCGGCTTCGTCGTCATGAACCACACCGGCGGCGCCTCGATCCCCGATTCCTCGCCGGTCACGATCGAAGATGTCTTGGCGCTCGGCTGCGACATCATCGGCCACGCCAACGGCGGCACCACGGCCCTTCCGGACCAGGACCTGCCCCGCCTCTTCGAGGCGCCCGGGGCGATCCAGCTGGTCCAGGCCGGAAATCTGCGCTCCAGCATTGAGATCGTCGAACTCGCTTTGGAGGAAGACCGGCTCGACAAGCTGGTCCTGGCCACCGACACCCCGACCGGGACCGGCGTCATGCCGCTCGGCATGATCAAGACCGTCTGTGAGATTTCTTCGCTTTGCGGCCTGCCGGCGACCAAGGCCATCGCTTTGGCGAGCGGCAACAACGGCGCGGTGCTCGGGGTGGAGCAGGGAATCCTCGACATCGGTCGTCCGGCGGATCTCTTCTGCTGCTTCCGTCCGCTCGGCTCGTCGCAGGCGGGCCCGCTCGAATCGATCGAGTACGGCGACATCCCCGGCATCGCCGCGGTCGTGATCGACGGCGAGGTGCGGGCGTTCAGATCGAGAAACACCCCGGCTCCGGACGGAGTCGCCCAGATCAAGGAGAAGAATGGCTGAAGTGATCGTTCCGGCCCGCGAGGCACGGACCATGGAAGTGAAGAAGGGTCAGACCCTGGAGATCGTCGATCTCGAGGGGCAGCAGGTCGGCGACTTCACCGCCTGGCTGGCCAGCGACCCGAACGAGTACCTCTCACCTTCCCACACGGTTTCCTCGCTCTCCAAGGTGGTGCCCGAAGTCGGGGACTCGATTCTCTCCAACCACCGCCGGCCGCTGCTCAGGATCGTTCGCGACGACGTCGGCCGCCACGACCTGCTCGTCCCCTGCTGTGACCCGGAGCGTTACGCGATCGACTATGGCGAGCCCGACCACGGCTCCTGCCTGGCCTCGCTGCAAGCCGCGATCGAGGGAATCGACCTGCCGCTCCGAGGCGAGATGTGCTGGAACGTCTTCATGAACAACCAGCTCGAGGACGGCAAGATCGTCACCTATGAGCCGCCCCATCCGGCCGGCTCGACGATCGCGATGGAGGTGCTGGAAGACATGACCGTCGCCCTGTCGGCCTGCCCCCAGGATATTTCCGCGGTCAACGCATTCAACCCGACCCCGATGGCGATGAGGGTGAGCGACTGACTGGATCGACTCATACGAGCGCGGCCGAGGTCGCCGAAGCAGCCCGGATAATCGCCGGGGCGGGACTGGTCGAAGCCTTCGGCCACGTTTCCCTGCGAGATGGCGACGGCTTTCTGATCACCGCCACCCGTCCGCTCGGCGCGGCCGGCGAGGGGGACGTCCATCGGATCGACGCGAATGGCGTGCCACCCGAAGGGGCGAGCGACGTGCCGCTGGAGACGCCGATGCACGCGGCGGTGTACGCGGCGCGAGAAGACGTAAATGCGATCTGCCGGACCCATTCGCCTGCCGCGGTCCGGGCCGGCGCCCTGCAGACCGTGCCGCCGCTGGTGCACGGTCTCGCCGGGCTGGCCGGTGAAGTCGCGCTTTGCGGTCGTACCGACCTGGTCACCGACCAGGCGGCCGGGCGGGAGATCGCAGAAGACCTAGGCAGTGCGGATTCACTGCTGATCCGCGGGAACGGCTCGATCGCGACCGGGCAAAGCCTGGCCGAAGCGGTCGTTCGGGCCCGCTATCTGGAAGAGAGGTGTCTGGCGGGAGAGGGGATGAGCCAGGAGGAAGGTTGGAGGGCCGACCTCGTGGATCCCCGTGCCAGATGGTTCGAAAAGGAAACGACCCGGGCATGGGCCTGGTTGCGATGGAGGTACGGCGGAGAAAACGAGGGATCGCGGTGAACCGGACCCGGATCGGATCCGGGACAGGTATTTCGGACTAAAACCAGAGAGAGGACTCATGAGATTCACAACCAGTTGGAAAAAGATCATGCTGCTGCTGGCCGCGACGATGGCGCTCGCCGTCGGTGTCGCCGCCTGTGGCTCGAGCGACGACGACTCCGGTGACTCCGGCTCCGGCACTGCCGGCGGCACTCAGGACGCGACCCTGGTCCTGGACTTCGTGCCCGGCGCCGTCCACTCCGGCATCTACGAGGCTGTCCAGAAGGGCTATTACAAGGACAACGGCATCAACCTCAAGATCATCGAGCCGACCTCGACCGCTGACACCCTGAAGCTGATCGACGCGGGCAAGGCCGAGTTCGGGATCGCCGACGGCATCGACCTGGCGACCCAGATCAGCGACGGCCGCGAGGCCCAGGGCATCATGGCGATCGCGCAGCGCCCCCCGGGTGGCCTGATCACCCTGAAGGACAGCGACATCACCGATCCGAAGCAGCTCGAAGGCCAGACCGTCGGCATCACCGGCGTCCCCTCGGACACGGCGATCCTGAACACGGTCATGAAGGACTCGGGCGGCAACCCCGATGACGCCAACGTGGTCACGATCGGGTTCAACGGCGTCCAGGCGCTGGAGTCCGGCAAGGTGGCCGCCTTCACCGGTTTCATCCCGGCCGACGGGGTGCAGGTCGAAGCCGACGGCTACCCGACCAAGTCGTTCCCGCTCGACGAGTACGGCGGACCGTCCTACCCGGGCCTGGTCGTCTTCTCGACCGAGTCGAAGATCGGCGATGACCCGGACCTGATGCAGGGTTTCGTCGACGCGACGATCAAGGGCTACCAGGACGCGCTCGCGGATCCGGCCGAGGCGATCGACGCGCTGATCTCCCAGACCCAGGGCATCGACAAGCAGCTGGCCACCGAATCGTTCAAGGCCTGGACCCCGCTGCTCGGCCCGTCCGACACCTTCGGGCAGTTCAACAAGAAGAACCTGGAGTCTCTCTCCACGTTCATGGTGGACAACGACCTGGCCGACGAGCCGATCTCGCCGGACCGGTACGCGACCACCGACTTCACCCAGCCCAAAGAGTGATCCGGGCGTAAGAGAAGCAGAGGAGGATTGACTTGCAGGCAGGTTCGAAACTCAAGATCGAAGGTCTCTCTAAGACCTATCGGGGTGCGGGTGGCGGCGAGAACGTCACCGCGCTCAAGGATGTCGGCATCGAAATAGGAGCCGGCGAGTTCGTCTCGATCGTGGGTCCCTCAGGTTGCGGCAAGTCGACCCTCTTCAACATCATCGCCGGGTTGATCCGGCCGTCCAGCGGCAAGGTGCTGCTCGACGGCCGGCAGCCCGACGAATTGCTCGGCTCGGTCGGGTACATGCCGCAGCGCGATTGCCTGATGCCGTGGCGCACGGTGCTCGACAACACGACGCTCGGGCTGGAGCTCAACGGCGTGCGCAAGAAGGAAGCCCACAAGAAGGCAAAAGCGGAGTTCGAGCGTTTCGGTTTGGCGGGCTTCGAGAAGCACTGGCCGGCCAAGCTCTCCGGCGGCATGAAGCAGCGGGCCGCTCTGCTGCGCACCTTCCTCGCCGGCCGCGACGTGATGCTGCTGGACGAGCCCTTCGGCGCCCTCGACGCGCTGACCCGGGCCAACATGCAGCAGTGGCTGCTCGATGTCTGGCAGGAGGACCGCAAGACCATTCTTTTCGTGACCCACGATGTCGAGGAGGCGATTTACCTCTCCGATCGGGTCTACGTGATGTCCGGCCGACCGGGACGCGTCTCGCTTGACGTGAAGGTGAACCTGGAACGGCCCCGCAAGCCGGAAGTGACGATGTCACCGGAGTTCTTGGTGTTGAAGCAGAAGCTGCTTCGCCCGCTCGAGGAAGCTGCCGCCGGTGGTGGCGTATTCATCGATGACCGGCCGACCCTTGAGGAGCAGCTCTGATGTTTGCCCGTGGATCCCGTGCCCGCCGCATCGCCGCGGCGGTCCTGCCGCCTGTCCTGTTCGCGATCTTCGTGCTGGGCGTCTGGCAGCTTTACACCGTGGTCGGCGACATCAAGGAATCGACCCTGCCTCCGCCCACCGACATCGCCAAGTCACTCTGGGAGAACCGCAGCATGCTGCTGGAGAACGCCTGGGTGACGATCAAGGAAATCCTGCTCGGCTTCGCCGCGGCGATCGTGCTCGGAGTCGGCCTGGCAGTGCTGATCCGCAGCTCGCGCAAGGTCGAGCGAGCGATCTATCCGTGGCTGGTCGTCTCGCAGATGGTGCCGATCCCGGCGATCGCGCCGCTGCTGGTGATCTGGACCGGCTTCGACCTGCGTCCGAAGGTGATCGTGATCATGCTGGTCAGCTTCTTCCCGATCGCGGTCAACACGATCGATGGCCTCCGGGCGGCCGAACCGGAGCTGCTGAACCTGCTCAAGACCCTGAAGGCGAATTCCTGGCAGCGATTCCGTAAAGCCCAGCTGCCGGCTGCCTTGCCTTTCATGTTCTCCGGCTTGAAGGTGGCCGCGGCGCTGTCCGTAATCGGCGCGGTGTTCGCCGAATGGGTCGGTGCCTCGGAAGGTCTCGGCTATCTGGTCCTGGTGCTGAACAACCAGACGGCGACCACCGAGATGTTCGCGGTGATCTTCACCCTCGCGTTGATCGGCATCCTGCTGTTCCTCTTCGTCACCCTGCTGGAGCGGCTGCTCCTGCCCTGGTACTACGAGTCCCGTGAGACCGAGGGCGAGGGCCTCCACCTGGAAGTCGAGGAGAGCGCGTGAGCGCAGCGACCACGATCGTCCGCGGCGCGTGGGCCCTGACCATGGGACCGGCGGGCGCGATCCGCGAAGGGGCGGTCGGCTTCGACAGTGAAGGCGCGATCACGGCGGTCGGATCGGCCGAAGAGCTGATCGCCGCCAACCCCGGGGCGGAGGTGGTCGGTGACGGCAACGGGATCGTTTTGCCTGGGTTCATCAACGCCCACACCCATCTGACCGAGGGCTTGATCACCGGCATGGGAGAGACGGCGGTGCTCTGGGAATGGTTCGAGCGCGTGGTCAACCCCTCCGGCTTGCAGATCACCAGGGACGAGGTCGCGCTCGGCACCCGGCTGAAGGCGGTTGAGATGCTGGAGTCGGGGATCACCACGGTCAACGACATGTGTTGCCATCGCAACCTGGGTTCGCTCGCCTCCCTGGGCGCGGTCGACGGACTGGCCGAGTTCGGCCTGCGCGGGGTGGTCAGCTTCGGGGCCGAGGACATGTACGAGGGCGCGCCGGCGGCCGAGGTCTTCATGGCCGAGCATGAAGCGCTCGCCGACCGGATCGCTCCGGAAGGGCTGATCGATTTCCGGATCGGGATAGGCACCGTGCTCGGCATGAGCGAGGAGCTTTTCGGCCGGACGATCCAGGCCGCCGGGGAGAACGGATGGGCGGTCCACACTCACCTGGCCGAGGTCCGGGAGGAGATCACGGAATCGACGTTGCTCCACGGTGGCTCGACCATCCAGCACGCCAACCGGACCGGTTTGCTCGAGCACGAGGTGATCGCCGGCCACTGCATCTGGTGCTCGGAAACCGATATCGGCCTGCTCGCAGACGGCGATGTAGCGGTGGCCCACAACCCGGTCGCCAACATGATCCTTGCCTCCGGCGTCTGCCCGGTGCCGCGACTGCTCCGCGAGGGCGTCCGGGTCGGGATCGGCACCGACGGTGCTGCCAGCAATGACTCGCAGGATATGTTCGGGGCGATCAAGGCCGCTGCGCTACTGCAGAAGGTCCATCACCTCCAAGCGGTCGCGATGACCGCCCCCCAGGTGCTGGAGATGGCGACGATCGGCGGGGCGAAGGCTCTCGCCAAGGAGAACGAGATCGGCAGCCTGGAAGTGGGCAAGCGGGCTGATGTCGTGCTGCTCGACGGTAACGGGCCCGAGCTGGCGGTCCTCCATGATCCTTTCCAGCAGATTGTCTATGGCGCTACTCCGCGCAGCGTCTCCGAGGTCTGGGTCGACGGCAAGCTCCGGGTTGCCGGGGCAAAGACCGTCGGCGTGGACCGAACGGCCCTAGCCTCGGAAGCCCGGGCAGCTGCCCGGGACCTGGCGATTCGCGGCGAGATGAAGGGCGAGTCGGCCTATGCCGGCCCGCTCGATTTTGAAGAAGGGAAGTAAGCGATGTCGGAAACCTGTGATGTCGTCCTGATCGGGGCCGGCCACAACGGGCTGGTCTGCGGTTCCTACCTGGCCCGGGCCGGGCTCTCGGTCACCGTCCTCGAGTCCTCCCATTCAGCGGGCGGCTGCATCTACACCGAGGACCAGCCCTCCGGCAACCGGCTCGAACTCGGCGCCTACGAACACGGCGGCATCCGCGGCAGCGGCGTCGCCGAGGACCTCGAACTCGAATCGAAGTTCGGGCTGGTCTTCCACGAGCGCGACGAGTTCCTTTTCGCGCCCTGTGACGACGGCATCGGCCTGCCCTTCTGGAACTCGCTCGAGCGCACGGTCGAGGCACTGGCGGAGCTGCTCGGCCGCGAGGAGGCGGAGCGTTACCGCGCCTTCTCGAAATGGTCGTCCGCGGCCATGGGCGTGCTCGGGCAGACCGAGAACGGACCGCCGCCGAGCCTGCGCTCGCTCGCTTCGATCGCGGACCTCACGCTCGGGGCCGAAGGTGCCAGGCTGATGCAGGCCCTGTTCGCACCGGCCACGGCCGTGACCGAAGCGGCTCTGGGTGATGATCGCCTGCGGGGGCCGCTCGACCACTGGGCGGCCCACTCACAGCAGCCGCCGCAGGCACCCGGGACCGGAGCCGGAGCGCTCTTTCTCGCCGCTTCGCACGGCGCCCCCGCGATCCGCCCGGCCGGCGGCTCGCGCGGCACGATCGACGCCCTGGTCCGCTGCCTGGAAGCTGCCGGGGGCAAACTGATCGTGAACTCGCCGGCCGAGAAGGTCGAGACCTCCGGCGGGCGAGCCACCGCGGTCGTCGCGGGCGGTGAGCGCTACGAGGCTCGTAAAGCGGTGGTCTCGGCAATCGATGCAAGGCGTCTCTTCCTCGGCCTGATGGATGAATCCGAGGTCCCCGCGCCGCTCCTCGCCGAGGTCCGGCGCATCCACTTCAGCCAGCACAACGTGTCTGAGCTGAAGGTCGACGCGGTGATCGGCGAGGTGCCGAAAGTGAACGGGCCGGACGGCATGGAGAAGTCGTTCATGCTCTCGGCCAACACCGGCGCCGACATCGCCAAGGCTTTCTCCAGCCTCGGACTCGGCCAACTGCCGGAGCGGCCCCCCGTGATGATCGCCTTCCCCTCGACGCTGGAGCCCGGCTGGGCGCCCGAAGGCCAAGGCGTGGTCTGGCTTTCGACCTTCGTACCTTGGACCCCGGAACGGGGCCGGTGGGATCGGTCCCTGCTCGAGGAGGCGGCGGAGCTGACCTGGAAGACGGCCGAGAAGGCACTTGGCTGGGAGATGACCGCGGTCGAGAAGAAGCTGACCGGGCCGCAGGAATGGGTCGAGCGCCACGGCAACCCGGGCGCCAATCCGAACCACGTGGAGATGAGCATCGACCAGCTGATGGCGATGCGTCCGTCGGTCAACCTTTCCGGGTACGCGACTCCGATCGACGGGCTTTTCCTGACCGGGGCCGGAACCCATCCCGGTGGCGGCATCACCGGCATGCCGGGTCGCAACGCGGCAGGGGTGATCTTGGAGAACCTCGGCCTGAGCAAACGGCGCCGGGGTGAGAAGCTGAAGGCCCAGGCGGCCCTGTTGCGCGACGCGCTCCGGGCGACCAGAGAATTGAGGAAGAACGCATGAGTGGAATCGAGAAGAACGCCGGCGACGCCTACGCGGTCGCCGACCAGTTCACCTCCTACCAGGAGTCAGCCCTGATCGGGACTGCGGTCGAACTCGGCCTGCCCAACCTGCTGTACGGCTCGCCGCACAACCTCGAGGGCATCACCGCCGCGCTCGGGACCGATCCGCGCGGCACGATGGGATTGCTTTCGGGCTTGGTCGCCTTCGGGCTTGTCGATCGGCAAGATGAAACGTTTCGTCTCACCGCTAACGGCGAGCTGCTGGCCGACGAGCACCCGGACTCGATCGCCATGATCAGCCGCAAGGAGTGGTTCTTCTACAAGCTCTGGGTGAGCATGCCGGAAGCGGTCAGGACCGGGCACACCCAGACCCGCGCTTGGCGTGACCGGCTCGAGAACGACCCCGACCAAGCCCACGACTTCCTCCGCGCCCTCGATGATCTCTGCCGGCTCTACGGCGGCGACCTGCCGGATCTGGCCGCTCTTCCCTCGGGCGGTCGCTTGTTGGACGTCGGCGGTGGCGCCGGTTCCCACTCGGCCAATCTGGTCAAGGCGGTCGATGGCCTGGAGGCGACGGTGCTCGACCTGCCCGGGGCCGAACCGGTGCTCAAGGAGCGCCATCCGGAGCTCGATTTCGTGGCCGGGGATATCGACCAGGCCCGCTTCGGCCGGCCCGAAGGGGAGGAGTGGGATTACGTCCTGATCTCCAACATCCTGCATGACCATCCCGCTGAGGAGAACGAGCGGATCGTCCGCGAGGCGGCCGGCCTGCTCGCGCCTGGCGGCACGCTGGTCATCTACGAGTGGGTGATCGACGAGGGTCGCACCTCACCGCCCGGGGTCGCCTCGTTCACCCCGATGATGGTGATCGAAAACGAAGGCGGCTGGACCTGGACCGAGAAAGAGATCAGCGCTTGGCTCGAGGCCGCCGGCCTCGCACCTCAACCAATCAGCCAGGGTCCCGGCTCGATCGCGGTGATCAAAGCTTCTAAATAGGGCGGGCGGGGTGAACCCCGCCGCCGGCTGGGCAAGCGCTCTCTGCGCAGACCATGCCCGGTTTGTTAACGATTGGTGTGCAAACAACGAAAGGGAGTCTTGCCCAGCACAAGAATCCCGGTCTCGATCCTGGCAGGGGTTGTCGCGCTGGTGCTCGCAGGTTGCGGGTCGGCGTCTGAGACCGGAGTCATTTCCGCATATCCGAGCCCCAACACACCCACCGCTTCGGTCGATACGACCATCTCACTGGTCGGACTCGACTCCGACGATCCGGGTGCGATCGAGGTTCGGGGGTCGAAATCCGGTGAGCATGAAGGAAAACTGGAGCCACTCGGGGCGGCCGAAGGGGTCAGTTTCGTTCCGGACGAGCCCTTCCAGCCGCAGGAAAAGGTGACGGTCACCACCGATCACGAGATCTCGGGGGTGGACGGCAAGAGCTATGACTTCGAGACGGCCTCCTTCCGGACCGATGCGGCGCTCCCACCCAAGGTGCTGCCTCCCGAGAGCCGGACGATCGAGCATCACAGCTTCCACTCCCGGCCGGACTTGAACCCGCCGGTGGTTGAGATCAAGCGACCGGCCTCGCAGAAAGTCGGCGACGGCTATCTCTTCATCTCCCCCAAGGTCGACGGCCCGATGATCATCGACAACGCCGGTGAACTCATCTACATGCGTCCCAGCACCGAGGCGGCGGACTTCCGGCCTCAGACGCTCGACGGCAAACCGGTCGTCACCTGGTGGGAAGGGCCGTTCAACGCCGGTGGCTACACCGAGGGCACCTACATGGTCCTCGACGACCATTACCGAGAGATCAAGCGGGTCAGGACGGGCAACGGCTACCGGGGTGACCTCCACGAGTTCAAGTTGACCGATCGTGGAACCGCCTACGCGACCGCGTACCGGACGGTCCTCATGGATCTGTCCAAGTGGGGTGGCCCGAGGAAGGGTGCCGTACTGGACTCGGTCGCCCAGGAGATCGACCTCGACACCGGCAAAGTGGTCTGGGAATGGCACAGCATCGGCAACATCGGCCTCGGCGAGAGTCACGTCGCAGTTCCGAAGTCACCGACCGAAGCTTTCGACTACTTCCACATCAACTCGATCGACGACGACAAGGACGGCAACGTCCTGATCTCGGGGCGCAACACGTTCACCGTGGTCAAGGTCGACAAGTCGACCGGTAAGACGATCTGGCGCCTGGGCGGCAAGAAGTCGGACTTCAAGATGGGCAAGGGCACCAACTTCTCCTGGCAGCACGATGCCCTTCGCCAGCCTGACGGCACCATCACCGTCTTCGACAACGCCGCCAACTACTTCGGCGAGCCAACCTATGACCACTCACGTGGCCTGGTGCTCGACGTCGACGAGGAGAACATGACGGCTGAACTGGCCGAGGATCCGTACGACCAACCGGACGGCCTGCTCGCGCCCAGCCAGGGCAACCTCCAGGAGCTGCCGAACGGCAACCGGCTGGTCGGCTGGGGTTCACAACCGTGGTTCACCGAATTCACGCCGGATGGTGAGGTTCAGCTGAACGGCACCTACTACGCCCGCAACTCGTCCTACCGGACCTATCGCGGACCTTGGATCGGCAAGCCGGATGACCGTCCGGCCGTCGCGAGCCGTGCCGATGGCAGCGGCGCAATCGTCTGGGTGAGCTGGAACGGCGCAACCCAGGTGAAGGACTGGCGGGTCCTGAGCGGCCCCGACCCTGATCAGCTGGAAGCGGTCACCACCCAGCCGAAGCAGGGGTTCGAAACGACCCTGAGGCTCGAAACGGTGGAGCCGTTCATCGCCGTTGAAGCGCTTGACGCCGACGGGGAGGTGCTCGGCCGCAGCGCCACGGTCAAGGTCGGCCAGCGAGCCAAACCCTGAGGCCTGGCCACGCCCGTTCGACCGGCAGGGACGCCGGACGGACGGGCGGGGGCGGCACCTCAAGATTGAATCTGTCAGCAAATAGCGCTGACAGATTCAATCTTTCGCCGGTGGGATGTCCTCCGGCCTGTTCGCAGGCTTCTAGGCGTGCTGGACGCGGAAGGCGACGCCACCGGCGCCGGTGTTGAACTTCGCCTTGGCCACGTTGAGTCGCCACGGGGCGGGGAGCCGCCCGTCGGTGCGATTCAGGAACTGGCGGAAGTAGTTGCTCGCCTGGCTGCATGAGAGCCCGTTGACCACGTAGATGTAGTACGGGCCGGCCGGCAGCGAAAGCGCGCCGATCCGGTCGTTGTGGAGCACCCGGAAGGTGGCCGGGCAGCGCCCGTACTTCGGGTCCGGCTTCGGGCTCGGCGAGGGTCCGTATGCCTTGTTGACCTTGAACCCGATCCGACCGTGCTTGCTGTTGTAGAAGATGCCCATGATCGGGTTCAACTTCCACGGGTAGGGGAGCCGGCCGTCGAAGTCGAGCAGGAACTCCTTGAATCGCCGGGCCGCCTGGGCGCAGGTGATCTTCTTCGGGTCGATCAGGGTGAAGCGGTAGGTGCCGCGCGGGACCTTGAAGCTGCCGATCGAGTCGTTGCGGAGCACCTTGAAGTAGGCCGGGCAGGAGCGTCCGGAATTGCCGCCTCCACCGCCGCTCTTACCGGCCGGTGTGGCGATGAATCCCTTGTCGGTGTTGCCGGCCCGGAAGACGCGGTTGTTGCCGTTCTGGGTGACGCGCCAGGGGCTGCGCAGACGGCCGTCCCAGTCCTGCAGGAACTCCTGGAAGAGCTTGGTCGAGGCCGGGCAGGTGAGCTTCGCGCCGTTCAGCAGGGTGACGTTGTAGTACCCGGCCGGGAAGGTGACCTTGCCGATCCGGTCATTGTTCATGACGCGGAACTGCGGGCATTTCACCTGGGCCGCTTCAGCCTTCTCGGGGTTGTTCGCAAATACGAGCACCACGAGGGCGAGCAGGGCCAACACCCCAGTGAGGGTGAACTTGGCGTATCGACGGGTCAGATTGGTGTAACTCCGGGCTATCGGCATGTTGAAAATAACCCTATCCGGCAGCCCAAGTTCCGGCACGAGAAAGATTTCGTTGAGGGCTGACATGCGAGAAAAGGCGCACCCAGGTCTCGCCGTACCCCGTTCGGTTTCGGCTTCAAGCCCTGCGGGGATTGCCTTGCCACTCTGTGATTTCCAAGAAGTCGATGCTGCCAAGTTTGCCGGCGATCTTCGTGATTGCCTTTCTGATGTCGTTTGTCGCGAGCGGCAGCGCCTTCGGCGATGACGCCGTCCAACCGGCCGAAGCGGTCGACTCGGCCTCCGTCATGGCTCCCGGCGAGCCGGCGCCGGATGCCCAGGCTTCGGGACGGTTGCCGTACCGTCTGGTCGGTCGCAACTGGCCGGTCCGGACCATCCCGGTCTGGAACCGAGGGAAGGGCTTCACCGGCAAGGTGCTGCGCAAGGCGATGCATCTCTGGAATCGATCCGGAGCGCGGATCAGGTTCCGAATGGTCCGACGACCGGGCGCGAGGGTGGTGGAGGTGCGGACCGACCGCAGGCTGAACGGCGGCAAGGCGACCGCGGGCTACGTTCGCCGCGGGTCGGTGATCGCCTATCCGGGGCCGCGGCGCGCCTGTCCGGTGCGGGGCAGATACTCGCGGAAGAAGTACATCCGGCTGGTCCGCAAGCGCTGCCCGTGGGTGAAGATCGTCACCATGAAGCGAGGCGGCGGAATCGTCTGGCTGCAGTTGATGGGCCGGGGCAGGGTGCCGGAGTATTTCCGGGTCCAGGTCATGGTGACCGTCCACGAGCTCGGCCACATCATCGGTCTCGGCCACCGTGACACCGCCTGCCTGGTCATGAACACGAAGCCCCGGCCGGGCTGTGGCTACAGCCGCCGTAACCCGGTCAAGGTGATGTGCCAGATCCCGATGCCGGGTGATGTCGCCGGGGCGGTCCGACGTTACGGTGGCCATGTGGCGATCCGCCGACCGCGCCACCTGCTCTGTGACAAGTTCCGCAAACCGGGCCGGCCGGGCCTGGTGGTGACCGCCGAGAAGAGCGGCATCCTCGGTTTGGTGGTGAAACTCGGCTCGCTCCCACCGCCCTACCGTCGGGCCGGCATGGGTGGCCGGGTAACGGTGATGGTCACCCCGAAATCTCCCTGTCCTTACCGCAAGGGAGCGCGGGTTGCCCCGTTGATTTCGGGCTCTTACCTGCTCGATCAGTTCTGGCTTGGGTACCGGAGCCGGCGCGGCAAGAAAATCGGGCGGGTGGTCAAGCATCCCGCCGCGTCCTTCCCCGGGGCGAGCCTCTGCGTCGCCGCTTACGTCGATGACCGGTTCGCGCGGCGCAGCCGCCTCTCCAACCCGGTCCAGCTCAGCGTCCGCGGCTGACCTTTCGCGGGTGAAGCGCCGTCCAGAGCGCTTGTTAGGGTCGGCGCGAACGGACGCCGACCGGCGAGGTTGTCGAACGGGGTCTGTCGCCAGGTAACTACGACGGGGGGCGGCGGCTTCAATGGATTGATGCCGTAGGGGGTTGCTCTCAAGGAGGACCAATAGATGTTCAAGGAAAAGCGCAAGCTTGTCTTGCTGCTCGCTTTTCTCGGGCTGTTCGCGGTGACCAGCACGAGTTCCGCTGCCGTCGATCTGATCGATGGCTCGCAGATCAAGCCGAAGACGATCACCAACCGTCAGATCAAGAACAAGTCGATCGGTGCTCGTCAGATCAGGAACAACTCGATCCGCTTGGCCCAGCTTCACATTTCCGCGGTGAGGCAGCTTCAGGGCAAGCGAGGTGCGCCTGGCTCCCAGGGCCCGACTGGCCAGGACGGCAGCACCGGCGCCACGGGAGCAACCGGGTCAGAGGGTCCGATCGGACCGACCGGTGATACCGGTCCAGCTGGTGAAGCCGGACCGACCGGTCCGACGGGCGCTGACGGTCTGCCCGGCGTGACGGGCCCATCGGGCGAGGACGGTGTGGCCGGGGTCACCGGTCCGACCGGTGCCACAGGCGCCACCGGACCGGGTTCGGATCTCGATGGACTCGAGTACGGGGTTATCAAGACCTGGATCGAACGTGACGGCGGCGAGCCGGAGCTGCTCGGCACCCTCTGGACCCCGAACGTTCCGGATGACGGCAACAACGCGGCCCAGGCTTCGGCCGATTCGGTGGTGTTGAACGTCAGTTCGGGTGACGTCATCTACTCGACCGCCGCGGTCCGGACGGCTGAGGCGACGGGCGACTACTCGGCCAATGCCGGTGGTTCGATCTGCGCTGAAGATCAGACCGGCGCTCTGCTCGCGGCCGATGCGACCCCCGAGAGCCCGGATGAGCAGAGGACCGTGCATGTGCCGGGTTACGGTTTGCTCAGCCCGGGTCCGTTCGATGACGATCCGACCATCGTCTCGATCACGATCCCGCCCGGGACAACCAATGCCCCGGTCAAGGTCAGCGGAGTCGCGCAGTTCTTCGATTTCCAGGATCTGCCCGACTGAGCGATCGGCGGGGGGGGGGCGAACCGCCCCCTCCCCCCGCCCTTTTGCGCCGCCCCACACCCGCCGCCCCACCGCCCCGCCCCGGGCGCGAGCGCGCAC
>Ga0182792_1001422_pt1 | contig 19463 bp, 24 predicted proteins | sample Passage237B_FD_130497 | JGI IMG/M metagenome (GOLD analysis project Ga0182792, IMG submission 130497) | Cellulose adapted compost microbial communities from Newby Island Compost Facility, Milpitas, CA, USA - Passage2 37B (version 2) (version 2) ...
CTCGCCTTCGCCGTCGCGCTCGGCATGGCGCTCCTGACGGCCTTCTCCTACGCCGAGCTCGTCACGAAGTACCCGGGCGCGGGCGGCTCGGCCGTCTTCGCCGAGCGCGCCTACCGCAGCCCGATGCTCGCCTTCCTCGTGGGCTTCTGCATGCTCGCGGCCGGAGTGGTGAGCGCCGCTGGGCTCTCGCTCGCCTTCACGGGGGAGTACCTCACGGCCTTCCTCGAGGTGCCGCAGGTCCCTGCGGCGATCGGGTTCCTCGTGCTCGTCGCTCTCGTGAACGCGTGGGGGATCAAGGAGTCGCTGCGCGCGAACGTCGTGATGACGATCATCGAGTCCTCGGGACTCGTGCTCGTGATCCTGCTGGGGGTCTGGGTCATCGGTCGCGGGGACGGGGACCTGAGCGGGGCGCTCACGCCGCCGGAGGGCTCGAGCGTGTGGCTCGCGGTGCTCGGCAGCGCGCTCATCGCCTTCTACTCCTTCGTGGGCTTCGAGACCTCCGCCAACCTCGCCGAGGAGGTGCGCGAGGTCTCGCGCGTGTACCCCAAGGCCCTCTTCGGCGCGCTCGCGACGGCGGGAGTGGTCTACGTGCTCATCGGGCTCGTCGCGCCCGCCGTCGTCGCCCCGGAGGATCTCGCCGGCTCGACGGGGCCGCTGCTCGAGGTGGTCGAGGTCGCGGGGCTCGTGCCGACCGGTCTCTTCGCGGTGATCGCCCTCATCGCGGTCGCGAACGGTGCCCTGCTCACGATGATCATGGCGAGCCGGCTCGCCTACGGCATGGCCGAGCGCGGCCTGATGCCGACCCCGCTCGGCAAGGTCCTGCCCGGACGGCGCACCCCGGGCGTCGCGATCGTCGTGACGACGCTCGTCGCGATGGTCCTCGCGGCCACGGGCGAGCTCGTGGACCTCGCCTCGACCGTCGTCCTGCTCCTGCTCTTCGTCTTCCTGTCCACGAACCTCGCGGTGCTCGTGCTGCGCAAGGACAAGGTCGAGCACGAGCACTTCCGCGCTCCCACGGTGATCCCGGTGCTCGCCGTCGCCTCGTGCCTCGTCCTGCTCACGCAGCAAGAGGCCCAGCACTGGGGCCTCGCAGGGATCCTGCTCGCCCTCGGCGTCCTCCTGCGCCTCGTCACGGCGCGATCCTCGCGCGTGCGCGAAGGCGAAGCCGCGCCGGGTCGAACCAGGACCGAGGACGAGGGCGGATCCCGAATAGATTGAACTGGACGGAACTGCCCGGATCGCTTCCCGGGCGCGGGTGAATGTCGCTCCCACCTGCGCGAGGGGGCAGCGCTCGGGGCTCCCGCGGCACTAGTGTGAGCGCCACGAACTCACGCGCGAGCCGTGCTCGCGCGTGGCACCACGACGAAGGGGTTCTGATGGGCTTCATCAAGGCGTTCAGCGGGGCGATCGGCGGCATGTTCGCCGACCAGTGGAAGGACTTCCTGGTCCCGCCCTCGGGCCTTGCTCCGACGGCGGCGATCTTCCCGGCGGTCGCGCAGGGGCAGAACGCGGGCCGCGGCTCGAACACCAAGGGTTCCGAGCACATCATCACGAACGGCTCGCGCATCGTGGTGCCCGAGGGCTACGGCCTGCCCACCTTCCAGGACGGGCAGCTGACGGGCTTTGTGGGGGAGCCGGGCGGCTTCATCTGGGACTCGAACGACCCGAACTCGAAGTCGGTCTTCGCCGGTGACGGCCTGCTCGCCCCGACGATCCTCATGTCCTGGGAGCGTTTCAAGTTCGGCGGCCAGCCGGGCTCGCAGCAGCTCGCCTTCTACGTGAACCTCAAGGAGATCCCGAACAACCGCTTCGGCACGCAGTCGGAGATCTACTGGGACGACGCCTACCTCGGTGCGCAGGTCGGCGCGGTGGCGCGCGGCACCTACACGCTCAAGATCGTCGACCCGATCCTCTTCGTGAAGGGTTTCGTGCCCCTCACGTACTACTCCTCGAGCCCGCGCGTCTTCGACTTCACGGACCTCGACAACGACGCCGCGACGCAGCTGTTCAACGAGGTCGTCGCCTCGCTCGCCCCGGCCTTCTCGCTCTACACGAACGACCCCTCGAAGGGGAACCGCATCACGCGGATCCAGTCCGACTCGATCGGCTTCGCTGCCTCGCTCGGCCAGGCCGTGGACGACAACTACGGCTGGACCAAGGACCGCGGCCTGCAGATCGTCAAGGTCGCGATCGCCTCGATCGAGTACGACGAGGACACCCGCAACCTGCTCAGCGACGTCAAGAAGGCCGACGCGCTCGGCGGGGCTCGCGGCAACTCCTTCCTGCAGCAGGCTGCCGCGCGCGGCATCCAGGCCGCGGGCGAGGGCGAGGGGGGCGCTGCCAACATGGCGATCCTCGGCATGGGGCTCAACGCGGCCGCAGGCGCGGCCGGCGCGCTCCAGCAGCCTGCGACGCCGCCCGCGCACCAGCAGCAGGCCCAGCAGGCCGAGCAGGCTGCCGCGGCTCCCGCTGCGGAGGACCCGGCCGCGAAGCTCTCGCAGCTCAAGGGCCTGCTCGACCAGGGTCTCATCACGCAGGAGGACTACGACGCCGCCAAGGCCAAGGTCCTCGGGCTGTAGGGGAACTCGTGACCGACACTGACCCGAACAGCGGGCCGGTGCCCGCTCCCGAGGCCGTGTCGCCGCCGGAGGCCGTCGTGAACGATGCGACGGCCCCCGCAGGCGGCGTGCTGCCCGGGCTCGTCGAGGAACCCTCTGGCCCTCAGACCTTCCGCACGGACGCGGCGGCGAAGGACGGCCTGAACAAGTGCGCGCGCTGCGGCTCGACCGACGTCGCGCTCAACCCGGCCACGGGCAAGCTCCGCTGCGCTTTCTGCCGCTTCGAGTGGGACACCGTGACCATGAACGAGGCCTTCGGCCTCGACCAGGGCATCGGTGAGCTGCGCGGCGTCGTCATGGGCTCCGGCTCGGCGGACATCGTCCCCTCCACGGACGTCGTCGTCACCTTCAAGTGCGGCGCGTGCGGGGCAGAGGTCGTCATCGACACCGACCACAGCACCCAGGCGCGCTGCCACTGGTGCCGCAACGTGCTGTCGATGAACCAGCAGATCCCCAACGGGGCCGTGCCGGACATGGTGCTGCCCTTCCGCATCCCCAAGGCCGAGGCGGTCAAGAAGATCGCCGAGTTCGTGGGGAAGCGGAAGTTCTACGCCCACCCTCGCTTCAAGGCCGAGTTCAACCCCGAGAACGTCATGGGGATCTACCTGCCCTACATGGTCGTGGACGTCAACGCCCACGCTCGCTTCGAGGGCCAGGGCGAGCACCAGACCCGGTCCTACACGGTCAAGGTGGGCGACCGGCACGAGCGTCGCTACGACGCCGACCTGTACGCCGTGACGCGCGAGTTCGACCTGCACGTCAACGACCTCACGGTCGAGTCCTCGAGCGAGAAGCTCAGCCGGACGTCCTCGGCGACGAACAACATCATCAACTCGATCATGCCCTTCGATGTCGAGAACGCGGTCGCGTACGACTCCAACTACCTCTCGGGGTACACCTCGGAGCGGCGCGACACGAATCTCGACCAGCTCAGCCCGCTCGTGCACGCGCAGACCGGGGACATCGCCCGCCACCAGGCGATCCCCTCGCTCGCGTTCTACGACCGCGGCGTGCGCTGGGACCGTGAACGCGTGGACGTCATCGGTCAGCGCTGGGTCTCGGCGTACCTCCCGGTGTGGCTGTACAGCTACCACCAGGACAAGGGCGGCGGCCGCTCGCAGCTGCACTACGTCGCGGTCAACGCCCGGACCGGGGAGACCATGGGCTCGGTGCCCATCAACCAGGCACGCCTCATCACGGCCTCCGCAGTCGCGCAGGTCTTCGGCACGATCCTCGCGATCCTGATCTTCCTGGTGGGTTGACGATGCTCGAGATCACGACGGAAGCTCTCGTCGCGGCCGCCCAGGTCATGGCCTCCGAGGGGGACGACGACGCACGGTCGATCGGCCTGGTCTTCCTGCTGGCCGGCCCGATCTTCTACTGGGTCATCTACATGCGCTACCGCAACTCGGACAAGCGTCACCACCACGAGCTCGAGACCGAGGCGAAGATCCACGATCTCCAGCAGACCGACGAGTTCGTGCAGGCCCGCAAGGGACTGACGAGCTCGAGCATGAAGGGTGCGAACTACAAGGACGTGCGCGGCACCGTGCGCTGAGGCCCTCCGGGCGATCACGACGGGGCTCGGTCTTCGGACCGGGCCCCGTCGCCGTCCTCTCGGCGCGCCGCCCCGAGAGAGCGGGGATGATGGAAGGGCGTCCGCAGCCGCGCGGACAGGATCGGAGGAACCGTGCCGCTCGAGGGTCAGTACCTGCCCAGCACCTCGGACTGGGCCCGCAAGCAGGCCGAGCTCATCGAGAGCTCGGGTGGGAGGCAGGGGACCGAGCTCCAGGGTCGTCCCGTCGTCGTGCTCACGACGCGCGGGGCACGCACCGGGGCGCTGCGCAAGACGGCGCTCATGCGCGTCGAGCACGAGGGGCGCTACGCCGTGGTCGCCTCGCGCGGTGGCGCGCCGAGGCACCCGCAGTGGTACTTCAACCTGGTGGCCCACCCCGAGGTCGAGCTCCAGGACGGACCGGAGAAGCACGACTTCCTGGCGCACGAGGCCACGGGAGCCGAGCGCGAGGAGTGGTGGGCGCGCGCCGTCGAGGCTTTCGCTCCTTACGCGGAGTACCAGGAGAAGACCTCGCGACTCATCCCGGTCTTCGTGCTCGAGCGCGCCTGAGCCGTCGCGCGTAGGGTCGAGGCATGAGCGACGCGATCTCGGCGAGCGAGGCCTCCGAGGCCCTCGGCCCTCTGGGGTGGGTCGTGGACGGCGACGCGGTCCGCGCGCGCTTCCGCACGGGATCCTTCACCGCAGGGGTCGAGCTGATCGAGGCGATCGCCGAGCTCGCCGAGGAGGCGAACCACCACCCCGACGTGGACCTGCGCTTCCCGAGCGTGACGGTGCACCTCAGCTCGCACGACATCGGCGGCATCTCGCGGCGAGACGTGCTGCTCGGCCAGCAGATCACCGCTGCGGCGCGCGAGCTCGACATCGAGGTCGAGCGCGAGGACTAGCCGCGAGGATCGCGGTCCACGAGGCTCAGGAGGGCACGCGCTCGGGGGCGCGCTGCGCGAAGGCCGCGGCGAGCTCGGCGCCCCAGGCCGCGGCGCGCTCCTCGACGCCCTCGGCGAGCGGTCCCGTGATCGCCCGGACAGGGAAGCCCTGGGCCGAGGTGAGCAGCTCGGCGCCGAGCGCCGTGACCCGTCGCGCGATCCCTCGGCTCGCCCCCGTGGGGACCGAGGTGTTGACGCGCGTGTCGTAGACCCCGGCCGGCTGGCCCGGGCGCAGCCGGAGGCGGCGAAGGTACTCGCGCACTCCCTCGGAGCTGTCCGCCTCGGGCTCGGACTCGGCCCGAGCGCGATCCTCGGCCGTGACCACGTGGGTCGCGCGAGAGGAGCGGGTCGCGGCGCGGCTCATCCCGAGCGCGTGCGTCGGTCCGCCGATCACCAGCAGGTCTGCCTCGGGCTCCGAGGGGGCCTCGCTCGCGCGGCAGACCTCGACCTCGAAGCCTGCTCCGCGCAGACCTGAGGCCACGAGCTCGGCCACCCGGTGACCGTTGCCGAACATCGACTCGAACACCACGAGGGCGCGGGGCATGGCAGGTTCCTTCCTCCGACGGTTCGCGTCCTACGCTACGAAGGTCCCGGCCGGCCCCGGCCGGTACAAGGTCCCAGGTACCAGGAGAGATCCATGAGCACGCTGCCCGCCGGCTGGAAGCGACCGCTGGGCTCGACAGGGCTCGAGGTCACGGCCGTGACCCTCGGTTGCAGCCCGCTCGGGCACGTCTCGCCGCGCCAGGAGGGAGTCGCGACGGTGCGTGCCGCCCTCGAGAGCCCGATCCGCACCATCGACACCTCGAACAACTACGCCGATGGCGAGAGCGAGCGGCGCATCGGCGAGGCGCTCGCTGCCCTCGGCGGCAAGCCCGAGGACGTGCTCGTCGTGACCAAGGTCGACTCGAGGGGCAGCGACTTCTCGGGCGCCCGCGTGCGCGCCTCCCTCGCGGAGAGCCGAGAGCGCCTAGGGCTCGAGGAGCTCCCGCTCGTCCACCTGCACGATCCCGAGTACCACGACTTCGCGGAGATCACGAAGCCCGGGGGAGCCGTCGACACCCTCGTCGCGATGCGCGAGGCGGGCGAGGTCCGAGCGATCGGCCTCGCGGGCGGGGACGTGCGAGTGATGTCGCGCTACCTCGAGCTCGGCGTCTTCGACGTGTTCCTCACGCACTCGCGCTGGTCGCTGCTCGACCGCAGCGCGGGGGACGTCATCTCCCAGGCCCTCGACCAGGGCATGGCGGTGCTCAACGCCGCGGTGTACGGGGCGGGCATCCTCGTGACGCCCGGCAGCACGAGCTACGGCTATCGCGAGGCGCCCCGAGAGCTCGTCGAGGCGGCCGCCGCGATGCGTGAGGTGTGCGAGCGCCACGGCACGGACCTGCGCACCGCAGCCCTGCAGTTCTCGCTGCGCGACGAGCGCTTCGCGAGCACGATCGTCGGCATGAGCCACCCGGACCGTGTCGCTGCCACGGTCGAGGCGGCCTCGACCGAGCTTCCCGAGGAGATCTGGGCCGAGCTCGAGGCTCTCGTGCCGCCGAGAGAAGCCTGGCTCGACTCCTAGTCCACGCGCGGCACGCTTCCGCCGGGAAGGTCCCAGGGGTACAGGTCGCCCTGGGCCTCGACGCGCCGTGCCACCTCCCGGAAGTCCAGCTGGGCGAGCTGCGGGTCCTCGAGCTCGGCCCAGGTGCGCGGGGCGGCGACGTGAGGTTGCTCGCGGGCGCGCAGGGAGTAGGGCGTGATCGTCGTCTTGGCGGGATGGTTCTGGGACCAGTCGATGAACACGCGGCCCTCGCGGTCGTCCCTGCCGGAGGTCGCGAGCACGAGCTCGGGGTGCTCGGCGGCGATCTCGCGCGCGAGCGCACGGCCGTAGGCGTGCACGCGCTGGACGTCCGCCTTCCCGTCGAGGGGAGCGTAGAGCTGGATGCCCTTCGAGCCCGAGGTCACCGGGATCGTCTCGAGCCCGTCCGCCCGCAGCCGCTCGGCCACGAGCCGAGCCACCTCGACGCACTCGGCGAGGCCCGCCGGGGGACCGGGGTCGAGGTCGACGACGAAGCGGTCGGGCCTGCGGATCCCGCCGCGCGGCCCCACCCGCCACTGCGGGGTGTGCAGCTCGAGGGCGCCGAGGTTCAGGGCCCACACGACGGCGTCGATCTCGTCGAGGAAGGGCAGGTCGACCTCCTTGCCCTCGTCCGTCCCGCCGGGCGCCGCGCGCAGCGTGCGGTGGCGCAGCCACGCGGGGGCTCCGCGGGGGACGTTCTTCTCGAAGAAGCGCTCACCGGCCATGCCGTCCGGCAGGCGCACGCGCGTCACGGGACGGCCCTCGAGCTGCGCGAGGATCGCGGGCGCGACCGCGAGGTAGTACTCCGCGAGCTCGCCCTTCGTGGTCCCCGTCGCGGGGTACATGACCTTGTCCGGGTGGCGCATCGTCACCCGGCCCACCTCGAGGGCGCTCATCCTGCCTCCGGCTTCTCGCTCCCACCGTCCTCGCCGGGGCCGCCGGTGAAGAAGGAGAGCTGTCCGTTCGCCTCGAGAACGGCCAGGCGCACCTGCGAGATGCGCTCGACGCCCTGGGTGCGCGCTGCGGCGTAGAGGTCCTCGGGGGAGAGGCGCTCGGTGCGCATGGTGTCGACCAGGGGCATCCCGTCGAGCACGACCACGACGGGCCGCCCGTGCGTGACGACGCGAGCCCTCGTGAAGCGGGCGTTCACCCAGGCCAGGACGATCGTGAGGATCGTGAAGGTGCCCACCGCGAGCACTGCGGCGGTCACCGAGTAGTCCTGCTGCGTGACGCCCTGCTGGATCAGGTCGCCCATGGTGATGAAGAGGATGAGCTCGAAGGTACTCAGCTCCCCGAGGGTCGCGCGCCCCACGATGCGGGTGACGACCCACAGGAAGAAGAAGACGATGACGGCACGGACGACGATCTCCACCGCAGCTCCTCTCCGTCTCTCGCTCAGGGCACCAGGAGGGTGCGGAAGCTCACGGAGAGCGGTCGCTCCCCGTCCTCGACGAGGCTCACCGAGCCCGCACGCGGGGGAGACCAGCGCGGAGCGAGGTAGGTGTCGTGCTCGAGCACAAAGGTCTCCTGCCCCTCGGTCGTGAAGGTCAGGAGCAGCTCGTCCCCCTCGCGCGTCTCCTCGCTCGGCTCGGGGTAGAAGCGCTGGTGCTCGAAGATCGCGAGGTAGCGCGCGTCGATCGCGAGCTGGATCTCGGCAGGGAGCCCTGCCGGGTCGTGGAGCGAGACGAGCCAAGGGATCCCCGTGCCGTTGCGACCGACCGGCGCGAAGGTCACCTCGAGCGAGCGCTCGCCGTCGGTGTCGCGCACCACCGACGAGCGGTCGCCGAGGAAGCCCAGGAGCCCCGCGAGCAGGACGAGCGCGAGGAGCCCCGTGACGATGTCCCTGAGGACGACGGTGGGGCGGTGGACCGAGGTCTCGATCCCCGTCGTCGTCGAGTCCTCAGCTCTTGAGGGCTCCACCGGAGGACTCCAGGTGGGCGCGGATGAACCAGTGGAAGAGCTCGAGCTCGTGCAGGTGGCCGACGAGCAGGTCGTTCGTCACGTCGTCGAGCTCGGCCACCGCGTCCGCGGCGTCCCGGTGGGAGGTGATGACGCCCACGTAGACCTCGTCGAGGGCCTTGAGGTGCTCGGTCGTGGTCGCGCGGCCGAGAGAGTAGTCCTCCCAGTCGCGGGCCTCGACGAGAGCGCCCGGCGTGCCGATCGGGGCGACGCCGAGCGTCGCGATCCGCTCGGCGATCGCGTCGACCATCTCGCGGACGGCCACGACCTGAGGGTCGATCATCTCGTGCACCGCGATGAAGTGGGGTCCGACGACGTTCCAGTGCACGTGCTTGAGCGTGAGGGCGAGGTCGTTCAGGGCGTGCAGCCGCCCCTGGAGCACCTCGGCGACCTTCGCTCCGTCCTCGGGGGTCAGGGACGGCACGGTGTACTTCGGAAGGCGCTGTGCAGCCATGAGAGGTCCTCTCGCTTCGACGAACGCCCGCGCAGGTCACGGGCCGCTTCCACCGTCCCACCGCGCAGCGGGTTCCGCACCCGGGAGAGGGCGCACCCGTACGATGGGGACGAAGTCCTTGTCGATCGAGAGGGAGCCGGTGACCGTCCGTCCGCGCCAGACCAGGCAGCGCGTCGAGATCCTCGACCTGCTCGCCGGTCTGGACGAGTTCCGCAGCGCGCAGCAGCTGCACGACCTCTTGCGCGAGCGCGGCTCGAGCGTGAGTCTGGCGACCGTGTACCGCGCGGTCCAGGCGCTCAGCGACGCGGGCGAGGTCGACGTCCTGCTCGCGGCCGACGGCGAGGCGCTCTACCGGTTGTGCGAGCGCAAGGCCCACCACCACCACCTCGTGTGCCGCAGCTGCGGGACGGCCGTGGAGATCGACGGACCGAGCGTCGAGCGCTGGGCCGACGCCGTCGCCGCCGAGCACGGCTTCTCCCAGATCAGCCACACGCTCGAGCTCTTCGGGACCTGCAAGGCCTGCCGCACGGCCTCCTGACGCGGGCGACACGCCGTGACCCGTGCAGAACCGCGGGATCCTGGCCCTTATAGTTCCGTGGTCGGTCGAAAGTCGACCGCACGATCCGAAGGAGCTTTTCCATGGCACTGAACCGCAGCGACGTCGTGGCAGCGATCGCCGAGAAGGCCGGCCTGACCAAGACCCAGGCTGACGCCGCCGTGACCGCCCTGCAGGAGGTCCTCGTGTCCTCGCTCGCCCAGGGTGAGGCCGTCAAGCTGACCGGTCTGCTCAGTGTCGAGCGTGTCGAGCGTGCCGCCCGCACGGGCCGCAACCCGCGCACGGGCGAGGCCATCGAGATCCCCGCCGGCTTCGGCGTGAAGGTCTCGGCGGGCTCGGTCCTCAAGAACGCCGTCTCGAAGTAAGCAGTCGCGCTCCTCGAGCCAGACCTACGGAGCGGCGGGCGGGACTCTCAGTCCCTGCCCGCCGCTTCGTCGTTCCCGGCCCCTTCCCGAGCGCGGGCCCGACGAGCCCTGCGGCGCGAGCGCACGCGGAAGGCGGCCCACGCGAGGCCGACGACCCCCACGAGCACGAGCACGGGGGCGAGGATCGCGGCGAGCGAGAGCCCGATGCTCGAGGCGTCCTCGACCGTGGACACCACGGGGTTGGCGGTGCCCGCCGTCGTCGTCGTGACCGCGACGCGCGTCGCGGACTTCGTCAGGTGCACCGCGAGGGCGAGCACGAGGCCGACGGCGACTGGGACCCAGCTGCCCGAGGTGAAGAACTCGCCCGGGTCCTGCGTGACGACCGTCTGAGAGCCCGCCCCGGCACCGAAGGCGATGCCGCCCGAGACAGGGCGCACGACGGTCTGGATCACGTCGTGCACCGAGTCGACCACGGGCACCTTGTCGGCGACGACGTCGACCACGAGCAGGAGGACCAGGATCGCGAGGACCCAGCCGTTGGTGAGCCACTGCCAGCTCTCGGGCAGCTCGACGAAGCTCGTCCAGCGGCCGAGCGCACCGAGCACGACGAGCGGGATGTAGGCGTTCAGCCCGGCCGCGCTCGCCAGGCCGGACCCTGCGAGGACCTCGAGCATGCGCCCATCTTGGCGCACTCCCCGGCCCCGCGAAGGGCGTTGCGGGGGAGGCGTGCAGACCGTACCGTGCAGTAACCCCCGGTGCGTACCGGTCGGTAACCCCTGTCGTCGAGCCCCTCGGAGTCAGCAGTGGCGCTGTTCGGAACCGTTCACCTCGCAGGTCTGCCCCACGGGCCTGCCCTCCCCGGAGCGGCGGCCCTGGCCGCAGAGCTCACGACGAACGGCTTCGAGCTCGTCCCTGATCCTGGTGCTGCCGACGTCCTCGTGCTCGGCCCCGAGGCGGGCCCGCTCGAGGTGCCTGCGGGTGCGGGCGTCGTCGTCCTGCTCGACGGCGCGGAGTCGGGGGAGGGTGCGAGCGCGGTCCTCGCCCGGGCGGGAGTGCGCAGCACGGGCCCGGTCGCGGGCACCCACACGATCGTCGCTGCCGAGCACGAGAGCCCCGACCTGCTCGCCTGGGCGGGCACGCCGCGCCTCGCGGTCCGCGCAGCCCTCGAGGTCTCGCTCCCGGCCGAGCCCTCCCTGCGCATCGAAGGTGCCCCGGGCGCCCCGGGACCTGTCGCCGCTGCCCTCGTCGAGGGCGACGGGGACACGCGCGGGCGCGTCGTCGTCCTCGGCATCGACGTGCTCGCGAGCACCGAGCCCCTCGCTCGCGTCATCGCGCGCAACGCGATCGTGTGGGCCACGCGCCGCGTGGTCGAGCAGCCCGCTGCCTCGCGACCCGTGCCCGAGATCGTCGCCGAGCCCGCGTGGCAGGGCCTCAAGGCCGCCGTGAGCGAGCTCCAGGAGCTCCAGGGCCCCGACGGCGCCGTCACGGGCGAGCACGAGCGCGCGGGGGACCTCGTCGAGCAGGTCGCCTCGCACGTCGCGGCCCTCGCCCCGCTCTTCCCGCACGACCACGAGTACCTCCTCGCCCTCGGCAAGGACCTGCAGCGCTGGCGCGAGCAGGGTCTGGGCGTGCCGGACTTCTACGACTCCCTCGTGGCCTTCCGCCCCGAGCTCGAGCGCGTCGACGGGCTGCGCCACCTCGTGGTCTTCCCGATGTACACCCAGAACGGCCGCACCGACCGCAAGCTCGAGGCCGTGCTCGTCGAGGTCATCTGGCCCGAGTTCGTCGCCGAGCTCGAGGCAGGGGCCTACTCGAACAAGCTCTTCGTGCCGATCCGCTTCCTCGACTTCACCGCGGGCTACGACACCAACTCCGCGGTGCTCTTCCCCGAGACGGTCTCGATGCGCGAGGTGCCCACCTTCACGTGGGGTGCGATCTTCGCCGACCGCGAGGCCGCGCGCTTCCGCAAGGTCGTGCGCGCTGCGGCGGACACCGTGCGCCTGCCGCTGCCGCCCGACGCCGAGCGCCTGCTCGCCGACCAGCACCTCGCCGAGCACACCTTCGTCATGTGGGACCTCATCCACGACCGCACCCACATGCGCGGTGACCTGCCCTTCGACCCCTTCATGATCAAGCAGCGCATGCCCTTCTTCCTCTACGCGCTCGAGGAGCTGCGCTGCGACCTCACGGCCTTCCGCGAGTCCGTCGCGCTCGAGAAGCAGGGCGTGCCGCACGCGCGCCTCGTGCAGTACGCGGTGATCTTCGACCGCGTCTTCCGCTTCGCCGTCACGGGCTCGCGAGTGCGCAACTACGACGGCCTGGGCGGACAGCTGCTCTTCGCGTGGTTGCACCAGCGTGGGGTCGTGCACTGGACGGACAACGCGCTGTCGATCGACTGGCCTGCGGTCCCGGACGCCGTGCTCGCGCTCGGCGCGGAGATCGAGGAGCTCTACTGGCGCTCGATCGACCGCCCGAAGATCGCGCACTGGCTCGCCGCCTACGAGCTCGTCTCGAGCACCGTGACCCCGCACCCCGCCTCCGTCTGGGCGAAGGGTCCCGAGGCGCTGCCCGTCTCCGGTCCGCTCAAGGAGATGACCGACGCCGTGCTCCCGGACGAGTTCCCGCTCTCGATGTTCCACGAGGCCCTCGCCCGGAAGATCTCCGAGGTCGTGGCCTCGACCGCCGGCATCACGGGTTGAGCGGCCGCGCCTGGCACACGGCGGCCCCCAGGTGCGGGAGACTGTCCCGGTGAGCACACTGCACGACCCGGACCACCGGGGCTTCGCCTCGGACAACTACGCGGGGGTCCACCCCGAGGTGATCGAGGCCATCGCGGCCGCCAACGGGGGTCACCAGAGCTCCTACGGCGCGGACGAGTACACCGCGCGGCTCCAGGAGGTCATGCGCGGGCACTTCGGGCCCGAGGCGGTGACCTTCCCGGTGTTCAACGGCACGGGAGCGAACGTCGTCGCCCTGCAGTCGATGATCCCGCGCTGGGGCGCCGTGATCTGCACGACCACGGCCCACGTGCACGTCGACGAGGGTGGCGCCCCCGAGCGAGTCGCGGGCATCAAGCTGCTGTGCGTGCCGAGCGAGGACGGCAAGCTCACTCCCGAGCTCGTGGACCGCGAGGCCTGGGGCTTCGGCGACGAGCACCACCCGCAGCCCGCCGTGGTCTCCATCGCGCAGTCGACCGAGCTCGGCACGGTGTACTCGCCCGAGGAGATCCGCGCCCTCGCGGAGCACGCGCACGGCCTGGGCATGCAGCTCTACGTCGACGGCGCGCGCCTGTCGAACGCGGCAGCGACCCTGGGCATCGGCCTGGGGGAGACCACGACGGCCCTCGGGGTCGACGTCGTCGGCCTCGGCGGGACGAAGAACGGCCTGCTGGGCGTCGAGGCGATCGTCGTGACCGACCCCGCGCGCGCCGAGGCGCTGACCTACCTGCGCAAGCTCGACATGCAGCTCGGCTCGAAGATGCGCTTCATGTCCGCCCAGCTGCTCGCGCTCTACGAGGGCGAGCTGTGGCTGCGCTCGGCGAGCCACGCGAACGCGATGGCCGCTCGGCTGCGCGCCGGGGTCGAGGACCTGCCGGGGGTGCGGCTCACGCAGGCCACCCAGGCGAACGCCGTCTTCGCGGTGCTCCCTGCGGGCGTCGCCGAGCGGCTGCGCAGCGAGGGCTTCCACTTCTACGACTGGGACGCGGCCGCGGGCGAGGTCCGCTGGATGTGCTCCTTCGACACCACCGAGGCGGACGTCGACGCCTTCGTCGCGGCGGTCCGCGAGGCCCAGGCGGGCGCATGACCACGAGCGCCGACCGCATCTGGACGGTGCCGAACGCCATCTCCGTGGCGCGGCTCCTCCTCGTGCCGGTCTTCGCCTGGCTCATCGCCGCGGGCCACGACCTCGCGGCCCTCGGGGTCCTCGCCCTCGCCGGCTTCTCCGACTGGCTCGACGGTGTGGTCGCGCGCCGCTTCGACCAGGGCTCGAAGCTCGGGGCGATGCTCGACCCTGCGGCGGACCGCCTCTACATCCTCGTCACCCTCGTGATGCTCGCGTGGCGCGAGGTCGTGCCCTGGTGGCTCGTCGTCGTCATCGTGGGGCGCGACCTCGTGCTCGCAGGTGTGCTTCCGGCGCTCGCGAGGCGCGGCTACGGTCCGCTGCCCGTGCACTTCGTAGGCAAGGCGGGCACCTTTGCGCTGCTCTACGCCTTCCCGCTGCTCCTGCTCGCGCAGTGGGACGGCGCGGTGGGGGACCTCGCTCGCGTCGCGGGCTGGGCCTTCGCGTGGTGGGGGATCGGGCTCTACTGGCTCTCCGGGGTGCTCTACCTGCGTCAGGCGGCGCAGCTGCTGCGCGGCAAGGACGTGGCCCCCGCATGAGCCAGCAGGAGCAGCAGGACCGGGGCAGCAGCCTGTCTGCCTCGATGAGCCTCCTGACCTCGCTCCTGTCCCGTCCGCTCGACCCCGGCTACGAGGCCGCGGCGCGCAAGAAGGCCCTCGAGGGGCCGCGCCGTCGCTCTGTGCCCTCCTCGATCGTCCTCGTGCTCTTCGCCGCCGCGCTCGGGGCGCTCACCGTCACGGCGGCGATCACGCTGCGAGCGCCGCAGCCCGCTGTCGTGCAGGCTCGCACCGTGCTCGAGAACGAGGTCCGCGAGCGCAGCGCGGAGGTCGCCACGGCAGAAGAGCGCGTCGCCGAGCTCGACGCCGAGATCCAGGACCTGCAGCGCACGGCCCTCGAGGCGAGCGACCCCGAGCTGCTCGAGCAGCTCGCGCTCGACGAGCTGGTGGCCGGGGCGGTCGAGCTCGAGGGCCCCGGGGTGCGCGTGACCCTCGCCGACGCCGCGAACGCCGCCGAGTCGGACATCGACCGCCGCGTGCACGACTCCGACCTGCGCGTGGTCGTCAACGGCCTGTGGGCGGCGGGCGCCGAGGCGATCACCGTGAACGGCCACCGGGTCACGGCGCTCACCGCGATCCGCTCGGCGGGCCAGGCGGTGCTCGTCGACCTCGTCCCGCTCACGGGACCCTACGTGGTCGAGGCGATCGGCGACCCCGAGCGCATGCCCACGCGCTTCGCGGGCACCCCCGCGGGGGACCACCTCGCGCTGCTGCGCGCGGCCTTCGACATCCCCTCGACCGTCGAGCCCGTCGCGCGCCTCGTGGCCCCGGCCGGCTCGGCACCTACCCTTGTCCGTGCGGCCCCGGCCGGGCCGCTCACCGCAGTGGAGGAAGAGTCATGATCGCCGTCCTCGGGCTCGTGCTCGGCATCGTCGCGGGCCTGCTCCTCGAGCCGACCGTCCCGGCGGGCGTCCAGCCCTACCTGCCGATCGCCGTGATCGCGGCGCTCGACGCCCTGTTCGGCGGTCTGCGCGCGAAGCTCGACGGGATCTTCGACGACAAGGTCTTCGTGGTGTCCTTCCTGTCGAACGTCGTGCTCGCGGCGCTCATCGTCTTCCTCGGTGACCAGCTGGGCGTGGGCACGCAGCTCTCGACGGCCGTCGTCGTCGTCCTCGGCATCCGCATCTTCTCGAACGCCGCAGCGATCCGTCGGCACCTCTTCAAGGCCTGAGCGTGAGCGTCGAGCCTCCCGTCACGCCCGGCGACCCGGCGCCCGAGAGCGCCCCCGCCCGCGAGCCCGCGTCCACGCGCGCGCCCGGTGCGCTCGGGGCCTGGAGCGTCCTGCTGCGCGCGCTGCGACCGCAAGCGAGCGCGAGCCACCTGCTCACGGGGCTGCTGTGCGCCGTGCTCGGCTTCGCGCTCGTGGTCCAGATGCAGCACACCCAGGCCGGAGGTCTCGCCTCCCTGCGCCAGTCCGACCTCGTGCAGCTGCTCGAGGAGACCACCGACCGTTCCCGCGAGCTGCGCGAGCGCGTCACCGAGCTCGAGAAGACGCGCGACGAGCTCGCGAGCGGTACCAACCAGCAGCAGGCTGCCCTCGACGCCGCGACCCAGCGGGCCGCGACGCAGGGAGTCCTCTCCGGCCGGCTTCCCGCCGTCGGACCCGGTGTGGTGCTCACGGTGCGCGACCCGGGGCGCACGGTGAGTGCCTCGACCTACGTCACGATCCTCACCGAGCTGCGCAACGCCGGTGCCGAAGCCGTGCAGCTCGCCGGTCAGCGCATCACCGCCGAGACCTTCTTCCTCGACGGGCCCGACGGCGTCCTCGTGGACGGCGTGCTCGTCGCGGACCCCGCGCGCTGGGACGTGATCGGGGACTCGCACACGATCGCCCAGGCCCTCGAGATCCCCGGCGGGGCGCTCGCGCTCGTGCGCAGCCAGGGCGCGGAGGCCGAGGTCACGAGCCTCGTCTCGGTCGAGGTGACGGCGACGCGATCCCCGCGCGAGCCGCGCTTCGCGAGCCCGGCCCCGACCCAGGGGTAGGGCTCAACCACCCTTCCGCGCGTGCCGATGCACCCAGAAGCCTCTTCGCATCGCGCCTCGCTGCGCATAGGGTGGAGGCCTGCAGGACGAGCTCGGACGAGAGAGGTGCGATGAGCGAGCAGTCGGGTGTTCCCGAGGAGACGCGCATGACCGACACGACCGTGTCGATCGGCTCGGTGCTGCCCACCGAGTCCGACCCGGGCCTGCGCGGGCTCTCGCAGGAGGACAAGGAGGCCGTCGCGGCCCTCCCGCCCACCTCGGCGCTGCTCATCGTCGAGCGCGGCCCGAGCTCTGGTGCGCGCTTCCTCCTCGACGCCGAGCGCACCCTCGCGGGGCGCTCCGAGCAGGCCGACATCTTCCTCGACGACGTCACCGTCTCGCGCCGTCACGCGGAGTTCGTGCGCGAGCTCGACGACTTCGTGGTCCGCGACGTCGGCTCGCTCAACGGCACCTACGTGAACCGCGAGCGCATCGACTCCGCGCTGCTGCGCCCCGGGGACGAGGTCCAGATCGGCAAGTCCCGCATGCCCTCCCCCCCGAGCCGGGGGCGGCACCGCCGCGCGAGCGAGCAGGCCTCGTCCACCGGTTCTGACGCCTGATGGCGCCCGCCACGCAGCGGGCGGCCTCCGGCGAGCCCGAGCCGGCGCCAGCCCCGAAGGACGCCCTCGCGGGCCAGCTCGCCGCGGCCGAGCCCTGGCCCCAGGGCATCTCGCGCCACGCCACGATGCGCATCTCCGACGTGCTTGCCGCGCTCGGCACCGAGTTCCCGGCCGTGAGCCACTCGAAGCTGCGCTTCCTCGAGGAGCAGGGACTCGTCGCCCCGGTGCGCACCCCTGCGGGCTACCGCCAGTACAGCCCTGCCGACGTCGAGCGCCTGCGCTTCGTGCTGCGCCAGCAGCGTGACCGCTACCTGCCGCTCAAGGTCATCGGCGAGCAGCTCGCCGAGCTCGACGCAGGGCGCGGCTCGCTCGCCCTCACCCCGCAGCTCGCGGCGAAGGACGGCGAGGTCGCTCGCCCCGTGGGGATCGAGCAGGAGACCGCCGAGTCCCTCGCGCGCTCCCTCGAGCTCGAGCCGGCCTTCGTCGAGGCGCTCGTCGAGGCGGGCGTGATCGAGTCGAGCCCTGCGGGGCACCTCGAGGCCGGCGCCGCGGAGATCGTGCGCCTCGCCGCGGCTCTCGCCGAGCACGGCATCGACGCGCGCCACCTGCGCTCCTTCCGCCAGGCCGCGGACCGTCAGGTCGACGTGGTCGAGCAGGTCGCGGCGCCCTTCCGCTCGCAGCGCTCCGCCTCGGCGCGAGCCAGGGCCGGCACGGTCGCGGTCGAGGTGGGGGAGCTGTGCGCGCAGCTGCACACGGCCTTCGTGCGCGGCGGGGTGCAGCGGCTCGCGGACTGACCGCCTCCTCGCAGGTGGCTCTCGAGCCGCGCCCGGATCCGCTCGGGCCGTTCTCTGGGCGGCCCTCGCGCGGGCGTCGTAGCGTGGAGACGTGGACGGGGACGATCGCGAGCTGATCCCGCTCGACGTCGCAGGGGTCCGACGGCACCTGCCGGCGGAGGACCTCGTCGTGCTGCTTCTCGACCCGGTGGGCCGCCTCGTCCTGCCGATCGTCGTCGGCTCCGCGGAGGCCACCTCGATCGCCGTCGCGATCGAGGGCGTCGTCCCCTTGCGACCGCTCACGCACGACCTGCTGTGCAAGGTCCTCGAGGCGACGGGCAACGAGCTCGACCACGTCGAGATCACCCAGCTCGTCGACGGCGTCTTCCACGCGGTGCTCGTACTCGCCTCGGGGGTGCGGGTGGACTCGCGCGCCTCGGACGCGATCGGGGTCGCGGTGCGCACGGGCGCGCCCGTGCTGTGCCACGCCGAGGTGCTCGCCACGGCCGGGGTCGAGGCCACCGTGACGGACGAGGATGAGGACGAGGAGGTCGAGCTCGAGCGCTTCCGGGAGTTCCTCGAGGGCGTCGAGCCGGAGGACTTCGGCGAGGGGTAACCTTCACCTTGAAGTTCAGGTCGAGACTTTGTGCGCGACACGCGGGGTTGTCGTTGACGCCCCCCACCCTGAGCCATAGCGTTACCTGGACAGAGCAGCCCGGCCCGAAGCGGGGCCGGACGACCCACGCAGCACCCTGGAGGAACCGTGAGCGGCACCGACGGTAGCGAGGCTCTCGCGGGCTCCGTGCCGCAGAGCGTCCAGGGACTGCTCTTCGGTGACGAGCTCCCCGAGCTCGACTCGGACGAGGGCTACCGCGGTCCGACGGCGTGCCGCGCCGCGGGGATCACCTACCGCCAGCTCGACTACTGGGCCCGTACAGGGCTCGTCGAGCCGACCGTCCGCCCGGCCTCGGGCTCGGGCACCCACCGCCTCTACTCCTTCCGCGACATCCTCGTGCTCAAGGTGGTCAAGCGCCTCCTCGACACGGGCGTCTCGCTCCAGCAGATCCGTACGGCCGTGGGCCACCTGCGTGAGCGCGGGGTCGAGGACCTCGCGCAGATCACGCTCATGTCCGACGGCGCGAGCGTCTACGAGTGCACCTCCGCCGACGAGGTCATCGACCTCGTCCAGGGAGGCCAGGGCGTGTTCGGCATCGCCGTCGGCCGCGTGTGGCGCGAGGTCGAGGGCACCCTCGCCGAGCTGCCGACCGAGCGGGCCGAGGACTCGGCACCGCCCTCGGTCGAGGACGAGCTCGCGGCTCGTCGCGCGCGCAACGCGGGCTGAGAAGCCTCTTCACGAGCCCCGCGCCCCCGGGTGCGGGGCTTCGTCGTGCCCGAGGGCGAGTCAGCGCGGGGCGCGCAAGGCCCGGTCGAGCAGCTGGTCGAAGGCGAAGGAGACCACGCGCGCTGCCGCTCCCGGCCAGGCGTGGATGGGCACGGCAGCGCCCTGAGCCTGCTGGAGCGCGGCGCGCTCGGGGATCACGGGGCTCAGCACGAGGGGGCCGTAGAGGGTCTTGAGCTCCTCGAGGCGGTACTCCTGCTCGACCGAGCGCGTCTTGACGCGGTTGACGGCGATCCCGAGGGGCTGCAGCTGCGGGGCGCCCGAGCGGCGCAGCTGGTCGATCGTGCGCATCGCGCGGCC
>Ga0182792_1001423_pt1 | contig 19463 bp, 16 predicted proteins | sample Passage237B_FD_130497 | JGI IMG/M metagenome (GOLD analysis project Ga0182792, IMG submission 130497) | Cellulose adapted compost microbial communities from Newby Island Compost Facility, Milpitas, CA, USA - Passage2 37B (version 2) (version 2) ...
CGGCCGGGCAACATCGGCAACCCGCTGCTGCTCGCCGAGCACTCATGGCATGCCGAAGGGGGCATCAAGTACTTGGATGACCGCTTGGCCGCCCATGCTGCCTATTTTTACAGGAACCTGAATGACTTCATCGACTGGGTCCGCTATTCGCTTGACGACCCCTGGCAACCCCACAACTTCCAACGCAACCGTACCCAAGGCCTCTCATTTACAGGCAACTACCGCCTGTCCGGCGAAGAAAGCCGGATAGCATGGATAGCCGGATTGTCCTATACGTGGCTCTCGCCCCGTTTCGAAGACAGCCACAACGCAGGCTTCCTCTCCAAGTACGTTGTCGAAAGCCTACGCCATCAGGTTACAGCCAACCTTCACCTGAAGGCCGGGAAATTCACTGCAACGGCGGCGGCCCGCTTCAATGAACGAATCAGCTACAGAAGCTACTTCGTGGGCGACGCCAGGTTCGCTTACCGATTCCGTCCGATGGAGGTCTACCTCGACGTGCAAAATATCTTCGATGTCACCTATATCGAGGCTGCGGCGATACCCATGCCCGGTAGGTGGTTCAGTTTAGGGTTGAAATATGGAATTTAAAAAGAGGCTGTCAAAAGGTTCTTATAACCACAAAGTACACTAAGGACACACAAAGTACACAAAGAATAAACTATTGATTATAAAAGCTTCGTGAACTTTGTGAAAAAACTTTGAGCCCTTTGTGGTTAAAGCAAATAGCTTTTGACAGCCTCGCTCCTTAATCCCGTTTCTCCAGCAGCCGCCAAGCCACGGCCGCGACGACAGCCCCTACGATTGGCGCCACGATGAACAGCCACAGCTGACCCAGGGCAGCTCCGCCGGCCAAGACCGCAGGGCCAAAGCTACGAGCGGGATTGACGGAAGTACCCGTTATGGGGATAGCCACCAAGTGGATAAGCACCAAGGTCAACCCGATGGCTAGCCCGGCCATGGTACTGTTCCCCCATTTGGAGGTGACACCGAAGATGACAAACAAAAACAGGAATGTCAGCACAGCCTCGGCTAGAAATGCCGCAGCGGTGCCGTATTCATTCTGGTAGCCCGCTCCCCAGCCATTGGAACCATAGGCCCACTCACCGGGTGTAAATCCCGCGAGTTGTCCGCTTAGTACCTGTTGCAGCACGAATGCGCCCAACAACGCGCCGACAAGCTGCGCAATGATGTACGCGATGGCGTCGCCAACGGAAATTTTGCCATTGACCAGCATGGCAATGGTGATGGCGGGGTTGATGTGACAGCCGCTGATGCCGCCGATGGCATAGGCGAATACGACCACGGCCAAACCAAAGGCAAAGGAAATGCCTAACAAACCGAGCCCCGAAAGGCCAGCAATGGTGTCTACTCCCGCAACAGCGGCAGCTCCGCAGCCGAAAAGCACCAAACCAAAGGTACCTACCAGTTCGGCAACGAACTTCGTTGAAGTTTTGATTTCCATGATTTTATAATATTGGTTTAACCAAAGGTAACAGCATTATTCAAAAACAGGCAAAAAAATTATCCACAAAAAAAACCCCGCTTCACAGCGGGGCTTTTCCATTTAACCAAACCTAACAAAATGAATGCTGCTTTATGATGTCACAAACATACATGCTTGATGTTAGCTTCCGGTTAAACAGCGATTAATCTTTTGCTTTTTCCGGCTTTCGGCCCCTCACGTGCCTTTCCACCACGCCTAAATTCACACGCTTTCGTAATCAAAACAAAAAGACCGCCCTTCCAGGCAGCCTTTTCGATTATCTTGAATATTAAAAGATTTCCTGGCAATCTGCAATCAGACTACCATCCTACTGTCCAACCGTCAGCCCAAGTCGGTTTACCCGTACCGTTACCGGCACCTGTAGCGTTAGCGTTTACCGTGAACAAGTTAGGCAACTCAATTGCAGGGCCGGTAGTGGGTGTTCCTTTTGCTAGCGTCGTTACATTTTCAAATCGAACGTTCGTTGCTTTCAGCGTACCTGCTGTAACAAATGCTAAACTTTCATCGTGCTGGATATCAAATCCGGTACCCCAGTTGGCCAATACCACGTTGTCAAAGTTACCGTTTGTACCTACGCGCATTTTAATGGCATGGTTCTCTCCGCCTGCACCATTCCCAACCAATGTCAGGTTTTTGATGGTAGGATTGGATATCGGGGTTGCACCGTGATTGTCCGCGTTGTTGTCGGCTTCAATTCCCCGGTTACCGTCGTTCGTTCTCCAGCCGTACCAGTTCTCCCCGGTACCATTCCATCCTTCGGTCCAGTCAAAAATGTCGTCACCCACCGACTCATGCTTATTGATAGCAACCAGGTATTTTGCGTCTACTGTACCGCCAAACCACTCAAACGCGTCATCGGATCCGTCGTAGGACTGTACGTACTCCACCGTAGTACCTTTGCCGACACCGAAGAATGACAAACCGTTGAATTCTTTCTCGCTGTTATAGGCATATCCTGAATACTCAATCCGAAGATACTTAATTGATCCCGAATTGTCGTTCACGTCTGTCCCACCATACGTTAGGTCAGAAACCTCCGCAGAAGCAGTCGCTCCTTTGTTGATTGGTGCGCGGCCGCAGAGTACTAGGCCTCCCCATGCACCTGGGGTTTTTGTTGTTGCCGTAAAGACCACCGGACTGGAAGCACTTCCTTCGACATTGATTTTACCGCCTTGCGCAACCGCGATATAACGGATATCTTGACGATCTTGGCTTAAATTGGTAGCTTCTACAATCACCCCCGCTTTAATCGTTAATGTAGCCCCTGCATTCACGATAAGTTTTCCCGTCAATTTGTAGGTACCGGATTCCAAAACGACAGTGCCTTCATTGATTTCACCGCGTAAGTCATCCCTGACCACCTGAAAACCAGTCGGCGGATCTATAGGATCATCGTCGCTGCACGAACTAAAACCCAATACAGTGATCCCCCCAAGAACCAAACCAAACAGTTTAACCCTCGAAAAAAAAGTAGATCTTTTCATCATCTTCATTTTTACAATAATTTATAATACAAAGCTATGCACTAACAATTACCCCAGAATTAGCTTAATATTAAGCTTACATTAATAACTATAACGTATACTTGAAGCCAAGAGAAAACCAGACCCCATTTTTATAAGATACGATGGTTACCGGCGCATTCGCATTATCCTGGATCCTTTCGTAGGTAGGATTAAGCAGGTTCTTTGCCGATACATCCACTCCCAAGCGACGATTTACTTTATACTTCAGAATGAAATCCAGCGTGCTTACCCCTTTATCGATTTGGTTTCCTTTCCCCTGAGTTCCCAACGCATAGATACGATCGGAAAAATAGTTGTATACCAGTGTCGCCATGATGTTGGATTGGTTGCTCCAACTCCTACTGTACGATAAATCCGCATTTGCGATGAAATCTGAGGCACCCGTGAAACTTGCCCGTTCGTGGGTGGTGTTCAAATTATACCTGGTTTCGTTTCTTACCTTCTCCGGGTTTATATCCTGATCGGTTTTCATATAGGCGGCGTTTCCACCCACGGAAAGTATGCTCGAACCGTTGTCAAAATCGAACAGATCTTTTTTCACTTCGACCTCAGCGCCGATTACCGTCCCCCGATCACCGGTATTGATGAAAGAAATGTCATTGGTCGAAGAGGCAAGCGTAATTTGATTGATCGGATCAACGATGTATTTCCCGAACACGGTGAAAGATATCAATTCCGAAATTTTCGGGAAGGCCTCCCACTTCAAATCTAAATTATAATCTTGCGATGGATATAAATCAGGGTTGCCTTGCTTCTTCTCGGTGGCATCTTCGTAAATGAACAGTGCACGTTCCTTGAATTGGGGAAGCGTATAGGTCTTACTCGCGCCCAAACGGAGATTCTGCTTTTCCGTTAATTCGTATTTCAAATTCAAGCTGGGCAAGAATCCATTTCTGGTGAAGGTGTTCGTTGTTCCTGAACGGTCGAGGTTGGTTAGGTAAAAGATAGATTGCCTGATATTTTCATACCGCAGTCCCACAACACCGATCAATTTAGCTGTCAATTGATAATCAACCGCGCCATAGAACGCATGGATATCCTGCTCACCGTTATAGATTTGGGGAAGATCCAGCGTAAATCCCTGGATAGTAAAGAATCGGGGGTCGTCTTCACTCTGGCGACGATTTTGCTCGTTAAAAAAAGCGTCCAAATTATCGGGATCGACTTCTTGCCGCATTCCCTGTTGATTGAGGTTGAAATTGAATTGTATGTCTTCAAATTCGCGCCTTTTTAACTTCCCGTTATAACCGATCGTAATCGTACCTTTTTCGTTTCCGGATTCGCCAATCTTGTAATTCCCCGCAAGATTGACGGCATAGTCTTGCTCGGACAAATCCTGGTAATACCGATGATTATCGGACGGATCGTTTCGTACCAGCACCCGATAGCCCAAATTGTCGTCGATTCGCGTGATATTTTGCATGCGGTCCGGCATGGTACTTACCACATTATTGGCCGATACCCCCCACGCTATATCGAACCGATTATTCAACGTATGCGTTCCTAACAGTTGATTGACAAACAATTTATTTTGCCGAAACGTACTTCGCTGCAATATACCGGTGCTGTTCTCCGCCAGGTCACGGATAAACCCGCTATAGGTATCGCGATACTGATCGGAGCTGTTGATGAACAGAAAATTATAGGAAAAGCGATTCGATCGATCCAATTGAAAATTGGCATTTAACATGCCCGTGGTGTTTGTCGTATACCCGAACCTTACCCTGTCAAAATCTTTTATTTGCTCACCGCCTGCCGCCAATTCCCTATTTATGCCTTTTAAGAAGCTGTAATCATTGCCATACTTGACCGTACCGAAAAGACTCAAGCGCCTGCCTCCTTGGAATGCATAAGATTTACCTCCTGTCACGCCAAATGAACCCGCAATCGGCCTTCTCGTTTCCGGATTCAATCCGTATTGGAAATTCCATCCATTTAACGGGTCGTTAGGCACACCATAATTCACGAAACCGGATAGCGCGGGTCCTTGTTGGAAACTGAAATTATTCCATTGGTTTATCGTATTGGTGTTACTTGTCCCGCCTATGGCCAATTCGAGGAACCCATCGCCGGTATAATTCTTGCTCTGGATATCCACATTCCCCCCAGCGTAATCGCCTGACATGTACGCACTGTATACTTTATCGATGGCGATATAATCCACGATATCGGTCGAGAAAATATCCAAATCGATATTCTTACGTTCAGGGTCATTGGATGGGATTGGCAATCCGTTCAGTGTTGTTGTATTGTACCGATCTCCCAACCCCCTGACATAGATTTGGCTGGAGCCTGCCATCCTTGAAATTCCGCTCATCTTTGCCAAAGCCGAAGCAGCATCCCCCACTCCTTTCCTTGACAATTCCTGGGCGCCGATCATTTCTACCATCACATTGGATTGCCGGCGCATGTCCAGCAACACGGCTTCACTCACCCGCTCTCTCCTTCTGACAACTACCACTTCGTCCAACAACGAATTTTCCGCCAAAAGCGACATGCTTACCAATGCCGGTTCATCGCCGGCTACGGTAACTGTAGTCGAATCAGCAACATATCCCACCATGGAGGCCGCAATGCTGTATTCCTTTGAAGAATCTTTCGGTAGCGGAATGAAGAATTCACCAAGGGCATTGGATGTTCCACGATACTGGGTGCCGGATACGCTTACCGTCACACCTTCCAAGGGTTTCAATGTTTCGATATCCAATATCATACCTTTTACTCCGGGACTGCCCTGTCCAAAGACATGCTGCGAAAGAAAAATAAAAGCGAAAAGTAGAATGGGGAAACAGGATTTGTTTTTGATCATTACGAGTCATTAAATTTCCCGCAATAGTAGAAACTTAACATTACCTAATGGTTAACATGGAATGAATGAATGTTTAGGTTTGTGTTAACGGAATGTTACCCCTGCGTGTCTGCCGCGGATATCAAAACACTTCAGCTAAATCATGCAACGGCAGATCGAATGCGTCGGCCACACCACGGTGCACGACCTTGCCTTCCACGATGTTGAGCCCTTTTATAAGCGCGCCGTCGTCAGCACAAGCGGCCTTCCATCCCTTGTTGGCAATCTTGATGATATAAGGCAGCGTGGAGTTGGTAAGCGCCAAGGTGGAGGTAAACGGCACGGCGCCAGGCATATTGGCTACGCAATAATGCAATACATCATCAATGATGTAGGTAGGGTTTTCATGCGTAGTGGGCACACAGGTCTCTACGCAACCGCCTTGGTCCACCGCAACGTCTACGATAACCGTCCCCGAACGCATGGTCTTGAGCATATCGCGGGTAATCAGGCTGGGTGCCTTGGTTCCCGGTATCAGCACAGCGCCGATGATGAGGTCGTGCGTTTGCACCAACTTGCGGATGGTATATTGACTGGAATACTGCGTAACGACATGGGAAGGCAGGATGTCATTGACATAACGAAGCCGATCGGTATTGATATCCAAGATGGTCACATGCGCACCCAATCCGGAGGCCATTTTGGCAGCCTGTACCCCTACGATGCCTGCACCGAGGATAAGGACTCGGCCCGGAGGGACACCCGGTACCCCGCCAAGCAACACCCCCCTCCCCTTCACCGGCTTTTCCAAATAACGGGCACCCTGTTGCACGGCCATCCGCCCAGCCACCTCAGACATCGGGGTAAGCAAGGGCAGCGATCGATCGGATTTCTCAACGGTTTCGTAGGCGATGCACACCGCGCCACGGCCGATCATGGCTTCGGTGAGGACGATGCTGGAAGCAAAATGGAAATAGGTGAAAATGATCTGCCCAGATCGCGCCAACCGCAATTCGTGGTCAATGGGCTCCTTTACTTTCACGATCATTTCCGCTTGTGCCCAGATGTCATCCGGGTTGGTCACGATTTCAGCTCCAGCACTTTCGTATTCCGCATCGGATATCCCGCTTCCCTTCCCCGCTCCCTGCTCCACCAATAAGTGGTGGTTATATTGCTTCAATTCGAACACACCTGAGGCTGTTAACGCCACACGGCTTTCGTTATTTTTGATTTCTTTCGGGATACCAATAATCATTTCGGAAGGAAAAGTGAAAATTCATCGTTAATATCGCCAAAAATAACCATATTTTTTGATAATTTTCTTAAAATTCAAAGTTTTTGAGATAAAAAATAACAAAGTTCAATACATATACAAAAATAAACTTTAACATTCTCACTAAAATCCCACCAATACGCTACGCTTACTCGCTTAGGATACTAAATTTTAATAGCCATCATATAATTTTGCGCACTTTGCGTAAATCCTTTGCGAACTTTGCGTGAACCCACGGACTTCAGATTTCCGCCCGCCAACAATATCAATAAAGTTGCATTAATAGGATGCATATTTACCGGGAATACCTTAAACTTGCAAGACATAGCATTGCCATGCACGACAATAGCAAAAACACGGTCATTCGGTTAAGTGGCATCACTTACCGGTATCCACAAGGCGAATCCCTGCATTTCGCAGACCTCGAGGTGCCGGCCGGACAGCACACCTTAATCCTGGGCGACTCCGGCACGGGCAAAACCACGTTGCTGCACATCCTCAGCGGGTTGCTTAAACCCGACGATGGAACCGTACAGGTAGCCGGTCAATCCCTTTATGAATTGCCCGCCCGGAAACTCGATGAATTCCGAGGACTGCACATCGGACTGATCTTTCAAGAGGCCCATCTAGTAAGAAGCCTTACGGTTAAGGAAAACCTGCAAATCGCACAGGGGTTCGCTGGCGCGAAAGTGAACAACGAGCGGATTCACGAAGTACTGGCCCTGCTCAATCTCGAGCAAAAGGCAGACAGTTACCCCAGCAAATTGAGCCGCGGTCAGCTACAGCGCGCGGCAATCGCCCGTGCCGTCGTCAACCGACCGGCGATTCTGGTGGCGGACGAACCTACCGCTTCGCTCGACGACCGGAATACCGAACGTGTATTGGATCTGCTGCTCACACAGGCGGAAAAGCAGGGCGCCACACTGATTGTCGCTACCCATGACAAACGGGTCAAAACACGCATCGAACACGCCTATCAAGTGGGAGGTACGAAATGAACATATTGCGGATCGCTTGGAAGAACATCCGCCACAATCCGGCTACATCCATACTGGGGATACTGCTCACTGCGTTCGGCACGGGCATCTTGTGCGTGCTGCTCCTCACTTCCCATCAAATCGAAGAGCAACTCGACAGCAACAGCCGGGGCATCGACCTGGTGGTGGGTGCCAAGGGCAGCCCGATACAGCTTATCCTCAGCAGCATCTACCACATGGACAATCCCACGGGCAACATCCGTCTTTCCGAGGCGCAGCAGCTAGCTGCCAATCCCATGGTCAAGCTAGCGGTGCCGCTCTCTTTGGGCGACAATTACCGCGGTCACCGCATCGTGGGTACCGACAGCACATTCCTGCAACTTTATGGAATGGAACTGGCCGAAGGCCGCATATGGCAGGGCGACTTTGAGGCGGCGGTTGGTGCTGAGGTGGCCCGAAAACACCAACTCAAGATAGGCGACAAAATCTACGGTGCGCATGGCCTCAGCAGCGAAGGACACGCCCACGACGAGCATCCGTACACGATTACCGGTATTTTCAAGCCCGCTCAGCATATCGTGGACAGGTTGGTGCTGACCAACTTGGCCAGCGTATGGCGCATGCATGGCGACCACGCGGACGAAGACGAGCATGACCATGAACACGGTGAAGGACATGAACATGGAGACAGTCACCGACCACCGGCCACCGATCACCGTGAAGACCTCGCGGGCGTAGAAGAGCACGAGCACCACCATGGAGAGGACCATCACGACCATGACCACGAAACCGATTCCATCACCGACCACCGGCCACCCACCACCGCCCCCCAACTGGTCAAAAGCATCATGGGCGACGTCGGATCCGGTGAGCGTGAAATCACCAGTTTGCTTATCCAATACCGCAATCCGGCTGCCATCGGCATGTTTCCACGCTTGGTCAACCAGCAAACCGCTATGCAGGCTGCCTCCCCTGCCATCGAAAGTGCCCGGTTGTTTTCCCTACTGGGCATCGGCATCGATTCATTGCAGGTATTGGCTTATGTCATCATGCTCATGGCTGCACTCAGCGTATTCATCAGTCTCTACAATGCCCTCAAAAGCCGCAAATACGACCTGGCCATCATGCGTACATTGGGAGCCTCGCAAGGAAAACTATTCGGCATAGTGGTGGCCGAGGGAATATTGCTTACCTTTGTAGGAGCAATTGCTGGAATCGTGATCGGTCACCTAGCGCTTTACCTCATCGGCACCAGTACGGGTGGTACGGGCACGTTGCTGGAAGCGCTGATATTGCTGCCCCAGGAAGCCTGGCTGGTGGTCATCGGTATAGCAATCGGCTTCGTGGCCGCCGTCATTCCAGCTGTGAAAGCTTACAGGACATCGATATCGCAGGTATTGTCAGGAAATTAGACACATGATCAAACAATTGTTAATCGCGGCATTTATCGCATTGGGCATACAGGTTGTTAAGGCGCAGCAGGATAACCCTTTCGGCGAAGTGCCTGACCACACGCCCATGATGAACGAGACATGGGAAACCATCAACAAGCTGATGTACAAGGTCACCTACAAAGACAACCAAACCGTCTATACACCGCATTTCCCGGATGAATTGAAAGCCATCGACAACAAAACCGTTACGCTGCCCGGCTATTTGGTGCCCATGAACGGCGGCCGGGATCACGAAACCTTCATGCTGTCCGTATTGCCGATCATGCAGTGTATGTTCTGCGGGCAGGGTGATGTCCCACCCATGGTGGAAATCTTCATGAAAAAGGGCAAAAAAGTGCGGTTTACCGAAGAGCCCATCAAAATCAGGGGCCGGGTGCATCTCAACGCCAACACGCAGGAGGGCAATTCGGAGATACAGGTCTTGGATGCGGAATTGATTCCGTAAGCGACCTGTGCCTTGCCTCAGCCTCACTGCCTGTTCAAGATCGCCACTTCGAGGCAAGCCATCAGCGCCGCCGTTTCCGTGCGCAGGCGGGCATCGCCCAAGGAGACTGGCATATAACCCGCCGACAGGGCCGCTTCAATTTCGGCCCCGCTGAAATCGCCCTCAGGCCCGATTAGGATGGTATAGTACCCCCCTTGCGACACACATCGGCTCAGGTAGCTTTTTTCGCCTTCGGCACAATGGGCGATGAAACGCTGGCCACTGCCCTCTTCTGCGATAAAATCCGAAAATTTCACGATTTGGTTGAGCTTAGGCAGGTAGGCCTTCAATGACTGCTTCATGGCCGCAACCATCACGTTGTTCAGCCGTTCGGTTTTCACGTCCTTGCGTTCGGAGTGCTCGCAAACAAGCGGCGTTATCTCATCGATGCCTACCTCGGTGGCCTTCTCGAGAAACCACTCCACCCGTTCGATATTTTTGGTGGGCGCAATGGCTACGTGCAGGTAATAAGGTCTTTTGCCATAGCCGATTTGAACTTCCTCGATCGCCAGCACCGCCCTTTTCGGATGGGCATCCGCGATGGTGGCTGCGTACCTTCCGCCCCTGCCGTCCACCAAATGCACCCGGCTCCCGTTGTCCAGCCGCAGCACCCGTATCGCGTGCTTGCTTTCCTCTTCGCTCAACACGAAATGGCTGTGGTGGGGCAGTATTCCAGGGGTATAGAACAATTGCACGCTATCGTCCGTTATTCGGTATCGGAAGTATCCGTGTCTTCGATGAGTTCCAACTTCACAAACTCAATGTTCTGTTGGGTTTTTTTCATGATGATGAAGTTGTATCCATGGAACTCCTTGTGCTCGCCTACATCCGGTATCTTATCGAACAAATCGCTCACCAAACCGGAAATCGTATCGTAGTCGTTGCTTTCCGGCAATTCCCTTGGCAGGAACTCGTTGACATCGTGCACATTCGCGCTTGCATCCACCATGTATTCGGTGTCCGATATCCGTTCGACGACCGGCGTCTCCTCATCGTATTCGTCCTGGATCTCGCCCACCAGCTCTTCCACGATGTCCTCCAGTGTCACCATACCTGCCGTGCCGCCGAATTCGTCCAGCACGATGGCAATCTGGATCCGCCGTTGCTGGAATTCGGCCATCAGGTCGTTGATTTTCTTGGTTTCCGGTATAAAATAAGGCTTCCGGATGATATTCCTGAGCACCAGTTCCTTCCCTTTCGCAATGATGGGCAGGATATCCTTCGTATGGACGATGCCGATAATCTGGTCGATATTGTCGTCATAGATGGGGATGCGTGAATACCCCTCCTTGGTGATACGTTCGATGAACTCGTCGCCCGGACAATTCATCTCAATCGCGGAAATCTTGGTGCGCGGCACCATGATGTTTTTGACGATCCGTTCGTTGAAATCGAAAACGTTCTTGATCAGCTCGTGCTCAACGGTATCCAATGCACCGCTCTCCCGGCCCTGATCCAGGAGATACTGCAGTTCCTCGGACGAGTGGTGGGCCTCCCCTACGTTGACCTGGAACCCCATCATCCGCAGGATCAGGTTTGCAAAGCCATTCAGCACCCAGATGACGGGCCGAAAGACCACGTAGAAAAACCGCAGGGGCAAGGCGATGCTCATGGTCGTGCCCACGGGTCGTTGGATGGCGATGGATTTAGGTGCCAACTCGCCGAACACGATGTGCAGGACCGTGATGATACTGAATGCCAGCACATGCCCCAAGTTCTTGGCCAACGTGCCGGTAAGCTCGATGTTGAACCAGCTGAAAATACCGGTCACGATATCCGTCATGACCGCTTCACCCACCCAACCCAAGGCCAGGGAGGAAATCGTGATGCCCAATTGCGTGGCGGCGAGGTACCCGTCGAGGTGGGCCACAATGTGTTTGGCCACTTGGGCCACCTGGCTGCCCGTCTTGATTTTGATTTCGATCTGGGAAGCCCTCACTTTGACAATCGCAAATTCGGCTGCCACAAAAAAGCCGTTTGCGAAAACGAGAAAAAATGTCCAGAAAATCTCCCAGCCCATTAGGTTGTTGTTAGGTTAGCAAATTCCTTTTGGTACAGTTCGATGCTTTCCTGTATCACTTGGTAAGCATACGAACGACCAAAAAGACGTTCAATCGTGACATTCTTCCGTTCCAACGCCTTGTAGTCCTGGAAGAAACGGACGATTTCCTTCATCGTATGCGGCGGCAATTCCGATAGGTCGTTGATGTAGTTGACGGACATATCATTCTTGGCTACCGCGATGATCTTGTCGTCCTGTTCGCCGTTGTCAATCATGTGCATCACGCCGATGACCTTTGCCTCGATGATGCTCATGGGATAGACATCTACCGAACAGAGTACCAAGATGTCCAACGGATCCTTGTCATCGCAATACGTTTTGGGGATGAAACCGTAGTTTGCCGGATACATGACCGATGAAAACAGTACGCGGTCCAGTTTGATCAGTCCGCTTGCTTTGTCGATTTCGTACTTTGCCTTTGAACCTTTGGGGATTTCGATAATGGCATTGACCGATGACGGAACATCGTCGCCCGGGGATACCTCATGCCAAGGGTGTGATATGCTCATGGATTAGCACTTATGGTTGTTATTCTGTTGTATCGGCTTTCTTCCTGTTCAGCCGCAGTTTTCTTCTGATCAACGCAATCAATATCGGCGTAAATGAAATCGCAATGAAGCCAACGATGATATATTCGATATAATGGATGATCTGCGGAAATTCACGTCCCAAAAAAAAACCAGACAAGGTAAGCGTCAATACCCAAACCGCGCAACCTGACAAATTATACAGCACGAATTTCCGGAAATTCAATTGCACGACACCTGCCAATATCGGTGCAAATGTGCGGATTATCGGCACAAAACGACCGATGATCAACGCCGGTCCTCCGTATCGATGGTAAAATTCCTCGGCCATGACCACATAGCGTCGCTTGAAGAGCCAAGTATCCTTCCGCTTGAAGAGCATTGGCCCTGTTCGCCAACCGAACCAATACCCGGTAAAGTTGCCCAAAACCCCCGCAGCAAACAATCCCAAACAAAGCGTGGTGATGTCTACATCCAACAGGTCCGAAGCGCAGAACAAACCCGCCAAAAAAAGCAGGTAATCCCCGGGAAGGAAAAACCCGAAGAACAGCCCTGTTTCCGCAAATACGATAAATATGACAAGATAGAAGCCTCCAGACCTTATCAACGCTTCGGCATCCAGCAACTGCGAAAATGACTCCCAGAATTCTTGCATAAATATCAGTTACAAACTTACGAATATAAAATGAATAGCACAGCGTTAATTCTTAAGGCCATCGTTAGGATGAGGCATAGGCGCAGCGACAAGCTTACGGCTTTTGCGTGATTGCCAGGATGGAATTCCGGATGGCTTCCGCGCTTTCGGCGAGTTCTTCCTGGCTTAGGTGCAGTTTGGGGCGGCTGAAATTGATGTCGCCCACTTCATTGATGGGCACGAGGTGAATATGCGCGTGGGCCACTTCCAGGCCCACCACGGCCACACCGATGCGCGCACATGGATAGACACGCTCGATGCCGCGGGCAACGATTTTCGCAAATATCCACAGCCCCATGTATTCATCGTCCGCGATATCGAACAGGTAATCCGTTTCCCGTTTCGGGATGACCAATACATGCCCTTTAGCCAACGGATTGATATCCAAAAAAGCCAGGTAATCGTTGCTTTCGGCTACTTTATGCGCCGGTATCTCGCCAGCGACGATTTTTGAGAATATGGTAGGCATCACGCTATATGAGTTGGTGCTTGACAAATTTAAAAAAAAACGGCTGTTCTTGATAAACAGCCGTCGATATATTGTTGTTGATGTGCGGTTATGGCAACCCGCACATAACCGTCACTTCCGTTACCTGGAAATATCCAAGATTTCCAATTCCACTTGACCGGCGGGCACCTGTATCTGGGCCTTGTCACCGATCGATTTTCCCAGCAGACCCTGCGCAATGGGCGACTTGACCGATATCTTGCCCGCTTTGAGGTCCGCTTCGGTCTCCGACACCAGCTGATAGGTCATCACCGTCCCGTTCTTCACATTCTTAAGCTTGACAATCGATAGGGCCAATACCTTGGACGTATCCAACGTCGATTCATCAATCACACGGGCATTGGCCAGACTTTCTTCAAGCTTGGCAATCTTAGCCTCATGCAACCCTTGGGCTTCCTTTGCCGCATCGTATTCTGCGTTTTCGGACAAATCACCCTTGTCTCGTGCTTCGGCAATCGCCTTGGCAATTTTAGCCCTTCCTTCCGTTTTGAGGTACTGCAACTCTTCTTTGAGCCTTTCCAATCCCTCTTTGCTGTAATACGTTACTTCTGCCATAATCATATAATTATAAAAAAATCAAGTCAAAAAAAGAAGCAAGACCATACCGTCTCAATGGTATGGCCTTGCTCATTTCTACGAAGATAGGGAATGTTTTTTAATTAAACAAAAAAAGAAAGTGAATAATCAGGGATTGTCCACAAACTTGTATCCCATCCCCCTGACGGTCTGGAGATAGGCCGGCTTGTCCGGATTGATCTCGATTTTCTTACGCAGGCGCACGATATGCATGTCCAATGTCCGGGTATTGACGTTGGAACTGTATCCCCACACCACCTGCATGAGTTCGTCGCGGCTGATGACCCGGCCGATGTGCTGCAGGAAATACAGCAGTATGCGATTCTCCAGGATCGTCAGCTCGATTTTCTTTCCATTGCGCACCAGCGAATGGATGTTTGGGTGATGCTCCGTATCTCCAAAGGTATACAAATCCGCTCCGTGGCTGTTGACGAAATACTTGATCTTGTTTTCAATCATGGCTACCAATACATCCATGCTGAACGGTTTGGTGATGTAATCCGAGACACCGAAGCTGTATGCGTCGATTTTGTCGACATCCTGCGACTTGGCGGTCATCATGATGATGAGGTTGGTAAACCCCTCTTTTCGCAAGTTTGTGCAGATCTCGGATCCCTGCTTGCCCGGCAGCATCCAGTCGAGGAGTACGATATCCGGCTTCTGTTCCAGTATCAGTTTTTCGGCTTCGTCACCATTCCCGGTCTGCACCACCTGATAGCTTTCCGATTCCAGTCGGTGAGCCACCAGAAAACGCAGGTTTTCATCGTCTTCGATAATGGCTATTTTGGTGTTCTTATACATAATCGATCAGTCTAAATCGTCAGTCGTTCGTCTAAAATCGCAACCGCCGAAGGCAGCATTGATGCCAATAAAGATAAATAAATCAATGATCACTAATCCATTGGAAACACGATGCGGAATGTCGTGCCCTTACCCAACTCGCTCTCCACCGTGATGTCTCCGCCCATAAAGTTAACCAGTTCTTTGCAGAAAGCAAGTCCAAGCCCTACACTTCCCTGTTGATTGTACTGGTTTTGCACCCGATAGAACTTCTTGAAAATATGCCCCAATTCCTTTTTGGCAATGCCGATACCTTTATCCGAAAATTTCATGGCCACCTGTTTCTTGGTCTGCGTCACGTGGATGTCCAGCACCTTGTTGTCGGGTTTCGAATACTTATATGCGTTATCGATCAGGTTTTGGAAGATACTGCCCAACAAGACCGGATCGATATATAGCGTCCGCTTCGCGGCTACCCTGCACCGGATATCCAGGTCCCCATACTTGATTTTGGAAGCCGCCAACACCTTATCGCAAAATTCGTGCAAATTGACCTCTTCCCGTTTTATTTTTATCGATTTATTTTCGATCTGCGTAAAGGACAGCAGCGTGTTCATGAGGTTGTTCAGCTTGTCCGCCTCCTCGTCGAGTATCCTGCCGTAATGCATCCGCTCTTTGTCGGAAAGTTGCTTGGCGCTGTAGATGTTGTTGCCTGCGATCTTGATTACGCTGACCGGCGTCTTGAATTCATGGGTCAGGTTATTGATGAAATCATATTGCAGCTTGAACATCCGCTTGTTGACGTACAGGTTGCGGTAAATCAGGTAAGCGATTACGGCCAGCAACAGGTAGATGGTGCATACGCCGGCCATCACGGGTAAAAACCGCCGGTTGATTTCTGACCGCAGGAATGAACGGCTTGAACTGAAATAGATTTTGTAGTCCGCCAGCGCACCTGGCAAAGGGGTTTCCGTGGTAAACAGATCTGGATCGGTGTCGATGGACTCGTAAACCAACGGCTGGATTTCGATATGTTGATACAATTCCGGTATCGTATTGGTCAACGACAGCTTGTTGGGGTCGATAAAATAAGTAACGATATCCTGTTCGTAGACGACATCGTGCGTGTACTGCCCGTACATCAGTTCCTTGTAGGTTTTGAGGTCGTCCCGTCGGGGGATATTCATGTAGGATATCTTTCCGGGAGTGACGGAGTAGAAGACCTTGAAGATGTCCTCATCATGCAGGGCTTTTGCCGTATCCACCCGTTCGATAAAAGCCGCGAATTTCACCGCCATGTTATTGAAGTCGTCGGACAGCGAAAGGGGCAGATGCCCTTTCCGGTTGGCTGTAGGCGACAGGCCACCGCCGTCACTGTCGCCGACGCTGAATTGATAGACCCCTTTGGGGTATACCACCAGGTCGTTGGCTGAAAAACCATAATCTATCCGTTCGTCATTGCTCAAGGACACGTCGTAAAACACGATTCGCTCCACGAACGGGTACGTTTTAAGCACACTGTCTGCATAAACGGCCACACCCGCCGAATCCAAGTAACCTTGGTAAAAGGAGATTTCCGGAATCCGGTTGTGGAAAAAATCGTTGAACGGGTTGATATTGTATTCCAGCACCTCCACTTTCCTTGACGCAAACTCATTTTCGACGTAGGTAATGGTTAAGTCCCTGGCAAGAAACGTCGCTAGTACGAAAGAAGCAATCACAACGACAATGAAAGCGCTAACCAACAGGTAGTTTACGCGATAGGTGTTGCGTTGGTGCGTCATTTTAAATAGTTGTCAAAAAATGCGCCCAATTCCCTGTAAAAGCGGATCCGGTTTTCTTCGTTGCGGAAATACCGCCCTTCCTCTTCCCGGAGGATGTAGGTGATGGGAATCTTCCGTTTCTTGAGCTTCTGGACGAGCTGATTGGTTTCATTGACGGCACTCCAACGGTCTTTACCTCCCTGCGCGATGAAAACGGGTATCTTGATGTTGTCAGCATGGAACACCGGTGACATCGCCTTGATCAGCTCCGGCTCTGTTTCGGGGTTGCCGATAATCTCATAGTACATCTGCAGGTAAGGTTTGAGATGCGGCGGGATTTCCCTGAGATAGGTAAACAGGTTGGCGAACCCCGAATAGGAGGCGGCACACGCATAGAGATCGGAGTTGAAGCAAGCCCCGTGCAAGGCGGAGTAGCCACCGAATCCGGCACCATAGATACCGATCCGCGACGAGTCGACCAACCCTTCATCGATAAGCCAGCGCACGCCGTCGGTGATGTCATCCTGTATTTTTCCGCCCCATTCCTTGAACCCCGCAGACCAAAATTCCTTGCCGTATCCCGTGGACCCCCGGTAGTTGACCTGGAATACCGCGAAACCGCGGTTCGCAAAAAATTGCACTTCAGGATTGAAGCCCCACCTGTTCCTGTCGCTTGGACCATTGTGCGGATACACGATTACCGGTGGTTTCCTGCCCCTGGATTTCAGGGGGGTGGTCAGGTACCCCTGGATCTCACGGCCATCCCTCGATCGGTAAACGATGGGCTTCATTTCGGCGAGCTTGCAGTCGTTCAATGCCGGGCGGTTATCGACCAGTTTGACGAGTTTATCCTTCGCCATATCATAATAGTAGATTGCACCCGGGTCTTTATCGGTATAGGAGTACACGATAAACCTATTGCGCGCCGTATCGTGGTCCAAGATACTGACTTCGTACCCATTCAGTTTCTGGGCGATCGACCCGTATACCTGTTCGGTTTGCTTGTTCAGGAAGTGGCGCTGTTGCTTCCAGGTTGCATAGGCCGCATAGGACATCTCCCCACGGTCGTTCGAGTATCCGCCGTGGTCGACATCGACATCGGGATGGCTATAGATCATCCGGACCTCCTTTCCGCTTTCCATATCGATTTCCACCAACGCCAATTTATCCCTGTTGATATTGGAAAGCGCAAATATATGGCTCCTGTTCTCGCCCGAAAACCCCAGCGGCATGATGGAATTCCGAAAGCTGTTGCTCATCACCGGCCTGAACACTTCCTGCTCGCTGTCCCGGTACAGCATGGTTTCTTTCACGCTGTCGCTAGCCAGTGCCAGCCGCAGTTTACCGTCCAAATCGGCAAACCACCGGATGATGTTGCCAGGGTTCCGGGCTACAAGCTCTTTCTTGCAAGCGTCCGTGCGAAGCCTGTAAACATCGAACACCGACGAATCCCGCTCGTTCAGCGAAATCAAGAAACCATTGTTTATCACCTTGGAAGGCGATATCCACCGTAATTTGACCGTCGAGGGGGTCATGAGGTGCCGTACTGCCAACGTCTCGCGATTGACCGCGAACACCTGGAGGCTATCGTGCTTTTTCTCCTTGGTAAAAATCAGTTCATCATCGTTGGCCCAGAAATAAGACTGGATGCCCAACTCCGTTTCGGAGGTAATCCGCCGTTCCGAATCGCCATCGTCCGGATGGATGACATAGATATTCTTCTGCCCTTCATACATCCCCAAGTAAGCGATATGCTTCCCATTGGGCGATATCTTGAAGTTGGTTTTCTCGGGTTCCGAGAAGAAATCCTCTACCGGTATCATACGTCGCTTCCGGTCATCGCAGCCACCGAAATGGCTTAAGACAACCAACGCCGACAACCAATACACAACGCTACGTACCATATATGCTGTATCCCTCGCCTTTCTTTCAAAGGTGAAAAAATTTACCGTAAAAGCCCGGTATGCAACCTTAATTTTACACGCCTGAATATCGGGATTCCTCGTCAAATTACACTTATCAAATCCAGTGGCAATTGTACTAAAAAACGAAGAATAAATTAGGCAGTTCTCGCTGCGCGAGGGCTTTGCTTTTGCCCACGGGGCTTTCCGTCGCTCGCCGCGACAGGGCCCCACTTTTTTTCCGCAAAAAAGTGGGCAAAAAACTCCCCGCTTGGATTTCCTGCTACAAAGGTAGTGCCTCAACCTGCAAGCCGCAGGATATCCTATGCGGGATTAAAAGGTGTACGGAGGGTCACTGCTTGCCTGCCGTAGGTAGGCGCGAAGCCGCACGGAATCATGGTCGGAGCGGGACCGGCCTTGGCGGGTTTGGACGTGTAGGCCGCACCGGGGCGTTGCAGAAACGGACGGTTCTCACGCACCAAATAGGACCAAGCCTTTGCGTAAGGCCGGAGCGGCGGCGGCCTAGGTCATGCGCCGTCGGTCTGCTTAAGCCCGTTCGCTTTGCGGATTATTCCCGTACAGGGATGCTTCGCTTCCGCCAACTGGCGGATTCCTCCACAGCCTAAGCCGGTCCCGGCTCCGA
>Ga0182792_1001426_pt1 | contig 19402 bp, 17 predicted proteins | sample Passage237B_FD_130497 | JGI IMG/M metagenome (GOLD analysis project Ga0182792, IMG submission 130497) | Cellulose adapted compost microbial communities from Newby Island Compost Facility, Milpitas, CA, USA - Passage2 37B (version 2) (version 2) ...
CGCCAGGTTGGGCAGGACCAAGGGCAGCGCCGCGCCCGCCGTCAGCACGAACAGGGCGGCCCCCATGGGCATGCCGTCCCGGCGCCCGTTGAACAGTCGCGCCCAGAGCACCGGAGCCAGCAAGGTCGCCACACCCAGCAGCCCCCACATCACGGAAGTGGTCATGGCCAGGAGAGTCGCGTCGGCGGTGTGATGGCGCACCCAGGCCACCATGAAGGTCATGTAGGCGATGTAGCCCAGCCCGAAAATGAAATACGCGCTCAGTATCGGCATGCAGAACCGCCATGGCCACCGGGCGCTGGCGCGCACGGACGAGGGTTCCGCAATGTCCGCAGCAGCGCGGATCGCGGCGATGGCACACGGCAGGCAGATGATTCCCATGGCGATCCACGCCGCCGGCCAGGCGCCCGCCCCTTGCCATTCAAAAAGCCATGGCAATGCCGCGCCCGTCAGCAGCATGCCCAGCCCGCCGCCGCTGAAGAAGATCACGATGGCGCGCGTGCCGAGCACCCCCGCCAGCACGCCCCCGCAGATGAAGGCGCCCGCTCCGCCGAATCCGGCCGCGAACCGGAAGACGCCCAGCCAGAAGAAATCATGCGTCAGTCCGCTGGCCAGCACCGAAAACGTCGTCAGCGCCATGCCCCCCATGAACAGGCGCCGGTTTCCCAGCCGCGCGACAAAGTGGATCGTCAGCACGGCGCCCAGCAGATAGCCGAGCGCGTTCACGGTATTGAGCCAGCCCGCCTGCGCGTAGTTCAGCTGCAGGTCCGCCCGCATCGCCGGCAGGATCAGCGCGTAGCCGAAGCGCGCGAAGCCCACGGCGACCGCCGACCCGCCGGACAGCGCCCAGGCAAGGGCGGCCGGCCTCATGGTTGCCCCCCGCAGCGCCGTGCCGTGCCGGACTCGGCCGCGTCGATCAGCGTTTCGAGGGCGGCGCGGGCCGCCCGCACAGGCGCGTCGCTGTAGCCGATCTGGGCGGCGGCGATGGCGCCGTCCCACAGCAGCTGGCATTGCACGGCGAACTGCCGGGGCTCGCGCCACCCCGCCTGCGCCGCGATCCGTTCGAACTCCTCGATCATGCGCCGCTTGTGCCGCAGGGCGAGCGCGAAGCCGGGATGCGCCGGGTCGGCCAGTTCGACCGCCGCATTGATGAACGCGCAACCGCGAAACCCGGGATCGCCGGCGATGCGATCAAGATAGTCGAAGACGGCCAGGATCCGACCGCGCGGCGTACCGGCCTCTTGCATGGCGGCCCGGATGCCTTCGAGACGCCGCTCCCTGCGCTGGTCGAGCACCGCGCTGATGATGTCGTTTTTGGACTTGAAGTGATGATAGAGCGTCATCCGGGCCACGCCGCTGGCCTCGATGATTTCGTTGACGCCCACATGCGTGATGCCCTTGCGATAGAACAGGTCCGACGCGCAGGACAGGATGCGTGAACGGGCGATTGAAACGGCACCGGCTGGTCGCGCCATGATGGAAGCCCCTGGATTGGATGACAGTTAATTATACATACCATTCTGTATAATTAATGAGGAACATCCCCACCTCGCCGGATCGCATGCCCGGCACGGGCCGCCGCCAGTTCTTGCCCGCGCCCCGGCCTTGATGCCGGGCTCGCCGGAAGACGCGATCAGGGCAAAACCGATCGGCCAAAGAAAAACCCGCAGAACCGGGGGTTCGGCGGGTTTCGGGAGCCCGGCGCGCAGGCGCCGGAATCTTGCTGGCGGAGACGGAGGGATTCGAACCCTCGATGCGGGTATAAGCCGCATGCTCCCTTAGCAGGGGAGTACCTTCAACCTCTCGGCCACGTCTCCAGCAAAACCGGAATTCTAGCACAGGACACGGCACGCGCTGGCAAGGCACGGCCCATGTCCCGGCACGCTCGTCAGGCTTCGGCCTGGATGGCTTCCTGGTCCAGTTCGAAGGCCTTGTGCAGGGCGCGCACGGCCAGTTCCATGTACTTGTCGTTGATCAGCACGGAAGTCTTGATTTCCGAGGTGCTGATCATCTGGATGTTGATGCCTTCTTCGGCCAGGGTGCGGAACATCAGGCTGGCCACGCCGACGTGGCTGCGCATGCCGATGCCGACGATGGAGACCTTGGCGACCTTGTCGTCGGAGACGACTTCGCCGGCGCCCACGGCCGGGCCGACCTGGTTCTTCAGCAGATCCAGGGTGCGCGCGAAGTCGTTGCGGTTGACCGTGAAGGAGAAGTCGGTCATGCCCTGCTGGGAGATGTTCTGCAGGATCATGTCCACGTCGATGTTGGCCGCGGCCACGGGGCCCAGGATCGAATAGGCCACGCCCGGGGTATCGGGCACGTTGCGCAGGGTGACTTTGGCTTCGTCGCGGCTGAAGGCGATGCCGGAGACAACGGCGGTTTCCATTTTCTGGTCTTCCTCGAAAGTGATGAGCGTGCCCGAGTGCATTTCCTCGTCGACCGGGATCATGGGATCGGTCAGCGAGGACAGGACCCGCAGCGGCACCTGGTATTTGCCGGCGAATTCGACGGAACGGATCTGCAGGACCTTGGAGCCGAGCGAAGCCATTTCCAGCATTTCCTCGAAGGAAATGACGTTCATGCGGCGGGCTTCGGGAACGACGCGCGGATCGGTGGTGTAGACGCCATCCACATCCGTGAAGATGAGGCATTCGTCGGCGCCCATCGCGGCGGCGACTGCCACGGCCGAAGTATCCGAGCCGCCCCGCCCCAGGGTCGTGATGTGTCCTTCGTCGTCGATGCCCTGGAAGCCGGTGACGATCACCACGCGGCCCGCATCGAGGTCGGTGCGGATGCGGGTATCGTCGATGGAGCGGATGCGCGCCTTGGTGTAGGCGCTGTCGGTGCGCACCGGCACCTGCCAGCCGGCGTAGCTGCGGGCGGCCACGCCCTGGCGCATCAGGGCGATGGCCAGCAGCGCGCTGCTGGCCTGCTCGCCGGTGGCGGCCAGCATGTCGAGTTCGCGCAGATCGGGCTGGGGAGAGATTTCCTTGGCCAGGCCCAGCAGGCGATTGGTTTCGCCCGCCATGGCCGAGGGCACGACGACGACCTGGTGGCCGGCGGCGTGCCATTTGGCGACCCGCCGCGCGACGTTCTGAATGCGTTCGACGGAGCCCATCGAGGTGCCGCCGTATTTCTGGACGATTAGCATGTTGCCTTGACGAAGAGTGAAGCCCGGGGAACCAGCAAAACGAATTATTCTACCCGGGTTTTCCATAGGCAGCAGACACGGCCGCGCCGCACCACGATCCAGACGCCTTCGTGGCGCAGTTGCACGCTCCGATCATGACCCAGCGCGTGGACTTCGCGCAGCTGGCGCAACCAGGCCCGCAGGCGGGCTTCGGTGGGCATGCGCAAGCCCAGGATACCCAGCCAATGGCGCAGCACCTGGACCTGGCGCGGCGCCGGCAGCGCGCGCCAGGCGGCGAGCGAGAAGTCCCGCCCGTCGGGCGAAGGATCCAGTCCCAGCCAGTCGTCCTGCGCGGCCGCTTCCACCCAATCCGACAGTTCCCCGGCCTGGGCGGCATGGCGGGCGAGGTTGCGGCGCCAGGCGGGCCAGCGCTCGTCCAGCACCGGCGCCAGCCGGGCGCGCAAGGCGCCACGGGCATAGCGGCCGTCGGCATTGCTGGGGTCGTCCGCCGGCCGCCAGCCGGTCAGCGTCTCGAAGCGCCGCGCGCAATCCAGGATGGCGGACCGCGGCTGGTCAAGCCAGGGCCGGATCCAGACCAGGCCATTGCGCTCCGTCACGGGCCGCATGGCCGCCAGGCCCGACGGCCCGGTGCCGCGCAGCAGGCGCAGCAGCACGGTTTCCGCCTGGTCGTCCTGGTGATGCGCCAGCAGCACATGCCCGACACCGGCATGGACAGCCAGTTCGGCCAGGGCGGCGTAGCGGGCGTCCCGGGCGGCGGCTTCCATGCCCCGCCCGTCGACATCGACGGCCACCCGCCTGCTGTGGCAGCCGGCATCCAGAAGATCTGCCAGCCGATGTGCACGGGCCTGCCAGTCGTCGGCTTCGGCCTGCAGGCCGTGGTGGATATGGAAGCAATGCAGGCGCAGGCCACGCCGCCGGGCCACGCCGGCCGCATGCGCGGCCAGCATGGCCGAGTCGGCCCCGGCGCTCAGGGCCACGCCGATGGCCGCGCCCGCGGGCTGCCCCGCCAGGGCGGCGTCGACTGCGCGCAGCAGGGCCGGATCCAGCGCCTGGAGCCAGGGATCGGGGTGTTCGCCGGACGCGGCGCGGGGCCGCGGAGAATGGCGGGGTGAGGCCTTGTCCGGCCGCCCCGCCCCGCCGGCGCGCGTCATGCGGCTAGCGGGCTTCCTGGAAGCGCCCATACGCGGAAACGCGTTCCAGGCGGCGGCGCAGCAGTTCGTCCACTTCCATGCCGGACAGCTCGCGCAGGGCGTCGGCCAGGGCGCGCTGGAGCTGGCGGGCCATGGTGGCCGGATCGCGGTGGGCGCCACCCACGGGCTCGTTGACCACGCGGTCGATCAGCCCCAGTTCCTTCAGGCGCGGCGCGGTGATGGCCAGCGCCTCGGCCGCGACGGAAGCCTTGTCGGCGCTGCGCCACAGGATGGAAGCGCAGCCTTCGGGCGAGATGACGGCATAGGTGGCGTATTGCAGCATCATCACCGTGTCGCCCACGGCGATCGCCAGCGCGCCGCCCGAACCGCCTTCGCCGATGATGGTGACGATGATGGGCACCCTGAGGCCGGCCATGGCGTACAGGTTGTGGCCGATGGCTTCGGATTGGCCGCGTTCCTCGGCACCGACGCCGGGATAGGCGCCCGGGGTGTCGACGAAGGTGAACACCGGCAGGCGGAATTTCTCGGCCAGCTTCATCAGGCGCAGGGCCTTGCGGTAGCCTTCGGGCAGCGGCATGCCGAAATTGCGCAGGGCGCGTTCCTTGGTGTCGCGGCCCTTCTGATGGCCGATGACCATGCAGGGCGTGCCGTTGAAGCGCGCCAGCCCGCCCACGATGGACTGGTCGTCGGCGTACATGCGATCGCCGTGCAGTTCATGGAAATCCGTGAACAGCGCCTGGACGTAGTCCATGGTGTAGGGCCGCTGGGGGTGGCGGGCCACCAGCGCGGTCTGCCAGGGGGTGAGCTTGGCGTAGATGCTCTTGGCCAGGGACTGGCTCTTCTGCTGCAGGCGGTTGACCTCTTCGGAGATATCGACGGCGGAATCGGTCTGCACGTAGCGCAGTTCTTCGATCTTTTGGTCGAGCTCGGCCAGAGGCTGTTCGAATTCAAGAAATGTATTTCGCATGGGAGCAGGATTTCCAGGGTGGAATTTCGGGATCCGGTCAGTACTTCAGTACTCGACGGCGGCAGCATCCATGCTGCGCCACAGGTACCAGCTGGCGACCGTGCGCCAGGGCGCCCAGGCCTGGGAGACTTCACGGGCCTCGAAGCGCGATACGGGTTCGCCGCTGAAGTAATGATGGGAAATGGCCTTGAGCAGCGCGGTGTCGTCCAGCGGCAGGACGTCGGGCCGCCCAAGGAAGAAGATCAGGAACATTTCCGCCGTCCAGCGGCCCACGCCGCGGATGTCGCACAGCAGCGCCATCACGGCGGCATCGTCGCGGGATTCCCACCAGGCCGGATCCAGGCGGCCGGGCTGGGAAAAGAACTCGGCCGCATCGCGCAAGTATTGTGCCTTGCGCAGCGACAGGCCAAGCCCGCGCAGTTCGGTTTCGGACAGCCGGGCGATGCAGCCGGGCTGCATGTCGTTGCCGCAGGCCTGGACCAGCCCGGCCCAGAGCTTGCGCCCGAGGGCCAGGGAAATCTGCTGGCCGACGATGATGCGGATCAGGGTCTGGAACGGGCTGTGGCGCGCCTGGATGGATTCGTGGCCGTAGACCGGGATCAGCTTGCGCAGGATGCGGTCACGCTGCATCAGATGCTCGCAGGCCTGGGTCCAGTAGACGGGCCGCAGCGCGGCGGAAGCGTAATGCTGCATGTCCATGGCTACACCCGCCGCCAGTGGGTGGCGCCGCCGGCCACGTCGGCCAGCTCGACGCCCTGCTCGCGCAGCTGCGCGCGGATGGCATCGGCCCGCGCGAAATCGCGCGCGGCCTTGGCCTGGGTGCGCTCGGCGATCAGGGCTTCGATGGCACCGGGGGACAGCGTGTCGGCCCGCGTGCCGCCGGCCAGGAACCGCGTGGGCGATTTCAGGTAGGTGTCGGGGTCGGTCTGCAAAATGCCCAGGATGCCGCCCAGGGCGCGCATCAGGCCGCTGGCCTGGGCGCTGGCTTCGCGGTTGGCCCGCCCCGCCAGGTCGAACAGCACGGCCACGGCGCCCGCCGTGTTGAAGTCGTCGTCCATGGCGGCGCGGAAGGCCTGGGCGGCCGGATCGTCCCAATCCACGATGACATCCGCGGGCGGCACGCTGGCGAGCGCCTGGTAGAGCCGGTCCAGCGCGTTCTGGGCGTCCTGGAGATTATCGGGCGCGTAGTTCTGGGCGCTGCGGTAGTGGCTGCGCACCAGGAAGAAGCGCAGCATCTCGGCTTCGCGCGGGTTGACGGCGTAATCCGCGCGGTCGTCGGCGGCATCCAGCGCCACCGTGTCGCGGATGCGCCGGAAATTGCCCAGGGACTTGGACATCTTTTCGGCGTCCACCATCATCGGGCCGCAGTGCATCCAGGTGGTGGCCAGCGTGCCGCCAAAGGCGCCTTCGCTCTGGGCGATCTCGTTTTCGTGGTGGGGAAATTTCAGGTCCGGGCCGCCGCCATGGATGTCCAGCGGCATGCCCAGCAGCGCATGGCTCATGGCCGAGCATTCGATGTGCCAGCCCGGGCGCCCCGGGCCATAGGGGGAATCCCAGCGGGTATCGGCGGGCTCTTCGGGCTTGGCGGATTTCCACAGCACGAAATCGAGCGGATCCTGCTTGCCGGCCGAAACGGCGACGCGTTCGCCCGCGCGCAGGTCGTCGAGCGATTTGCCCGACAGCTTGCCGTAGCCCGGGAACTTGCGCACCGGAAAATTGACGTCGCCGTCCGCGCCCTGGTAGGCCAGGCCCCTGGATTCGAGCGTACGGATGATGTCGAGCATGCCGGCCACGTGTTCCGTGGCGCGCGGCTCGTCGTCGGGCGGCTGGACCCCGAGTGCGCGCTCGTCGGCGCGCATGGCGTCGATGAAGAATTCCGTGAGTTCGCGGATCGTGACGCCGCGCTCGACGGCGCGGCGGATGATCTTGTCGTCGATGTCGGTGATGTTGCGCACGTAGCGCACCCGGTAGCCCGACGCCCGCAGCCAGCGCTGCACCACGTCGAACCCGACCAGCATCCGCGCATGGCCCAGGTGGCAGAAATCGTAGACCGTCATGCCGCAGACATACATGCGCACCACCCCCGGCTCCACCGTCCGCAACGGGATTTTCTGGCGAGTCAGGGTGTCGTGGATATGGAGCATGTCGGACCGGATGAGACGAGCAGACCCGCCGCTCCGGACCATGCGGGCAGCGTGCGGGGATGTAAAATGGACTGACAAGTATACCGTCCCTTAGTCCAATCCCAGAACCCCATCCATAGGCGCCCCGAGACGTGACCCGCCCTTTTCTTCCTGTTCTGGCCCTGAGCGCCTGCCTGGCGGCGGGCCCGGCCTTCGCGGCATCCACGGGTGCCGGCACCGACACGGGCTTGCCGAGCCTGAACTACGACCCCGCGACCGGGGAGTTCACCGAAGCGCCGCCGCCCGAGCGCGGCTGGCAGGCCTTTGCCGACCTGCTGAAAAAGGCCGAACCATCGGTGAATACGGCCATTCCGCTGACGCCCGCCCAGATCGCGGAACACGTGGCGGCACTGATCGATGCGGGCCGCGCCGACGAAGCCCTGGACATCATCGCCAAGCAGCAGGCCGCGCGCGACGAGATCGCCACGCCCGGCACCGACGTCCAGTTGCGCTACCAGCAGGGCCGCGCCCTGGTGGCGCTGGGCCGCCACGACGATGCCATGGCCGTCTGGCGCCAGATGACCACCGACTACCCCGAACTGCCCGAACCCTGGAACGCGCTGGCGATCGAATACGCCCGCCGCGGACAGCTTCAATTGGCTCGCGACGCGCTGGACATGGCGCTGGTGTCGGACCCGTCCTTCGCCGCGGCCCTGGAAAACCTGGGCCACGTGCAGATGCGCCTGGCGCAGGAATCCTTTGCCCGCGCCCGGGCCGCGGGCGCCTCGCCTGCCGCGGCCGTCTCGCCCGCGGACGACAAAATCACCGCGCCTAAGGCACAATAGGCCTTTTGCCCCGGACGCTTCCCATGTCCCATTCGTCATTCCTTTCCCGCGCCCTGCCCTGGGCGCGGGCCTGCAGCCTGGGCTGCGCCCTGGTCCTGGCGGGCGGCGCCGCCGCCGCACAGGCCGATTCCAACCCCTCTACCCAAAGCACAGCCATGAGCACTCATCCGCACGTCAGAATGCACACCAACAAGGGCGATCTGCTGATCGAACTGGACGCCGAAAAAGCCCCCAAGACGGTCGAGAACTTCCTGACCTACGTGAAGGAAGGCTTCTACGACGGCACCATCTTCCACCGCGTCATCAACAACTTCATGATCCAGGGCGGCGGCTTCGAGCCCGGCATGAAGCAGAAGCAGACCCACGCCGCCGTCGAGAACGAAGCCAACAACGGCCTGAAGAACGACCGCTACACGCTCGCCATGGCGCGCACCGCCGATCCGCATTCGGCCACGGCCCAGTTCTTCATCAACGTGGCCGACAACGACTTCCTGAATTTCACCGCGCCCACGTCCAACGGCTGGGGCTACGCCGTGTTCGGCCGCGTCATCGAAGGCACCGAGGTCGTCGATGAAATCAAGAAGGTCAAGACCGGCAGCAAGGGCTTCCACCAGGACGTGCCCGTCGAAGACGTCGTCATCGAAAGCGCCACGCTGGTTGAATAAACTGGCCCTGCGGGGCGCCGTCTGGGTCGCCTCGGACATCCACCTGGGCGAGGCCGTCCCGCAGACGGCCCGCGCCTTCTACGATTTCCTGGACCGGGCCCGGCAGCAGGCCGACGCCCTGGTCCTGTGCGGCGATCTCTTCGACGCCTGGATCGGCGATGACCACGCCCTGCGCCATCCGCCCGCCTGGCTTGCCGCCGCCCTGGGCGAACTGGCCGCCACCGCCCGTGCCATCCCCCTGTGGCTGGCGCGCGGCAACCGTGATTTCCTGATGGGCCGCGCCCTGGCCGATGCGCTGGGCGCCCGGCTGCTGGACGCGCCCGCCATCCTGGACACGGACGCCGGGCCGATCCTGCTGGCCCACGGCGACGAATTCTGCACCGACGATCTGGCCTACCAGCGCTTCCGCCGCATCGTCCGCACCCCCTGGGTCCAGCATGTGTTCCTGGCCCTGCCGCTGGGCCTGCGGCGCGCGATCGCCGCCCGTGCCCGCGCCCGCAGCCGGCTGGCCCGGCGGGCCAAATCCATGGCGATCATGGATGTGAACCCGGCCGCCGTGGCCCAGGCCCTGCGCGCCGCCGGATGCAGCACGCTGATCCACGGCCATACGCACCGGCCCGCCATCCATGACCTGGAACTGGACGGACGCGCGGCGCGGCGCTTCGTGCTGCCCGACTGGGAATTCGACCAGGACGCGCCCCATCGGGGCGGATGGATCGAGATCGACGCGGCCGGCATCCGCCTGCAACGCCTGTAGGAAACGGCGGGACGGCCCCGGGCCGCGCCCCGTCAATCGGCCTGGGTTTCGGCCTCGGGGTCGAACGGATCGAGGCTGTCGATCTGGACGGCGGCAATGCGGCGGCCTTCCAGGGCGGCCACGGTAAAGCGGAAGCCGCCGTAGCCGCGCACCAGCTCGCAATGATCGCCGACATCGGGCAGGCGCCCGAAGCGGCTCAGCAGATAGCCCGCGATGGTGGAATATTCCTCGTGCTCGTCCACCAGGCCGTCGGTATGCAGGATTTGTTCCAGGTGGTGCAGGTCGGCGGCGCCATCGACGCGCCAGCGGCCGTCGCCCTGGTCGATGATGTCGGGCGCCTCGTCCTCGTCGGGAAACTCGCCCGCGATGGCCTCGAAGATGTCGATCGGCGTCACCACGCCGACGATCGAGCCGAATTCGTCGGCCACCAGGACCAGCAGCCCGTGCGAACGCTTGAGCGTTTCCATGAGCTGCAGGATGGGGATGGTCTCGTGCACGATGATGGGCTCGCGCAGCCGGGTTTCCCGGATGCCGCCGTGTTCCAGGAGATCGAGCAGCAGGTCCTTGGCCCGGCCCACGCCCACGACCTCGTCCAGGGTGCCGCGGCACACCGGGAAAAAGCTGTGCGGTTCGCGGATCAGCTGGGCGCGCAGGTCTTCGGCCGGCGCGTCCAGGTTGATCCAGGACACGTCGGTGCGCGGCGTCATCACGGAATGCACGTTGCGGTCGCTGAGGGTCAGCACGCCGCTGACCATGTTGCGTTCCTCGTCGCCAAAGGGCTGCACCGGCTTGGGCGCATCCTGGTCGTCGTCATCGGGCGCGGGATAGTCCAGGGGCTTGCGGCCCAGCATCAGCAGGACGGCCTCGGCGGTGCGCTCGCGCAGCGGCCGGCGCATCTCGGCCCGGCGTACATTGCGCCGCGCCCACTGATTGAGCGTCTCGATCATCACCGAGAACACGATGGCGGCGTACAGGTAGCCCTTGGGGACGTGGAAGCTGAAGCCGTCGGCCACCAGCGAGAAGCCGATCGTGAGCAGGAAGCCCAGGCACAGGATCACCACGGTCTGGTGGGCGTTGACGAAGGCCGTCAGCGGCTTGGATGCCACCAGCATGATGGCCATGGCGATGACGACCGCCGCCATCATGATGACCAGGTGATCGACCATGCCCACCGCCGTGATCACCGAATCGACGGAGAACACCGCATCCAGGATGACGATCTGCGTGACGATCACCCAGAAACCGGCATGCAGGCGCGAACCGGAAGCGTGCTGGGTGCGGCCTTCGATGCGGTCGTGCAGTTCGAACGTGCCCTTGAACAGCAGGAAGAAGCCGCCCGTGATCAGGATCAGGTCGCGGCCCGAAAATGAAAAGCCGCCCAGTTGCACCAGCGGCTCGGTGAGCTTCACCAGCCAGGACATCAGCGTCAGCAGGAACAGGCGCATGATGAGCGCCAGGCTCAGGCCCAGGACACGGGCCCGGTCACGCTGCTTGGGCGGCAGCTTGTCGACCAGGATGGCGATGAATACCAGGTTGTCGATGCCCAGGACGATTTCCAGGACGATCAGAGTGAACAGGCCCACCCAGGCTGCCGGATCCAGCAACCATTCCATAGTCTTGTCCCGTCAGGCGTGCAGATGCGCCATCATCTGCGCAAATATCTTGGGCGGCGCGGCCAGCACATTGCCCGATTCCATCCAGCCCTGTTCGCCCTGGAAATCGGCCATCAGGCCACCGGCTTCGAGGACCAGCAGGCTGCCGGCCGCCATATCCCAGGGCTTGAGCCCGACGCCGCAGAAACCGTCCAGCCGGCCGCTGGCGACCCAGGCCAGGTCGAGGACCGTGGAACCCGTGCGCCGCGCCGCCGCGCTTTCGGCCAGCAGGGGAACGAAGGGCGAGTTCGCCGGCAGCGCCGTGGACTGGGGAATATGCGAAGCCAGCAGGGCATCGTGGTAGCGCACGCAGGTGGACACCCGCACCCGGCGGTCGTTCAGGAAGGCGCCGCTGCCCCGGCTGGCGGTGAACATTTCATTGCGCGTGGGATCGTAGATCACGGCATGCGCGGCCTGGCCGCGATGCATCAGCGCGATGGACACGGCATAGTGCGCAAAGCCGTGGATGAAGTTCGTGGTGCCGTCCAGCGGATCGATCACCCATTGGAATTCGGCGCCGGCCTGGTCGCCCGCCGCCTGGTGGCGGCCCGATTCCTCGGCCAGGATGCCGTGGTCGGGATAGGCTGTGCGTAAAATGTCGATGATGGATTCCTCGGCGGCCCGATCGATTTCCGTGACGTAGTCCTTCGGCCCCTTGCGCGCCACGTTCAGGCGTTCCAGGTCGAGGCTGGCGCGGTTGATGATGGCGCCGGCACGGCGTGCCGCCTTGATGGCGGTGTTGAGCATCGGGTGCATAGGTTTCCAAAGATCACGGGTAATAGCTTCTATTTTAAATGACTCCGCCAGTTTCCTCCGATACGCCCGCCCGCGGCCCGGATATTTTTGCCCGGGTGCGCTTCGTCATGGTCAACCCGACCCATCCCGGCAATGTCGGCTCGGCGGCCCGCGCGATCAAGACCATGGGCTTTCACGACCTGCATCTGGTGGCCCCCGCCGACCCGGACATCCTGCGCCAGCCCGAGGCCATCGCGCTGGCAAGCGGGGCCGGCGACATCCTGGACCAGGCCCGCACGCACGCCACCCTGGCCGATGCGCTGGGGCCGGCGACCCTGGCCTTTGCCCTGACGGCGCGGGCCCGTGCCATGGGCCCCCCGCCCTGCGACATCCGCGAGGCCGCCGCGCAATCGGCCACCGAACTGGCCCGGCCGGACACGCGCATCGCCATCGTGCTGGGCACGGAGCGCACCGGTCTTTCCAACGAAGACATCACGCTGTGCCAGCGGGTCTGCCACATTCCCGCCAATCCGGCGTACAGTTCACTGAACGTGTCCCAGGCGCTGCAACTCGCTGCCTGGGAAATGCGCTACGCCCTGCTGCCGCTGGCCGGCGAGGCGCGCCTGCCCGACACCCATGCCCGGCACGATCCGGGCACGGACCCGGCCAGCAGCGAACGCGTCCAGGCCATGCTCGACCACTTCGAGCAGGCCCTGGTGGCCGTGGGATTCCTCGATCCGCGGCATCCGAAGAAACTGTTGCCGCGCATGCGGCAGATGTGGACCCGAAACCGGCTGAGCACCGACGAAGTGGACATGGTGCGCGGCATGTGCACCGCCATGATCCGCAGCGCGGGGCACGCCACGGCCGGCGCCGCGCGGACCGCCCCGACCGGCCTCTCCGATGAACATGAACACGCCTTGAGCCCCGACCGACATGTTTGACCAGCTACGCGAAGACATCGCCTGCATCCATGAACGCGATCCGGCCGCCCGCAGCCGCATCGAAATCCTGACCTGTTACCCCGGACTGCATGCCATCCTGGTCCACCGCCTGGCGCACGGCCTGTGGCGGCGCGGCTGGTACTGGGCGGGGCGCTTCGTATCCCACCTGGGGCGCCTGCTCACCGGCATCGAGATCCACCCCGGCGCGCGCATCGGACGGCGCGTATTCATCGATCACGGCTTCGGCGTGGTGATCGGCGAGACCGCCGAGATCGGCGACGACTGCACCATCTACCAGGGCGTCACCCTGGGCGGCACCCGTCTGTACAAGGGGGAAAAGCGCCACCCCACGCTCGAGGAAGGCGTGGTCGTGGGCGCGGGCGCCCAGATCCTGGGCGGCTTCACCGTGGGCGCCCACGCGCGGATCGGCTCCAACGCGGTGGTGATCAAGCCTGTACCCGCCGGCGCAACCGCCGTGGGCAATCCGGCGCGGGTGATCCTGCCGGAAGACCACACGGCGCCCGCACCGGCAGCCGGCGATGCCCAGGGCACGGCAGCGACCCGGGACGCCGGAGACGGGGCCGGTGCCCGGCAGCCGGATGCAACGCCTGCCACGGCGGCCAGGCGCGCCACCCCGTCGCCCTGCGAGGAAGGCGCCCCGCCCTCGCAATCCGAATGGGCGGCCCGGCCCCTGCAGGAACTGCTGCAGCGCGGCCGGCAGGAATCCGCCTCCGCGGACGGCACGGCCTCGCAGGAAGATTTCGCCCCCTACGGCGTCAGCCGCGCGGACGACGACCCGCTGGTCAAGGTGCTGCACGAACTGATCAACCACACGGCACAGCAGGATGCACGCATCCAGCGCCTGTGCTCGGCCCTTGAAGACCTGGGCCAGCGCATCGAAAACGGCCAGCACCCGCTCGACGCGGAACGGCTGAACCGGATGGTGGAATAGGAAAGGACCGGCCGGGACCCAGGCTCGAAATCAGCCGTTGGCGGCGCCGTTTTCCGGCGCAGGGGCCGGAATCGACTGGACTTCGCGCAGGGGAATGGGCGAACGCAGGCCCGCCTGGCGCAATTCCTGGGGCGCGCGGCGATGCAGGTCGAAATACACGTCCCAGTATTTCTCCGCCGGCGTCCATACGCGGATGTTCACCATGATGGTGCTTTCCCGGTATTCCATCACCATGACCTGGGGCGCCGGATCGCCCAGGATGCCGTCATGGCGATCCACCAGCGCTTTCAGGGTGGCCAGGGCGGATTCCAGGTCGTCGTCGTAGCGCACCCCCAGCATCATGTCCAGGCGGCGGGTCTTGTTGCGGCTGTAGTTGGTGATCGGGCTGCCCCAGACCAGCGTGTTGGGCAGCAGGATCTGGATGCCGTCGGCCTGCACGAACCGCGTCATGAACAGGCCGATCTCGTCCACCGTGCCCGAGCCCTGGCTGCCGATGGCGACGAATTCGCCCGCACGCACCGGCCGCAGCACCAGCAGCATGATGCCGGCCGCGAAATTCTGCAGCGTGCCCTGCAAGGCCAGGCCGATGGCCAGGGCGGAAGCGCCCAGCATGGCGACCAGGCTGGCGGTCTGCACGCCCAGGCGGGCCAGCACGGCCAGCAGCACCACGATGCGCACCGCCCAGACGGTGACGCTGCGCACCATGGGCACGATGGTCGGGTCGATCCGGGGCGAACGGTCTGCTATATGGCGCATCCAGCGGCCCAGCAGATTGGATACGGCCCAGCCGACCACCAGGATGGCCAGGGTGACGCCCAGGTGGATCACGATGCCGCTCGGGTCGGGGATGCTGGACCAGAAAGCCTGAAGCTGTTCCATGGCGGGAATCTCCGGGAATGAAACGAAGGGAAGGCGATTTTACGTCGGTCCCGGCGCCCGGCGCTCGTCTTTCCGGACCCACGCTGACTGTTTTATCCACGCGGATTGTGGACAAATCCATGGATAAGCCCGCTGCATCCGCGGGTTTCCCCTGTGCCTCAAGGGTTTAGCTGCAGCGGTCGGAAATCGCCCGGCGCGGCGCCTTCCTTCATGCCGCGTGATGATGGGTATTGATTCCATGGAATGTCCACCCGCCCGGAGGATCGATATAGTGGCCTGGCGCATCGCCCCCCCAGGCCCATCGCCCGTCGCCGCAGCGAGCGCCGAAGAACACACATGAAACGCGCCGGCCAGGGCGCCGCGCGATGGAGACACACATGAAGCACTTCTTCCTGACGCTCTCGCTGCGCGTCCGCCTGGCGCTATGCGTCCTGGGACTGTTCCTGCCCACCCTGCTCGCCGTCACGTTCGTGCTTGCGCTGGCGGGGCCGCTGCCGGATGCCCTGCGCGGCGGCCTGATCGGGCTCGCCCTGGCAGCCGCCCTGCTGGCCTGGCTGGTCTACCAGGTCCTGCTGCGCATGGTCCTGAACCCCCTGCTGGACAGCGGCCAGCTGCTGCGCCGGATTGCCGCAGGAGACCTGACCGCCTCCATCGAGGTCTGGACCCGGGATGAAATCGGGCAACTGTTCCAGGGCCTGAGGGACACCCAGAACAGTCTGAGGACGATGATCGCCATGGTGCTGGAACGCACCGCCCGCATGATCCACGGCTCGCGCGAAATCGCGGCCGGCAACCAGGACCTGAACGCGCGCACGGAACAGCAGGCGGCTGCCCTGCAGCAGACCGCGGCCAGCATCGAGCAACTGGCCTGCACCACCCGCCAGAATGCGGACAATGCCCGGCAGGCCAACCAGCTGGCAGGAGAGGCATCGTCCGTGGCCACGGACGGCGGGCGCACCATGGACGACCTGATTCAGACCATGGAAGGCATTTCCGACAGCGCCCAGCGGATCGGCGAGATCGTCGGCGTCATCGACGGCATCGCCTTCCAGACCAACATCCTGGCCCTGAACGCCGCCGTCGAGGCGGCCCGCGCCGGCGAGGAAGGCCGTGGCTTTGCGGTGGTGGCCTCGGAGGTGCGAGCCCTGGCGCAGCGCAGCGCCGCCGCAGCGGGGGAAATCCGGGCGCTGATCGAGCAGTCGACCCTGCGCATCGAAGACGGCGCGGCGCGCATGCGGCAGGCGGGCCGGACCATGCGGGAAATCGTCGGGTCGGTGCAGAAGGTTTCGGGCATCATGAGCGAAATCACCGCCGCCACCGTGGAGCAATCTGCCGGCATCGAGCAGATCCACCAGGCCATGGCCCAGATCGATTCGGTCACGCAACACAATGCCCGGCTCGTGCGTCAATCCGCCAGCGCCACCAGCCTGCAGGAGCGCCTGGCCGACGAAGTGAAGGACTCCCTGGCCGTGTTCCGGCTGGGGATGACGGCTTTATCCACTTCGATTGTGGACAATCCCATGGACAAGTCCTGGGGGACTTGATTTCCTGCTGTCAAATCAATGGGATGCCGCAGCAGGCGGAAAAATGACCGGCGCATGGCACGCGCCGGCCGCGCAGAATTATCCACCTCATCTGTGGACAAACCCATGGACAAACCCTGGGCTTTTCCCGATTCCGGCGGCAGGACAAAGGCTTACGATGAGTGGTTGGTTTCCGCTCCGGGTTCCTGGTGCCCGCCAAAGCCCTTGCGCATCGCCGACAGGACCTTATTGGCGAATTCCGCGTTGCCGCGCGACTGGAACCGCTCGAACAGCGCCGCGCCGAGCACCGGCACCGGCACACCTTCGTCGACGGCGGCATGCAGCGTCCAGCGTCCCTCGCCGGAATCGGACACCCGGCCCGTGAAACCGTCCAGCCCCGGATCGGCCTGAAACGCCTGCGCCGTCAGGTCCAGCAGCCACGACCCGATCACGCTGCCCCGTCGCCAGAGCTCGGCAATCTCAGGCAGGTCCATGTCGTACTGGTAGTGCCGCGGGTCGCGCATCGGCGCCGTCTCGGCATCGGCCGCATGATCGCGCTTGCCCACATTCGCATGACGCAGCAGGTTGAAGCCTTCGGCATAGGCCTGCATGATCCCGTATTCGATGCCGTTGTGCACCATCTTCACGAAATGTCCCGCCCCGGCCGGCCCGCAGTGCAAGTAGCCCTGTTCCGCCGTGCCGCCGGCCCGCCGGCCCGGCGTGCGCGAAGCGGCATCAAGCCCCGGCGCCAGCGCCGCAAAAACCGGGTCCAGCCGCGCAACCGCGGCGGCGTCACCACCGATCATCAGGCAATAGCCCCGGGCCTGGCCGTGCACGCCCCCGCTAGTGCCGACATCCAGGTAATGGATGCCCCGTTCCGCCAGCGCATCCGCCCGCCGGATATCGTCGTGATAGCAGGAATTGCCGCCATCGATGACGATATCGTCCGCGTCGAGCAACGGCACGATCTGGTCCAGCAAGCCATCGACCAGGCCCGCCGGCACCATCAGCCAGACGGTCCTGGGGCGCGGAAGCCGGTCGACCAGGTCGGCCAGGGAATCCGCCCCGACGGCGCCATCCGCGGCCAGCCGGGCCACGGCATCCGCCTGGGGATCGTAGGCGACGCAGCCGATGTTCCTGCCCATCAGCCGGCGCGCCATCCCGGCGCCCATGCGCCCCAAACCTACCATGCCGATCTGCATGTGAATCTCCGTATTTTGCGTTGGCGTAATGGTACAAGGTCCGGGGCGGCGCCCGGGCTCAGGACCAGCCCGATCGCATCAGCCTTTTCCGGCCGTCCGTGCCGCCGCAAGCACGCGCCGTGCGAACACGACACACATGAAGGCAAAGGCCAGCAGCCCGATGACTGTGGCGGCCGGCGCGAACCCGGGGCCCGCCACGGCCAGGGGGGCATCCCCGCCGCCGGAGGCCATGGATCCCACGATCAGGATGGCCAGCACCACGCCCACCAGGCTCTCGCCCACGATCAGCCCCGAAGCGAACAGCGTGCCCGTGCGCTCGCTTGCCTGGACGAGCCGCTCGCGCTCCACGCCGTCGGGCACCGCCCGGGTATCGACGCGGCGCCGGACGAACCATGAGATCAGGGCGCCCACGAACAGTGCCGTAGCCACCGTGGGCGGCAGGTAGACGCCCATGGCCACGGCCAGCGGCGGCACGCGAAACCGGGTGAACCTGCCGAGGGCTGCGTCGAGCACGATCAGGGCCGCACCCACCAGCACGCCGATGCGGATGTATGTCCAGTCGAGCGTATGGCTGAACAGGCCCTGCGCGATGGTGATCATGAGCGATGCCTGCGGCGCGGCCAGCGCCTGCGCAGGATCCATGCCCTGACGCGGCAGGCTGCCGATGAAGCCATAGGCCTCGTAGAGCAGTTCCAGCACCGGCGGAATCGTGACTGCGCCGATCACGCAACCGATGATCAGCGCCGTCTGCTGCCGCCACGGAGTCGCATGCACCAGCCAGCCCGTTTTCAGGTCCTGCAGATTGTCATTGGAAATCGCCGCCACGGCCACGACGACCGAGGTGCAGAACAACGCCAGTGCCGTCATGAAGCGCACGGATTCAGGCTTGCCCAGCAGATCCTGCGCCTGGCCGATGCCGATGAAGATCATGGACGAGGCCAGGATGGCGATCACGGCGATGCCGGAGATCGGGCTGGCCGACGAACCCACCAGGCCTGCCATGTAGCCGCAGGCGGCAGCCACCAGGAAGCCGAACACGAAGGCCAGCACGACGCCGGCCACCACCAGGGTCCAGGCAGCCAGCACAGGCAGGCCGGAGTCGGCCACGAAGGACTGGAAAGTCGCGCCCAGCAGCAGGATCATGAGCAGGGTCAGCTTCAGCAGCACCCCGGGCGGCAGGTCGGCGTCGGTGCGCTCCATCCCCGCACCGCTTCGCCCGCGCTTGAACACCGCCAGCGAAATCCGCATGCCCTCGACCATGGGCTTGATCAGCGTCAGCAACGTCCAGACGGCGGCCACGGCAATCATGCCGGCACCGATCAGCCGCACCTTGGAGACCCAGATGCCGGTGGCAAAATCCGCCAGGCTGGCACCATCGGGCATGGGTGCGAGCGAGGTCAGCCAGGGGACGGCGACCCCCCAGGACAGCACCACGCCCAGCAGCATCGCCACGCCGCCGACGATGCCGACCAGATACCCCGCGCCGACCAGTGCGAAGGACAAACCCAGGGGCAGCTGGAATACAGCGCGCCCGACGCTGAACCAGTAACCCACGCTGTCGCCGGCCACGCGCAGGCCGCCGGTCAGCAAGCTGAAACCGCCCGCCAGCACACCGCCGGCCACGATGTCACGCAATCCACCGGCCTGCCGGGCCCCCGTGCCGTCGCCAGGATGCTGCCCGACCTTGAGGATCTCGGCCGCTGCCACGCCTTCCGGATACGGCAGATCGCTGTTGACCCCCAGCGCGCGCCGCAGCGGCACGGTGAACACCACCCCAAGGATCCCTCCTCAGGCGCAGATCATGGCGGTCTGCAACAGGGGAAAGCCTGTCCAGTACCCCATCATCAGCAGCG
>Ga0182792_1001427_pt1 | contig 19378 bp, 15 predicted proteins | sample Passage237B_FD_130497 | JGI IMG/M metagenome (GOLD analysis project Ga0182792, IMG submission 130497) | Cellulose adapted compost microbial communities from Newby Island Compost Facility, Milpitas, CA, USA - Passage2 37B (version 2) (version 2) ...
CTTCCCCCCGCCCGCGGGCCGGGCCGCCACGGCGGCGGCTGACGGCGACGCCGCGGCGGGTCCCGCCGGCTTCTTCTCGGCCGGCACGGTCGTCAGGAAGGAATCGAGGTCGAGCGTGTCCAGGCTGAGCTGGGTGACGATCGTGAGGGGAACGCCGAACGTCACCGTGATCCCGCCCGATCCCTTGAGATCGTCGAGCTCGAAGACCGCGTCGCTCACCTGGACGTTGCCGCCGGTCGATGCCATCCGGCCCTTCATTGACAGCCGCGTCAGCTTGTTTGGCGGCACCGCCGAGACGTCGACATCGAGCCAAGAGAGCGTCTCGCGCAGTTTGGGTCCGGCAAGGCTGAACTCGCCGGTAACGGCAGGCTTGGCGGAATCGCCCGACATCGTGGAACGCGCCTGCAGGACGAGGTCGCCCGGCAGCGTCGCCGTGAAACGCGGAACGGCCACCGCTCCGCCACGTGCATCGAGCTCGAGCACCACGTTGCGCACCGGTTGCCTGTGATAGATCACCTGGCCGACTTCGAAGGCGAGCTTCGCCGTGATCGTGCCCAGCAGGCTGGGCCCGGGCGCCGGCGCCGGCGCGGCGGTGGCGCCGGCGGGCGGTGGGGGCGTCGCAGCCTGCGGCCGCGCCGGCGGCGTCATGGCGGCGAGCCAGCGGTCGAGATCGAGCCGATCCGCCGACAGGCGGCCTTCCACCGCAAGCGCGGGCTTGAGACGGACGCTGAGCGAGCCCGCGCCGACATCCTCGCCGAGGGCCAGCTTGAAGTCCTTGGTGGACACGGCCGTCTGCGACACGTCGATCGTACCATCGAAGCTGAACCTGCCGGCCAGCAGCGGCGGCAGGTTCGGCTGCGGCTGGCCTGCCATCCTGAGCAGCGTCTCGGCGAAGGTCATCAGATTGTCGGCCGAGCTGGAGGCGATGCCCGCAAGCCGCGCGCCTGGACCGATTTCGGAGAGCTTCCCGTCGAACGAAAGCTTGCCGCCGGCGGCAGCCAGCGCCAGCCGCACCGCACGCCCGTCCGCGGCCTTGGCGCCAACCGACAGGTCGATCTGAAGCGGCGCGCCGTTGAGGGTGGCGCCGCCGGTCAGCGAATAGGGGCCGTCGAGAGATCCGACAGCGGCCGAGAAATCCGCCTTCTCGGCGATCACCGACAGGCCGGCCCGGGAATCGCTGAAGATCAGCGTACCGTCGTCGATGGTGACACGGCCGAGCGACAGCGGCCGCGCGGCAGCGGGCTTGGCGGCGGCGGGCCGGGCCTCGGCGACGGAGGGTGTGAATTCCCAGTTGGGCTTGCCCTGCGCATCGATCTCCAGAACGATCTTGGGCTCGACTAGGATGACCTCGCTGGCCGCGAAGCCGCCGGCGAGCAGCGCCATGATCGACGGCTTCACCGTGACCGACTTCACCTCCACCATGGCGGAATTCTTGGAGCCGGCAACGTTGAGGAACTTCACGCCGCTCAGCGTGACCTCGGGAACAGGCAGGATCGACAGGGAGATCGGACCGTCGAGCACGAGGTCGCGGCCGGTCGCCTTCTTCACCTCGGCAACGATCTGCGCCTTGCGGCCGTTGAGATCGATCAGGCTGGGCAACGCCAGCACCGCCACGATCAGCAGGCCCACGATCCCACCGACGCCGATCAGCAGCTTCTTGCGGGTGGAGGATGTCATGGAACGCTCCCGTTGCCTGACGGCGATACACTAGCGCATCGCCACACGACGCGGCATATCGAAGTGAGGGGAGTCACGGTATCCGGACCATGGCCGAGATCGTCAATCTGAAACGCGCGCGCAAGGACAAGGCGCGGCGCGAGCGCGAGGAGCAGGCAGCAGCGAACCGCCGGTTGTTCGGCCGCACCAGGGCCGAGAAGACGGGCGATGCCGACGCGAAACGGCGCACGCGACGAGAGATCGACAGCAAGCGTCTCGAGCCGCCGGGCGAGTAGCGGCGTCAGCGTCCGGAGCGACTGAGGGCGAGGCGCTCGAAGAAGGCGCGCGTCGCCTGGTCGGCGCCGGGCCCGGCGACGGCCCGTACGTTGGTGAGCTCGAGCCGGCGGCCCGAGGACGCATCGATCAACAGCGGCTCGAGCGGCTGGCCGTCTACGCGATCGACGAGCTCCATCGGCTTGCCGCTCTTCGCCGCCGCGCCGTAGCGGTCGCCCCACTGCTTCAGCCCGACGATCACGGTGAACAGCGCGGCGCCCTTGTCGGTCAGACGGTATTCATGGCGCAGCGGCCGTTCGCGATAGGCCGTCTTGCGGAAGATGCCGGCCTCGACGAGCTTCTTGAGCCGCGCCGTCAGCACGTTGCGCGCAATGCCGAGATTCTCCTGGAAGTCGTCGAAGCGGCGCACGCCGTAGAAGGCGTCGCGCACGATCAGCAGAGTCCATGGCTCGCCGACGACATCGAGCGCCGAGGCGATCGAGCAGTTCATCTGGTCGTAGGAAGTGCGCCGCATGCCGGGAAGTATAGCGCGGCCGGCGCAAAGCAAAACGCCCGGGTCCTGCAGACCCGGGCGTCCCGCGGCGGACCCCTCGTCGGAGTCCAACCTTGGCGTTGGCTATTCGCGCTCCTGGCCCATGAAGGCCATCAGGAACTGGAACAGGTTCACGAAGTCGAGGTACAGGCTGAGGGCGCCGAACACGGCGACCTTCTCGGCCATCTCCGTTCCCCAGGCGTCGGCATACTGCTCCTTGATGCGCTGCGTGTCGTACGCGATCAGCGCCGAGAAGATCAGCACGCCCGCGACCGAGATGATGAAGGTCATCATGCCGGACGGGAAGAACATGTTCACCAGACCGGCCAGGATGATACCGATCAGGCCCATGAACAGGAACTTGCCCCAGGCCGACAGGTCGCGCTTCGTGGTGTAGCCGTAGAGGCTCAGCGCACCGAAGGCCGCTGCCGTCACGAAGAAGGTGCGCGCCACCGACGCGCCCGTGTAGCGGAACAGCAGCAGCGACAGGCTGATGCCCATCAGCGCCGTGACCGCCCAGTAGATGGCCTGCACGCCGGTCACGCTCATCTGCGCGGCGCGGAAGCCCATGAGCAGCAGCAGGCCGAGCGGTGCGAAGATCGCGATCCAGCCCAGCATGTTCAGGCCGAGCACGCGGCCCGCCTGCACTTGGAAGAACATGCTCGCCAGCTCGGGCGAGCTGAACAACGCCACCGCGACGATGCCCGACAGCGCGAGGCCCGACGCCATGTAGTTATAGACACGCACCATATGCGCGCGCAGGCCGACGTCGAACGCCGCCTGGTCGGCAACGGTGCCGGCACGATTGAAGGTGCCGAAGTTCGGATTAACCATAGGTCCTAGCCTCCACACGGGGAGCCTCATACCGAGCCCCCTTCGAAGGCGTAATTTGGGGTCTCAGACGTTGTGAATCAATAGGGTTGAGGCCCTGTAGGCAGGGGATTCAACATTCACAGGCGACGAATCTTCGCACTTATTCGTTACGCAGCAGGGCAAGCGGCCTCTGCCTCAAAGCTGCCAAAGTTCCCGCCAGCCCGAAGGCGAGGGTCAGCGCCATCGCGCCGACCGCCACCGCGATCGCGACGACCGGCAGGAACATCCATTCGAGGTTCATCAGCCGGCTGACCACGAGAAAGGCGCCCAGCGTGCCGACACCCAGCGCCGCGATCGCCGTCGCGAGGCCCAGCGCCGCGAACTCCCAGGCGAAGATGCCGGCGATGCGCGCGCGCGTGGCGCCCAGCACCTTCATGACCACAGCCTCGTGGACGCGCCGCTGCTGTGTCGCCAGCATGGCCCCGGCCAGCACCATCACCCCGGCCAGGATGCTGAGGAAGCCGATGACCCGGCTGGCCAGGCCGATATTGCCCAGCACGCCGGCGGCGGTCTCGATGGCGTCGCGGATGCGCACGACCGTGACATTGGGGAAGGCGTCGGTCACGGCCTTGAAGATCGCATCCTCCGCCTCGGGCGTCGCCTTGACGGTGGCCAGGAAGGTATGCGGCGCCTTGTCCAGCACGCCGGGTGAGAAGACGAACACGAAATTGATGGCCAGCGTCGTCCATTCGATGCGACGCAGCGAGGCGATCTTCCCCTCGATGTCGCGGCCCAGCACGTTGACGGTGATGGTGTCGCCCAGCCCCAGGCCGAAGGCGCGCGCGAGGTTCTCGTCGAACGACAGGAGCTGCGGCCCGCGATAGTCGGGCGGCCACCATTCGCCGGCGACGATGCGCGAGCCTGCAGGCGGCGTCGCCGAATAGGTGACGCCGCGATCGCCCTCGACCGCCCAGCGCGCATCGGGCGGCACGGCGATCTCGCTCACGGGCTTGCCGCCGATCTTCACGATGCGGCCACGCAGCGAGGGCACCTTCTCCAGGGCGCCCGCGCCGGGGATCGCAGCGATCGTCTTCTCGAAGGCCGGCATCTGGCGCGACTGGATGTCGACGAAGAAGAAGGCCGGCGCATCGTGGGGGATGCGGCTGGTGAGCTGCTCGCGCAGGTTCCCTTCGATCAGGGCCGTGGCCACCAGAACGGTGAGGCCGAGCCCCAGCGACAGCATGACAATGGGCGTGGGCGCCCCCGGCCGGTGCAGGTTGGCCAGCGCCAGGCGCAGGCCCGCCAGCTTCGGCTTCCCGGCCCGCGCCGCCGCCGCCATCAGCAGCCGCGCCAGCAGCGGGAAGGCGACGAAGGCGCCGATCGCGCCCAGCACGAACCAGCCGGCGATGCGGCGGCTGTCGGCGGTGAACACGGTGAAGGTCGCGAGCGCGAGCGCCACCGCACCGATCAGCAGCGCGTCGCGCCACATCAGCCCGCCGCTGTGCACGACCGCGCCGCGCATCAGGGTCGCCGCCGGCACGCGCCGCGCCCGCAGCAGCGGCATCAGCGCGAACAGGAGCGATACCAGCAGGCCGAAGGCCGCCGCGATGGCGAGCGGCCGGATGTAGAGAGCCACGCGCGCGCGCACCGGCAGCACGTCGGCGATCAGCGACTGGGCCACGAAGGGCAGCACCGCCCCGATCACGAGCCCGATCGCGACGCCGAGCACGGCCAGCGCGCCGAGCTGCAGGAGATAGGTCGAGAAGACCAGCCGCTCCGGTGCGCCCAGGCACTTCAACGTCGCGATGGTGCGCAGGCGACCGGCGAGGAAGCTCGATACCGCATTACCCACGCCGACGCCGCCGACCAGCAGGGACGACAGGCCGATCAGCCCGATGAACTGCGTCAGCCGGTCGAGCCAGAAGCGGATGCCGCCGCCGGCCTGGTCGAGGCCGCGCAGCCGCCACCCGGCGTCAGGGAAGCGCGCCTTGAGATCCTCGATGAGGGCGGCGTCCGACGCACCGTGCGGCAGGCGCAGGCGATACTCCCAGTTCAGCAGGCTGCCCGGCTGCACCAGGCCGGATGCCTGGACGGCGGCGAACGGGATCATCAGTCTCGGGCCGAGGCTCGCGAACGCGTTCAGCCCGCGATCCGGCTCGCGGGCGATGATGCCGCGCACCTGCAGCTCGACGTCGCCCACCTTCAGGAGATCGCCCACCGCCATGTCCATACGGCGCAGCGCCGACTCCTCGACCACGGCGCCCCATACGCCGTTCTTCTGCGCCAGCGCATCGGCCAGCGCGCCGCCGCCCTGCAGCTCGACCGTGCCGTACAATGGATAGGCAGGCTCGACAGCCTTGAGCTGCACAAGCGTCGGCCTGCCGGCGCTCGACTGGCCATGGGGCCCGACCGGACGCGCCATCGAGCGGCTGTCGACCCAGCGCACGAACTGACCGCGCGACTTCATGTAGTCCATCTGCTCCGGCGTGGCCTCGCGGTAGAGCAGCGACACCGCGACGTCGCCGCCCAGGATCTCGCGGGCATCGGCGCGCAGCCCCTCCTCGACGGCGCGGCTGAACGACAGGATCGCGGCGATGGCGCCGACCCCCAGCGCCAGGCAAGCGATGAACAGGCGGAAGCCACTGAGGCCGCTGCGCATCTCGCGGCGCGCGAGACGAAGGGCGAGGTTCATCTTAGACCGTACTTGCGTCTATTGCGCGGCGAGCGCGTGCGGCGTGCGCTCGTCGGACACGACGAGGCCGTCGGCGATGCGCAGGATGCGATCGCAGCGCTCCGCCAGCGCCATGTCGTGGGTGATCAGCAGCAGGGTCGTGCCGTCGGCACGCGCCAGCTCAAACAGCAGGTCCATGACCTGCTTGCCGGTGGCGCCGTCGAGATTGCCGGTGGGCTCGTCGGCCAGCAGGAGCCTCGGCCGGCCGACGAACGCGCGGGCCACGGCGACACGCTGCTGCTCGCCGCCCGAAAGCTGTGCCGGATAGTGGCCGATGCGATGGCCGAGGCCGACGCGCCGCAGCGCCGCCTCGGCCAGCGCGAAGGCGTCGTCGCGTCCGGCGAACTCCAGCGGCAGGGCGACGTTCTCGTGCGCGGTCATGGTGGGGATGAGATGAAAGCCCTGGAAGACGATGCCGATATGGTCGCGGCGCAGGCGCGCACGCGCATCGTCGTCCAGCGGCCCGAGATCCTGGCCCGCCACCTCGACACGGCCCGAGCTGGCGCGTTCCAGGCCGCCCGCGACCATCATCAGGCTGGACTTGCCGGCACCCGACGGCCCGACGACCGCCGCGATCTCGCCGATGCCGATATCGAGCGAGATGCCGCGCAGGATATTGACCGTACCCGCATCGCTTGCCATGTCGAGATGGACGTCGGTGAGGCGCACGATGGGTGCGCGGGTCGAGGACGGGGCGGTCAAGCGGGCTCCGGAAGAAGAAAAGGCATGTATCTCCACACTGGATATGGTCGTTTTGCGGCAGGGGTCAATTCGCTGCTGATCGCGATTTTGTGTGCCTTGACGGTCTTGTCGCCGGCGCATGCACAAGATGCGCCAGCCATCCGGCTGGCGGTCCTGGGCGACAGCCTTGCGGCCGGCTACGGGGTGAGCCCCAGGGATGCCTTTCCGGCCAGGCTCGAGGCGGCGCTGAAGAAGGAAGGCCGCAACGTGACCGTCATCAATCACGGCGTATCGGGCGACACGACGGCCGGCGGGCTGGAGCGGGTCGACTGGATGCTGGGCGACAAGCCCGACATCGTGCTGGTCGAGCTCGGCGCCAACGATGCGCTGCGGGCGCTCGATCCCGCCGAGGCCGAGCGCAATCTCGACGCCATCATCACCCGGCTCGAGAAGGCCGGCGTCACGGTATGGCTGGCCGGCATGCTGGCGCCGCGCAACTTCGGACCGGAATACGCCAGGCAGTTCGACGGGATCTACAAGCGGCTGGCCGACAAGCACGGCATTCCGCTCTACCCCTTCTTCCTCGACGGCGTGGCGCAGGATCCGGCGCTCAACCAGCCAGACGGCATCCATCCCAACCCCAAGGGCGTCGACGTGATCGTCGAACGCATCCTGCCCTTCGTGACCAGGAACCTCGCTTCCCATGCCCAGGCTGTTCGTCGCCCTGCCCGTCCCTGAGGAAGTCGCCGGCGACCTGATGGCGCTGCAGGCGGGCGTGCCCGATGCGCGCTGGGTGCCGCCGGAGAATTTCCACGTCACGCTCGTCTTCGCGGGCGACGTGCAGGGCGGCACGATGCGCGACTTCGAGGAGGAGCTGGCCGACATCGCCGGCCCGCCCTTCCCCATTGCCATCGCCGGCGTCGACCAGCTCAGCTCGGGCAAGCAGCCGCGCGCCCTGGTCGCCAAGGTCGAGCCGAGCGATCGTCTCGACTGGCTGCAGCAGAAAGTATCCACGGTGGCGCGCAACTGCGGCATCCAGCTCGAGCGGCGCAAGTACCGCCCGCACGTCACCCTGGCCCGCTTCGGCAGCGGTGCCGAGACGGGCCACCACATCGCGCAGTTCATGGCCAGCCATGGCACCTTCCGCACCGGCCCCTGGATCGCCGAGCACTTCGCGCTCTATTCCAGCCGCACTGGCCGCAACGGCTCGATCTACACAGAGGAAGCAGCCTACGGGCTGACGTTCTGACACATGAACCAGCAGCTTTTCGCGGTGCTCTACGAAGTGAGCACCTGGGTCGTTCCGGCCGTCCTCGCCATCACCCTGCATGAGGCCGCGCACGGCTTCGTGGCCTGGTGGTGCGGCGATCCCACAGCAAAGAGCCAGGGCCGCGTCAGCCTCAATCCGCTGCGGCACGTCGACCCGTTCGGCACGATCCTGCTGCCGGGCCTGCTCCTGCTGCTGCGCGCGCCGTTCCTGTTCGGCTACGCCAAGCCGGTCCCGGTCGACTTCCGCGCCCTGAACAATCCGCGGCGGGACATGGTGCTGGTGGCCGCGGCGGGGCCGGCCACGAACCTGCTGCTCGCGATCGCCGCCGGGTTCCTGGTGCACCTCGCCGTGGCCTTGCCGGAGGGCCTTGCTCAATGGGCCTTCCTCAACCTGCGCAACGCCATCCTCATCAACGTCATCCTGGCGGTCTTCAACATGCTGCCGCTGCCGCCGCTCGACGGCGGGCGCGTCTTGGTTGGCCTGCTGCCGCGTGCGCTGGCCGGGCCGGTCGCCCGGCTGGAGCCCTATGGCATGATGATCCTGATCGGGCTGCTCTTCATCCTGCCGCTGGTCGGCGGCCAGCTCGGCCTCGACCTCAACGTCGTGGGCTGGCTGCTGCGCGGCCCCATGGACGCCGTCATCGACGGCGTGCTGCGCCTCACGGGGAACGGCTGACGGCGGCGCCCTCAGCCGCGCATGCGCACGCGGCCGTAATCCTTGTAGCGCAGGCGGACCTCGTCCATCTGCGCGTCGGACAGGATCACCGGCGGACCGAGCTGCAGGGTCATCCAGTAGTGCCGGGCGAGCGTCTCCAGCCTCAGCGCGCCGGACACTGCCGCGGCGAGATCGCGGCCGCGGCTCAGCATGCCGTGGTTGGCGAGCAGCGAGGCGCGGCCATCGACCAGCGCCCCGACGGCACCCTCCGCCAGCGCCGCCGTCCCGAAGGTGGCGTAGGGCGCGCAGCGCACGTCCGTGCCGCCGAATCCGGCCACCATGTAATGGAAGGCGGGAATGCCGCGGCCGTGGCAGGCCACCGCGACGCAGGCATCGGCATGGGTATGCACGATGGCCTCCGTCTCGGGGAAGCGGCGATAGATCTCGGCATGCATCTGCCACTCGCTCGAGGGGATGCCGGGGCTGCGCTCGTCGCCGTCGAGGCCGAGCTCGACGATCCTTCCGGCCGTGATGCTGGCCGCGTCCGTGCCCGTGGGCGAGATCAGCATGCCGTCGTCGCCGCAGCGCACGCTGACATTGCCGCTGCTGCCGCGATTGAGGCCCTCCTCGGCGAGGCGCACATAGGCCTGCACGATCTGCTCGCGGGGTGTCATGCGGCGGCTCCGGGTGAACGGCTCATGGCTTGAAGGGCCTCCTCGAAAGCATCGATGCCGGCCAGCTTGCCAGATTTGAGGCAGACGAGCAGCGGATCGTCGCCGCTGTCGACATCCAGCGCCAGCGGCAGCGACGGCCCGGCGAAGGGGCCGACGTGCAGGCGTGGGATCCCGAGATGCTGCAGGATGGCGCCGGACGTCTCGCCGCCCGCCACGACGAACCGGCGCACGCCGTCCTCGCGCAGGCGGCGCGCGATGCGGCCCAGCAGGTCCTCGGCCATGGCAGCCGCGCCCGCCACGCCGAACTCGGCCTGCAGGCGGGTGACGGTCTCGGGATCGGCCGAGGTCGCGAGCGCGACCGGACCGGAGCCGACGCGGCTCCGCGCCCACTCGACGGCGGCGCCGACCTGGTCGGTGCCGCCGGCATGCCGGCGCAGATCGAGCATCAGCACCGGATGGCGTTCACCGAACCGCTCGAGCTGGCGCCGCGTCTCCTGCGCGCAGCTTCCGGCCAGCACCACGCCGGGCGCGGAGACCGCCGGCAGCGACGCCTTTGCGGCAGCCTCGCCCAGCCAGCCGCGCTGGCGCCAGAAGCGCGGATAGTGCGCGGCGATGGACGATCCGCCGGTCATCAGCGGCCAGTCGACGCAGACCTCGGCGAGCGCCGCGAGATCCTCGTGCGTCGCCGCATCGGCGATGGCGTACGGCACGCCAGCGTCGCGCAGGGCGGCGACGCGCGCCGCGATCGCCTGCGGCCCGCGGCGGACATGGTCCTGCGCCACCAGGCCCACGCGCCGCGTCGTCTGGCGCTGCAGCACCCGGACAAGATCGGGATCGTGCATCGGCGTCACCGGATCGTGCCGCTTGGGCGATTCGCTGATCAGCCGGTCGCCGGCGAACAGATGGCCCTGGAAGACGGTGCGCGCGTACTCCGGAAAGGTCGGGCAGCAGGCCGTGAAGGCGGCGCCGGTGCGGTCGCTCAGCACGTCCATGCAGGGACCGATATTGCCGTCGTCGGTCGAATCGAACGTGGCGCAGTACTTGAAGAAGAGCTGCCGCGCGCCCTTGGCCTGCAGCACCGCCGCGCCTTCGCCGAAGCGTTCGACGGCCTCCCGCGCCGGCGCGATGCGCGTCTTCTGCGCGACCACGATCGCCTCCACGCCGGTGACGACTTCGGCCGCCCCGGCCGACGTGGTCAGCACCGTGGGCACGCCTTCGGCGACCAGCATGGCCGCGAGTTCCAGCCCGCCCGTCAGGTCGTCGGCGAGTCCTCCCAGGATCATGCGCGTCTCCTCAAGCGACGAAGCGGTCGAGCACGGTGCGCGTGATCTTCGTCGTGAAGAAATCGTTGCGCTTCAGCCCCATGATCCACTCGCAGGTCCCCGCCGTCACGACCTGGCCGCGGCCGCGCGCCATGTGGACGAGCATGCCGGAACCATACTTGCCCCGTCTCACCGATTCCGGGGACGTGTCGCCGTGGCGCCGCTCGGCGTTGCCGATCGCCGGACCGTCGCCCATGTAGTAGCGCACACCCTCCTCGCCGAACATGCCCTCGGCATTCAGCGACAGCGACATCGCCAGGATCTCGATGTCGGTCGGCGATCCGTCCTCGCCCGTCGGATAGGGCAGGCCGTGGCGGAAGGTGTAGTCCAGCCCGTCGACCTCGTAGGCGAAGATGTTCGCCTCCGCCCCGAAGATGTCCGAGTAGCAGAGGTTCGTCCCGTCGAAGACCCAGTGCTCGGGGCGATAGACCGTGAAGCCCTTGCAGTTGCGCGGCGCGAAGCCGCCCCAGGAGGCGAACACGCCCTGCGAGCCGCTCACGCCCACGGTGGTGGCGCTGGGCCAGTTCACGGACTTCGCGTCCCACGCATCGGTCAGCAGGTGCGCCCTGTCGGTATCGCGCACCGGATCCTCCTTCACCGCGCGGCTCTTGTAGGCGATCTGCCGCCGGCCGTCCTCCTCGAGCCGGATCTGCCACAGGAAGTTGCCGGCGAAGCGTGCGAGGTTGCCGCCGTCCTGGACGAACGACTCGATGCGCTTGCGCATCTCGTGCGTCCAGTATTCGTCGTGGCCCACGATCACGACCGCGCGGTAGCGGTCGAGGATCTCGGGCCGGTAGTGCAGGTCGGTCTGCGTGATCATGTCGAAGGCGATGCCTTCGCGCTCCGCCCAGCAGACGAAGTGGCGGTCGAACTGGGCCCAGCCGGCGGCGGCGTAGAAGTAGGTGAAGCCGTGGCTCCAGGCCCAGTCCTTGATGTGGTAGCGCGGCGCCGTCAGCGGATCGGGCACCGGCTCGTTGCAGATGCGCGGCGCGCCCTCGGGCAGCCAGACCATGCCACGGCTCCACGGCCGCTGCAGGCTGAGGACGGGCGAGAACTGGTTCCGCGTCTCGCCGTCGATGCCGTAGTACGAATTCGCACCGCCCCAGTCGTTGTAGGCCATCCAGGTCGAGGTCGGCAGGATCATCAGCAGCTTCGCCGTCTGCGTCGCCTGCGTGGGCCGCACGACGAAGAAGTGGAACTGCACGTAGCGCGTCCCGTCCGGCCGCAGGCAGGTCGAGATCACCTTGAAGAAGCCGGATCGGGTGTCTTCCGGAACGGTCCACCGCGTGCTCTCCGGCCAGTTGCAGCCGGACTTGTAGGCATCCTTGGGGGCGGCGTGGAAATGGCCCGGCAGCCCCTCCTGGCGATGCACCGTCTGCGGCTTCAGCCCGTCGCGCACGATCTCGAGCGACCATTCCTTGGCGTAGGTGCTGGTGCGGAAGATCACCGTGTCGCCCGGCGCGTAGGACATTTCGTCGGTGTAGGTATGCACCTCCGGCCAGCTCGGATCCTCGCGCGGCGCGTCGTACCACAGGCGATCCATCCAGCCGTCGTCGGCATACATCGGCGCGATGCTCGGCCGCCCCAGGTTGAAGGCGTGGCGGGTCCGCGGATCACCGGCGATCCGCTGCCCGAACGGCTTCTCTGGTGTCGGCGCCGATGGCTTGCCTTCGCCGGACTTCGGTTCGCTCAACGGTGTCTCCTCTGCGGTAGGTCGATATATGATATATGATCCAGGAGGATGCCCAAGCGAAAGCCGTCGTGCGTTCTGGCTGGCGGTGCGTCCAATCGGAAAGAAGGACGGACACCGTGTCGCCACATACACGCCGACGCGTCGCCCGGCCGGGCGATCGCGGGAAATGCGAGGAGATCGACATGGCCGAGAGCCGCCCGCCCCTTCCGCCCTTCACACACGACACCGCCGTACAGAAGGTGCGCGGCGCCGAGGATGGCTGGAACTCCTGCGATCCCCATCGCGTGTCGCTGGCCTACTCGCCGGACAGCCGCTGGCGCAACCGCGCCGAATTCGTCGACGGCCGCGCTGAGATCGTCGCCTTCCTGTCACGCAAATGGTCCAGAGAGCTGGACTACCGGCTGATCAAGGAGCTCTGGGCCTTCACCGACGACCGCATCGCCGTCCGCTTCGCCTACGAATGGCACGATGATTCCGGCAACTGGTTCCGCTCCTACGGCAACGAGAACTGGGAATTCGGCCCTGACGGCCTGATGCGGAAGCGCTATGCCTGCATCAACGACCTGCCGATCAGGGACACCGAGCGCAAGTTCCACTGGGACCGCTCGGGGCCGCGTCCGGCCGACCATCCGGGGCTTTCCGACCTCGGGCTATGATGTTCCCCGCCGAGATCTGCAATGGAAGGACAGGATCATGAGCTACGTTAAGACCAGGGACGGCGTCGAGATCTACTACAAGGACTGGGGTCCGAAGGACGCGCAGCCCATCGTGTTCCACCACGGCTGGCCGCTCTCGGCCGACGACTGGGACAACCAGATGCTGTTCTTCCTTGGCCACGGCTATCGCGTGGTCGCCCATGACCGGCGCGGCCACGGCCGCTCGTCGCAGGTCGCCGACGGCCACGACATGGACCACTACGCCGCCGATGCCGCGGCCGTCGTGGAGCATCTCGACCTGCGCAACGTGATCAACATCGGCCATTCCACCGGCGGCGGCGAGGCCGCGCGCTACGTCGCCCGTCACGGCAAGGGCCGCGTCGCCAAGGCGGTGTTGATGAGCGCCGTCCCGCCGCTGATGGTGAAGACGGCGTCCAACCCCGGCGGCCTGCCGATCGAGGTGTTCGACGGCCTGCGCAAGGCGCTGCTCGACAACCGGTCCCAGTTCTACCTCGATCTCCCCTCCGGTCCGTTCTACGGCTTCAACCGGCCGGGCGCCAAGGTGATCCAGGGCGCCATCCAGAACTGGTGGCGGCAGGGCATGATGGGCGGCGCCAAGGCGCACTACGACGGCATCAAGGCCTTCTCCGAGACCGACCAGACCGAGGACCTCAAGGCGATCGAGGTGCCGACGCTGCTGCTGCACGGCGAGGACGACCAGATCGTCCCGATCGACGCCGCCGCCCGGACCGGCATCAAGCTACTGAGGAAGGGCACGCTCAAGACCTTCCCCGGCTACCCGCACGGCGCGTTCGTCACCCACGCCGACGTGATCAACGCCGAGCTGCTGGCGTTCATCAAGGGCTGAGCCCTCATGAAGCCGAGTCCGGCTGGCTCCCCAGCCGGACTCGACGTCGTGCCGCGCTATGCGGCAGCCGACGGCGAAACCTGCCGCCGCCGCATGAGATGCGCCAGCACCGTCCCAGCCGCCGTAAGGGCGAAGGCGATGGCGGTGAGATGAAGATGGCCGAGGCCGGTCATGTCGCCGCCCGGCACGGCGAAGGTGAGGCCGCCCAGCCCGATCAACAGGCGGGACGGCAGGCCGCCCGGACCGTCCGGCAGCCGGCCCAGCCCGATCAGATAGCCCTGCAGCGCGCCGCTGAGCAGGATGACGCCAACGGCGGCCGAGACGCAGACGATCAGGATCTCGCCGACCGGCCCCTGCAGCAGCAGCGCGGGATTGTACACGAAGAAGAACGGGATGAAGTAGATGATCGTGCCCAGCCGCATCGCCTCGAAGCCGGTGGCCATGGGGTCCGCCTTGGCCACCGAGGCGCCGGCGAAGGCGGCCAGCGCCACCGGCGGCGTGATGAAGCTCAGCATGCCCCAGTAGAGCAGGAACATGTGGACGGGCAGCGGCTCGAGCCCGGCCTGGATGAGGGCCGGCGCCAGGATGATGGCCAGGAAGATGTAGGCCGCCGTCACGGTCATGCCCATGCCGAGGACGAAGCAGGTGAAGGCGCCCATCAGCAGCAGCACGAAGGTGTTGTTGCCGGCCAGGAAGACGAGGTCGTTGGTGATGGTGCCGACCATGCCGGTGCTCACCAGCGCGCCGACGACCAGGCCGATGGCCGCAAGGATCCCGGCCAGCTCGGCCAGCAGGAAGCCCGTGGCGAAGATGAAGCGCAGCAGCTTCTCGCGATCGAGCCGGTGGCGCGTGAACTGGTTGATCACCAGCAGCAGGGCCACGGCATAGAACGGCGCGCGCGCCTCCTGCTGCAGGTGCATCAGCATGAAGATCAGCAGGGCGAAGACGAACAGGTAGACCCAACCCGCCTTGATCACCGTCCACAGGCTCTGCAGCTCCTCCTTCGGCAGGCCCTTCATGCCGTGTCGCGCCGAGTAGGCGTCGATCTGCATGAACAGGCCGAAATAGTAGAGCAGCGACGGCACGACCGCGGCGATCGCGACCTCCACGTAGGAGATCTGCAGGAAGTTCGCCATGACGAATGCCGTCGCGCCCATGATCGGCGGCATCAGCACGCCGCCCGTCGAGGCGCAGGCCTCGACGCCGCCGGCGTACTTCGCCGAAAAGCCCAGGCGCTTCATGGCCGGGATGGTGAGCGTGCCGGTGGTCAGCACGTTGGTGACGGGCCCACCCGACAGCGAGCCGAACAGGCCCGATGAGAACACCGCGACCTTGGCCGGTCCGCCGCGCACGTGCCCCAGCGCGGAGAAGGCGAGATTGATGAAGAAGCTGCCGGCGCCGGTGTACTGCAGGGCGATGCCGAAGATGATGAAGCCGAACACCAGCGCGGCGAAGGCCCGCATCGGAATGCCGAGCAGGCTCTCGATGCTGTACATGTGGAAGGCGGCGGTGTTCAGCGGCGTCTGCGGCACGCCCGAGATCACCTCCGGCATCAGGTGCACGTAGATCGGATAGGTGGAGAACACGAGGACGACGAAGAAGATCGGCCACCCGCCGGTGCGTCGGCCGGCTTCGAGCACGAGGCCCCACATCGCCAGCGCGACGAGCTTGCCGTGCAGCGGCGCGGCGTATTCCCAGGCCTGGTCGACGATGTCGTTGGAGAAGAAGCAGGCATAGGCGCCGATCGCCAGCGACGCCGCGAACATGAGCGCGTCGTACCACGGCACCACGTCGCGGCGCTGCCGCCTGTAGGCGGGGAACACGACGAACACCATCGCGAACATGATCGCGACCACGGCATAGAGGAACTGTGCCTCGATCACCGTGTAGCCGACGAAGAACCGCAGGGCGAAGATCTGGTTCAACACCAGCGCGACGGCGGCGAGCGTGCCGATGGCGACGATCCACAGCCAGGTCCTCGGCAGGGTGCGGGTGCGCTGCAGCTCGTAGTCGGGGATGTCCTCTTCCCTGACGACATATTTCCGCGGCTCGGCGGCGGGAGAATCGGCCATGTCGGTTCCTGCAGGGTCGGCTGGTTTCAGTGTCTGGTCGCGGGCGCGTCGGCCCGCGACCGGGAACGGCCTGTCACCAGGTGTCGAAGACCACCGGCATGTTCGCGGCCTTGAGCGCGGCGGCGCGCGCCTTGACCCAGCCTTCCTTGAACGCCGCCTTGTCGGACGGCGCGTCCTTCACGTAGGCCGCCCAGGCATCGATCAGCGCCTTCTGGCGCGCCAGGCTGGCGGCCTGCACCGCATCCTGCTCCTTCGGCCAGACTCCGGCTTCCTTGTAGTAGCGGACCGCACCCGGATGGTAGGGCACGAACTTGCTCCACTTCTGCCGCTTCAAGGCCCAGCCGTTGGCGCCTGGCGCGCTCGCCTTGTAGGCATCGTGGAACTGGTCCATCGCCTTGGTCATGTTGTAGGCGACGTCGTCGGTGATCTTGTCGTAGCCGACCAGCACCGGATAGGCGACGCCCGCCATCTCCTGCCCGTCCTTCTTGATGCCGATACCCTCTGTGGCGAAGATCGGCTCGTACCACGGCACGACGGCCTGCAGGCGTTTCCACCCCTCGACGTCGTCGTGCGGCACGGGCGGGTAGTAGATGCCGCGCGGCGAGGCGGCGACCTTCTGGTTGAGCGCCGAGAAGGTGGCATTGTTCAGCGCATCGACCTCGTTGTTGACCATGCCGTCGATGGCCGGGCCGTGGCCGCCGAACTCGACCTTCACGACGTCGTCCCAGCCCAGGCCGGCGAAGGCCAGCATGCAGGACACGGCCTGGTTCAGCGCCGGCGCGCCGCGGATCCAGGCGACGCGCTTGCCCTTCACGTCCTTCAGCGTCTTGATGCCGGCATCGGCTGCCGTGGCCAGCGCGACGGCCGCGCCGTCGGCATAGTTCAGCATCAGCAGCCGGATCGGCTGCGGGCCCCACTCCTTCTCGCCGAAGGTGAAGACCGCTTCCTGGCTGTAGATGTTGTCCGAACCGGTAGCGGAGAACTGCGCCGTACCTTCCCGCAACGGCGCCAGGCGCGACACGTCGTTCTTGCCCGGCAGGACGCGCAGATTGGTGCCGACGTTGTTCTTCAGGACGGATCCGACGCCGATCGCCTGCGCGTATCCCGAGGATCCGACGTCGTAGGCTGTCCAGACGAGCGTCTTTGGCAGTTTGACTCCGCCCGGCTTCGACTGCGCAAGGACAGCCGATGGGCCGAGCAGCGCCGCAGCACCGCCGAGAATCAACACGTTACGGCGAACGATCGTCATGGCTTCTTCCTCCCGTTTGACTGCGTTCTTTTCTTGCAGTGCGGTCTTGTGGCGGCGCATGCGCCGCTGCCGGTCATTTCATAGTTAATGAAGGACGCGGATCGATACAACCCGTCCTGTCAGGCACGCTTCTTCTCTGCGCGTGCCCGAGGCCTCGCGGACACTGCAGATCGACCGCCGCCGCGTGCCGGCCAATCGACAGGAACGGCGAATGCCGCGCCGGAAGGAAGGCGCGGCGAGAAGGCGCCGATCGCGCCGCCGGGCGCGTTTCGGCTGGCATCGATGCCGCCGTCCGGGATCTTCGCCGCAATCTGCTCTGCATACCGCTTCGACTCGCCCCAGGAGAGCTCGGGCTCGATCGGCGCCATGACCTGCAGCGCGCCGTCACCCGTGGACATCGGCCAGCAGTCGAGGCCCTCCTGCCGCAGCAGCATCCGCAGGCGCTGCGCGGTGTCGGCCTGCCGCTCGCCGGGGCCGATGCCGAAGGCCAGCAGGTCGGGATGGTCGAGGTCGTCGACCGTCGCGTTCCACGGATGCAGCTCGACGGCGCCCATCGCGACCAGCGCCAGCAGGCCGTCGAGGCTGTCGATCCAGCAGCGCTCGCCGCGCGCGGTGCGCACGCGCCGCACCGCCTTGGAGGCCGTGGCCGACGCGTCGAACGGCACGAGCTCGAGCGGCCGTCGCGCGAGATGCGGCAGCGCGCGCCTCGCGACCTTCTTCCAGTGCGCGGCCAGCGCGGCCTTCGAGGGCGCCATTGTCGACGCGGTGCCCGGCAATGCCTGCTTCAGCGCGAAGAATCCCTCCCAAGGATCGCCGTCGAGGAAGGCGAGCCGGTTCGGCAGGTTGAGCAGCGTGAAGTGGCTGGAACGGATCTCCGGCCCGAGCTCGTCCCAGGCCAGCGGCACCGAGACCGGTGCACCGTCACGACCGCGCGTGGAATAGGCGCCGACCGCCGTCGCGCCCAGGCCGTTGCGCAGATAGTCGACGAAGATGCGGCCTCGCCGGCCGCTCTTGGCCATGTTGTCCGTATAGAGGTCGGGCCGGTCGGCCGCCATCGAGGCGGCGATCGACTGCGCGAAGGCCTTTACCGTGTCCCAGTCCGTGGCCGGCGTCAGCGGGAACACGACATGCAGCCCCTTGCCGCCGGTCGTCTTCACGAAGCTCTCGAGCCCCATCGCCGCCAGCCGCCGGCGCACCTCGTGCGCGGCGTCGACCACGCGCTGCCACGGCACGTTGTCGCCAGGATCGAGATCGATGGTCACGCGGTCGGGCAGATCCGGCCGCTCGGCGCGTGCGCCCCAGGGATGGATCTCCAGCACGCTCGCCTGCACCAGCTCGATCAGTCCCGCGAGATCGTCGATCGCCAGCATGGGCTGGTCGTCGCCCGGCACGGCGACCTGCCGCACGCCCGGCCCCAGCCCCGCCCAGGCGTGCTTCTGGAAGAAGCCCTTGGCCTCGACGCCGTCGGGACAGCGCAGCAGGCTGAGCGGCCGGCCGGCGACGTGCGGCAGGATCCAGTCGGCGATCTCGGCGTAGAACTCCGCCAGCCCCTGCTTGGTGATCCCCTGGCCAGGCCACAGCAGGCGGCCGGGATTGGTGAGGCGCGCCTCGGCATGGAACGGCCGGTCGTCGCGGGACGGACGCTTCCGCGCCGGCTTGACGGCCCGCCCGGCCGGCCGCTCCGCCTTGCCCTCGACCAGCTCGCGGAACACGGCATGGCGGATCAGGCCGCCGCCGGTGCGGCCGCGATACTCGACCTCCGCCGACAGCACGGGCTCGACCCAGCGCACGCCCTTTGCCGTCGCCGTCCCGTCCTTCAGCGGCGGCGTGCTGGTGCGCAGCGGCTCCAGTCGAGCGCGCAGCTCGCGCGCGCTCGCGGCGGTGAACCCCGACCCGCAATGACCGACGGGCATCAGCGCCCGGCCGGCATGCTCGCCCAGCACCAGGGAGGCGATCGCCGCCCTGTCGACGGTCGAGGGGATGAAGCCCGCGACCACGAAGCTGTCGCTGCGGTGCGACTTGATCTTGAGCCAGGTCCCCACACGCCCGGAGCGGTAGGGCGAAGCGGCCTGCTTGGAGACGATGCCCTCGAGACCGAGCCGGCTGGCATGCCGGAACCCCGCCGTCCCGTCGCCCGCGATATGCTCTCGGTAGCGCAGGTGGCCGCCTGCCGGCTCCTTCGCCATCAGTTTTGCCAGCGACTCCTTGCGCGC
>Ga0182792_1001430_pt1 | contig 19361 bp, 13 predicted proteins | sample Passage237B_FD_130497 | JGI IMG/M metagenome (GOLD analysis project Ga0182792, IMG submission 130497) | Cellulose adapted compost microbial communities from Newby Island Compost Facility, Milpitas, CA, USA - Passage2 37B (version 2) (version 2) ...
CCCCCCCCCCCGCCCGCCCACACCGGGGGGAGGGCCACCCCCCGCCCCCCCCGAACCCCCCCCAACATCGCCCCCCGGGTCCACCCCAGCCGCTCGGCGCCGTAATGCGCGCCCAGCCCGCCGGTGAACAGCCCGTAGCCGTAGGCGTTGTGGATGACGTCACCCGGCCGCGCGCCGCCGGCATGCAGCGAACGCGCCATCAGGTCGGACCACAGCGCGACGTCGCGCGCCGAGTAGCCGACGACCGTGGGCCGCCCGGTCGTGCCGCTCGACGCATGGACGCGCACGCACTTCTCACGCGGTATGGCGAACATGCCGTAGGGATAGGCGTCGCGCAGATCGGCCTTTGTCGTGAACGGGAAGCGGCGCAGGTCGTCGAGGCTCTCGAGGTCGTCGGGGTGCACGCCCGCCGCCTCGCATTTGGCGCGGTACGGCGCCTGGTTGGCATAGGCGTGGGCGAGCGCGCCGCGCAGCCGTTCGAGCTGGAGGGCTCGCAACGCGTCGAGCGAAACCCTGGTCTCCGGAAACAGCTGCTCGGGCATCGGGCCTACCTCAATCCGTATCTCCGGTATGCGTAGCCCAAACCGACCAGCGCCGCACCCAGGCCGAGGAAGGAGAAGACGCGCAGCAGGCCCTGGAGCCCCGCCATGTCGACGAGGAAGACCTTGGCGACGACGATGCAGACCAGCGCCATGCCGGCATGCCGCAGGGCGGCGGTCTGGCGCAGGAAGCCCAGCGCCAGCAGCGCCACGCCGAACAGCAGCCACACCGCGGAATAGGCGTAGAGCTCGATCCCGCTCGCCGCAAAGCCCGGCCGCCGGAACCCGGCATCGAACAGATGCCGCACCTCGAGCGATACCCAGACGAAGGCGAGGATCGAGGCGACGGCTTCCACCGCCAATGCGACATGGCGATCGGCTTCGACACCGTCCATCCAGCGACGTGCGAGCGCGGCCATGGCCGCCGGCGCCGCGTAGGCCAGCAGCAAGCCGTTCGCGATCGGCAGGCCGCCCACATCGGCAGCGTCGAACACCGGGTTCAGCGCGATCACCTGAACCGCGATCGCCGCGGCGGCGGCAAGGGCGCCGCTGGTCCGCCATGCCCACAGCGCCACGACGTCGTTGCGCGTCCGCGCCAGCCACAGCGCAGCCAGCGCGAAGGCGCCCCATACGAGCACGTAGGTCGCTCGCTCCATGAAGCTGCTGCTCGGCGCAGCCATCGCATCGGGCTGGAACAGGCTGCGCACCTCAAGCGTCGCCAGCACGAAGGCCAGCAGGGCGATCGCCGCCTCCGCCGCGCGCACCAGCCGCTCGTCGCCTGCCGGACGCAGGAAGCGCAGGCCGACGATCAGCGCGCCGATGGCGGCGCCGTAGCCCCACAGCATCCAGTTGACGAGCGGTGCCGCCCCCCGCGGATAGTCGAGCACCTCGGGATTGAGGACGAAGCGCACCACCACGACGGCCAGCAGCGGCCAGCACAGCCGGCGCAACGCATGCAGGCCGAGGCGGTGCGCGATGGCAGCAACCGCGGCGAACTCGGCGGCATAGGCGACGGTGATCCACTCGCGCCGCAGTTCCAACGCGATGGCAGCGGCGACGAAGAACGCCACGCCAGCCGCCAGCACGCCCAGCGCCTCGGTCGCGCCCGGCATCGATGCCCTCCAGCGCGCCAGCCGCTCCGCTCCCACGAGGAAAGGCAATGCGAGCGCGATGCTGATCAGGCCCCAGGGTGTCGCCGCCGCGACGTCGCGCAGCATCCACCAGGCCAGCAGGAAATGCGTCAGGGCGGCCCCGACCGACAGCGCCGCCCAGAAGCCTGGCCGTGCTGCGTTCCACAACAAGGCGAAGGCACCCGCTGCATAGAGGCCGCCGAACACGCCCGCCAACCAACCGAAACGATCCACCTGCCCCCACAGGGCGAGGGCCACGATCGACAGCAGCGGCGCCAAGGCAGCGACATGCTGGAAGCGCGGTGTCCAGCGCGCCAGGGCGAACAGGCCGATGCCGTGGGCCGCCAGGGCCAGCCAGCCCGCGTCACGCCGCCCGTCATCTTGCACGACGATCGCCGCGATCAGGACGCCCGTCAGCGCGAGCGATGTCCAGACGAGGACCGCCACCTCGGAGCGGGGATTGTCGTTCTCGGCCAGCCGCCGCCATGTCGCCCAGACGAACAGCCCCGCGACCGCCACCAGGAACAGGCCCACCCACGCCAGGCCACCGGCCAACGAGGCCATCCAGACCAGCGTCCACAGCGCCGAGCCGGCCAGCACGCCCCAGCCCAGCCGCCACCAGCCACGCAGGCGGATGACCGCCAGCGTGCCCGCCGCGATCGCCAGCAGGTAGCCGAACAGGACGGGCGTGTTGGGCGTCCCGCTGCCGATGACGGCCGGACTCACGAAGCCGCCGACGAACGCCAGCGCCGCGACGAAGATGCCGTGCCGCAGCGACAGGCCGATGGCAAAGGCCGTCAGCGCCGCAGCGCCGCCGCCCGCGGCGACCTTGGAGATCATGTCGTACAGCGCGGCCGCGGCGAACAGCGCGCCGTAGAGCGACGCCACGCCGGCCCCGGCCAGCGCCTGCGCAACACGGTCGTCCCGGCTGCGCAGCCGCTCGGCGCCGCCGACCAGGGCGAAGCCGAACAGCGCGGCCAGGATGACGCGCACCTCGGGCGAGAGATAGCCCTCCTCGATCGAGTAGCGCACCAGGAAGACGCCCGCGAGCGCCAGGGTCACGGCGCCGATCCAGACGAAGGCGCGCGCCCCCAGCCGCTGCTCCCAGCCCGGCTGCACGGGCGACACGACGGGCGCAGCAGCAACCGGCTCCGGTGTCGGATCGAAAGGCGGCGCCAGTGCCGGTACCGACACTGGCAGCGGCTCGACGGCTGGCGGCGGCAGGGCTTCCACTGTCGGCATGTCGACGAAAGGCGGCGGCAGGGCCTGCTCCGCCATCTGACGCTTGAGCCGGGCCACGTCGGCCAGCAGCTGGTCGTGCTGCGCACGCAGGCGCGAGGTCCGCACCCACGCCGCGATGGCGACGATCGGCGTGCCGACGGCCCAGGCGATCCCCACCAGGATCAGGAAGATTTCTTCCACGGGCCGTCGGCTTGCGTCTTGCGGTTACTCGGCGGCGACGCGTACGGCCTGGCCGGCGAACGCAGCACGGTTGTCGCGTGCGACCGTGCCGCGCTTCACCACCATGCGATGGTTCTCCTTGCGCGCCGCCCGCTTGATGTCGGCCAGCGGATCGCCGTCGCATAGCACGAAGTCGGCACTGTTGCCTTCCTTGATGCGGCCCTGGTCCGAGAGGCGCATGAGATCCGCCGCGCTCGCCGTGGAGAAGAACAGCGAATCGCGAGTCGAGATGCCGATCTCGCACATGTACTCGAGTTCGCGCGCGTTCTCGCCGTGCCGGTTGTGCGGCGTGCCGGCGTCGGTCCCCATGGCGATGCGCCCGCCCGCCTTGTAGTACATCTTGATCGACGCGATGTGGCGGTCGAAGACGCGGCGCGCCTTCTCGATCACGTAGTCGGGAATCGAACGGTCGCCGTCGTCATAGCCCTTCAGGATGTTCTTGACGGCCGCGAGCGTCGGCACCAGCCAGACGCCGCGCTCCTTCATCTCGGTCACGCACTCCTCGGTCATGAAGATGCCGTGCTCGATGGAGTCGATGCCGCCGCGCACGGCGTTCAGGATGCCCAGTGCCCCCTGGGCGTGGCTGGCGCAGCACTTGTGGAAGCGATGCGCCTCGCTGATTCCGGCCTTCATCTCCTCGGCCGAGTAGTGCGCGTCCTCGGGGTTGACGCCCGGCGTCATGACTCCGCCGGTGGCCATGATCTTGATGAGATCGGAGCCGGCATGGACCTGCTCGCGCACGGCCTTCACGACCTCGTCGAGACCGTCGGCGACGCGTCCCGTGCGGTTGCCGTGACCGCCGGTCATGCAGATCATGCGGCCGGCGCAGCGCATGGTCGGACCAAGGAAGCGGCCGCTGTTGTAGGCGTCGCGGACAGCGAACTCGATATAGTCCTTGCCGCCGCAGTCGCGCACGGCCGTGATGCCGCCCTCGAGCGTCGCGCGCATCAGCTCCATGCCGCGCACGGTGAGCTGAGCCGCGCTCATGCGATCCTGCACGGCGCCGGGGTTGCCCTCGGCACCCGACAGGGAATGGACGTGGCAGTCGATGATGCCCGGGATCAGGGTGCCGCCCGACGTGTCGACCGTCTCGCCCGCGAAGCCCGCGAACTCTCCGGCCGGCGCGATGCGCTTGACCGCTCCGCCCTCCTCCAGAACCGCCTGTCCCTCGAGGACCTTCTCGCCGTCGAACAATCGACCGCCGACATACAACGTGGCCATTGACCCATCCCTTGGATTGAACGTTGAGGGCAATTTGCCCGCGCCTCCATCGTCCGGCAAGGATTAGCGGCCGGCGGTCCGCTGGTCGCAGCCCAAAGGGTCGGATGGCGGATCTCCCCCCATCTCCTTCAGGCGTTCGATCTCGGCGTCGACGCCGGGTATGTGCGGATTGTGCTTGCGCGCCAGTTCGAAGGCCGCCACGGCACGCCCGTACTCGCCCATTTCCGCGCGTATCATGCCGAGCCCGGAATAGGCCCCAAAATGGCGCGGCTCGCGTTTCACGGTCTCGCAGATATCGGCCAGCGAGGCGCGATAGTCGCCCAGCAGCCAGTAGGCGGTGGCACGCTTGTTCCATGCCTCGGAGAGCTCGGGCGCCATCTCGATCAAGGCGCTGAAGGTCTGGACCGATTCCTGCAGCTGGCGTTGTTGCATCTCGGCGACGCCGCGCAGCATCAGCGCCCGCTGACGCGTGTCCGGGACCATGATCCACTGTTCCCAGATCGCAGCCTCCAGCGTCTGGATGGCGACCGGATCGGTCGCTGCCTGCAGCTTCTCGAACAGTGTGTCCAGCATCGTGCCGCTCCTGTTCCCTTGCGCCGATACCTGCGTCCCAAGCGCCAGGCCCAGAAGAACCGCAAGGCAGGCGCGAACGAACCGCATCGCACTCCTACTGCAAGGCCCTTGGCCTTGGCCCGCCCGTCGCCCAATCCAGCAGTTCGACCGTATGGGCGACCGGAATACCCGTGCCGGACGCGATGTTGCCGATGCAGCCGAAGTTGCCGGCGGCGATCGCGTCAGGCCGCACACTCTCGATGTTCGCCACCTTGCGGTCCCGCAGACGACGCGAGAGCTCAGGCTGCAGCACCTGGTACGTGCCGGCCCAACCGCAACAGATATGGCTCTCGGGTACGTCCCGGACCACATACCCCGCATCCCGCAGGAGCTTCTTCGGTTGCTCGATCACCTTCTGGCCATGCTGCATGGAGCAGGCGGAATGATAGGCGATCGTCAGCGGCCGCGCTGTCACGTTCGCGAGACCGACTTCCAGCATGACCTCGCTGACGTCGCGCGCGAGGCGCGCGACCTGCTCCGCCCTCTCCTTCCATTCCGGGTCGTCGGCCAGCATATGGCCGTAGTCCTTTACCGTCGTGCCGCAGCCGGAAGCATTGATGACAATGGCGTCGAGCCCGGCGCCGTCGATCTCGCGCATCCAGGCGGCGATGTTGAGCTTCGCCAGCGCGACGGCCTCCTCGTTGCGGCCGACATGCAGCACCGAGGAGCCGCAGCATCCGGACCCGGCGACGTTCACCACCTCGATATCGTGCCGCGTCAGGAGGCGGATGGTCGCTTCGTTGACTTCGGGTGCCAGCACCTGCTGGCCGCACCCCGGCATCAGCGCCACGCGCTTGCGGCGCAGCCCGGCCGCGGGGAAGACTTGTGGCCGGTCGACGGACGACGGTCCCGGCAAGCGATCCGGCACCGCCTCCAGCATCGCCCTCAGCCGGCGCAGGAAGGTGGCGCCTCCCGGATCCGAACTTGTCGCGGGCAGCAGACCGGCGAACGGCTTTGCGACACGGCCCAGCACCATGCTCCAGCGGAAAGCCGACGGCCGTGGCATCAGCCAGGCGAGCACGCGGCGAAGAAGACGATCGGACCACGAACGCGTATGGCGCTCCTCGATATAGTGGCGCCCGTGATCGACCAGGTGCATGTAGTTGACGCCCGACGGGCACGTCGTCATGCAGGACAGGCACGACAGGCAGCGATCGACGTGCTTCACCTCTGCGGACGTCGGCGAGCGATCGCCCTCGAGCATCGCCTTCATGAGATAGATGCGGCCGCGCGGGCTGTCGCGCTCGTCACCCAGCAGCAGGAAGGTCGGGCAGGTCGCCGTGCAGAATCCGCAATGGACGCACTTGCGCAGGATCTGCTCGCTGCGTGCGGTCTCCGGATCGCCGAGCTGCGCCAGGGTGAAGTTGGTCTGCATCGTCAGCCCATCCGACCCGGATTGAAGATGTGTCGCGGATCGAAGCTTTCCTTCACGCGCTCGGCCAGTGCCTCAAGCGCCGAGGACTGAGGCTGGAACACCGGCACAGCCGCCCGCACCTCTGCCGGCGCCCGGATGAGGGTCGCGTGGCCTCCGGTCGCGCCGAGAGCGCCTCGGACGAGGGCATGATCGGCGTCGGCGCTGGGCGGCAAGGCGAGCCAGACCAGGCCGCCTGACCAATCGTAGAAGGTCCTTGCCTGCGGGCGCTCCGCCGCGATGCGCGCGACGACGGCAGAGCCCTCCGTCGGCGGGCAGGACACCCGCCACACGATGGCGTCCTCCGACGTGGCGAGTGGCGCCACGTCTCGGATCTCGCGCCACAAGGTGCGGCTTTCCAGCGTGCCGAGTTCCTCCATGGAAACGGCGAGCTCGTCGAACAGATCGCGCAGGCCTTTCAGCCGTGCCTCGACCGAAGGCGCGACCCCCTCGAGCCGCAATGCCGTGCGACCATCGACATGGGCAGCGCCCGACACTTCGTGCGGACTACCCATCGCGGCGCACATGGCCTTGATCGCGACCGCGTCCTCCAATCCCTGAAGAATCAACGTCCGCGTCTGGTCCGGCGCCGGCAGCACCTTCACGGAGACCTCATCGAGCACCGCCAGCGTCCCCCAGGACCCGGCCAGCAGCTTCGAGAGATCGTAGCCGGTGACGTTCTTCATCACCTTGCCGCCCGACTTGAAGGCCTCGCCACGACCGTTGACGCCGCTGAAGCCCAGCAGATGGTCACGTGCGGCCCCGGCGGAGAGGCGACGCGGACCGGAGAGATTGCCCATGAGCGCGCCGAGCAGCGTGCCCTGCTCCGCCTCACCTCCAAGCAGCGGTCCGAAATCCGGCGGCTCGAAAGCCAGTATCTGATTGCGTTGCGCCAGCAGGGCTTCGACCTCACGCATCGGCGTCCCGGCGCGAACGGTCACGACGAGCTCCTCGGGTGCATAGTCCACCACGCCCGAGATGCCGGAGAGGTCCAGGACCTGGTCGCAGTGCATCGGCTTGCCGAGCGTCCGCTTGCTGCCGAGGCCCCGCACATCGAGCGTCACGCCCTCGGCCAGAGCCCATTCGACGGCCTGCCGCAGCTCCTTCCCGTCGCGCGGCTTGATGACGTCCGCCATGACTCAAAACCGCGGGATATCGGGAAACGGGATCTTGTTCTGCGTCACGACGAGCCGGCCGAGTTCGGCGCAGCGCCGCAGCTTCGGGAATACCTTGCCGGGATTGAGCAGGTGGTCGGGATCGAAGGCGCACTTAACCCGCATCTGCTGGTCGAGATCGACCTCGGTGAACTGCTCCCCCATCAGGTCGCGCTTCTCTATTCCCACGCCGTGCTCACCGGTCAGCACGCCACCGACGCGCACGCAGAGACGCAGGATGTCGGCCCCGAACGCCTCGGCGCGCTCGAGCTCCCCCGGATCATTGGCGTCGAACAGAATCAATGGATGCAGGTTGCCGTCGCCAGCATGGAAGACGTTGACGACCCGCAACCCATGCTTCCTCGACATCTCGCGCATATCGGCCAGCACCTCGACCAGCCGGCCGCGCGGCACCGAGCCATCGAGGCACATATAGTCGGGGCTGATCTGGCCGACCGCCGGGAAGGCGGCCTTGCGCCCCGCCCAGAACAGCACCCGCTCCTGTTCGTCGCGACTCACGCGCACGGTCGTGGCGCCGCGCTCACGGGCGATCTCGGCCACGCGCTCGACGAGATGGTCGACCTCGACCTCCGGACCGTCCAGCTCGACGATCAGCAGGCCCTCGGCATCCAGAGGATAGCCGGCCCCCACATACGCCTCCGCACATTTGATGGCGTCGCGATCCATCATCTCCATGCCGCCGGGGATGATACCGGAGGCGATGATGGCCGCGACGCAGTCGGCCGCACCCGCCTCGGTCGGGAAGCCGAGCAGCACGGCCCGCGCCGTCGACGGCTTGCGCAGGAGGCGAACCGTCACCTCCGTGACGACGCCGAGCAGCCCCTCCGAGCCTGTCATCAGCCCCAGCAGGTCGTAGCCGCCGGCATCGAGATGCTTGCCGCCCAGGCGTACGACCTCGCCGGTCATCAGCACCATCTCGATGCCCAGCAGGTTGTTGGTCGTCAGCCCGTACTTCAGGCAGTGCACGCCGCCGGAATTCTCGGCGACATTGCCGCCGATCGAGCAGGCGATCTGCGAGCTGGGATCGGGCGCATAGTAGAAGCCCTCGTGCTCGACCGCCTTGGTGATGCCGAGATTGGTCACGCCGGGCTGCACCCGGGCGCAACGGTTGGCGTAGTCGATCTCCAGCACGCGATTGAACTTGCCCATGCCCAGCAGGATGGCGTCTCCGACGGGCATGGAACCGCCCGACAGCGACGTCCCGGCGCCGCGCGGCACGACCTTGACCTTGTTGTCCTGGCAGTAGCGCAGGATGGCGGATACCTCGTCGACGGATCCGGGCAGCACCACCACCAACGGCATCTGTCGGTAGGCCGACAGCGCGTCGCATTCATAGGGCCGCATGCCGTCGCGATCGTCGATCACCCCTTCGCCCGGCACGATCGCCCGGAGCGCGGCAACGATCTCGGACCGGCGGGCCAGGATGGCGGGATCGAGCGGCGGCATATCCATGCCTGATCCTTACGCCAAATGAAAAAGCGGCGGAAGCCGAGGCCTCCGCCGCTTTGCATGCCCAAAATGCCGGGCGTCAGCCCTGGCGAGCCTTGAAGCGCGGGTTCGTCTTGTTGATGACGTAGACGCGGCCCTTGCGGCGGACGATGCGGCTGTCCTTGTGACGCGTCTTCACGGACTTCAGCGAATGGCGGATCTTCATGGTTCTTCTCAACAAAAAGCCCCGGCCGAGCCGGGGAAATTCCGAAAGCGGCCGGAAAATAGGGACACGAAGCGTCCGCGTCAACCCTTGGCTCGCCTGAATCGCTCAAAATTCGTCAATGATCCTAAGCGCTTGGCCTGATCTACCAGCTATATCGTCCACCGATGTTCAAGGAATGATTGTCGGTGCCGCCGCCAACCTCGCCATTGTAGCGAAGATAGATCGAGGCGTTGGCAGCGACGGTGGTCCGGGCCGAGAAGCCGACCACGGCGCTGTTGCTTTGCGGGGTCGCGCCGTAGACGGTGAAGGCAGCGGTCGGCGCACCGGCGAACGACGCCGTGATCGGCCGGGCCGTATCGGCGAACTCGTGCTGCCAGCCCAGGCGCAGCGCCAGGTCGATCGTACGGTCGCCACCGACACCGATGGCACCCCCCAAGTCCGCACCCAGGGTGCTGCGCACGGAGTTCGTCGTCTGCTGCGCGACGTTGAGGTTGAGGGAATTCGCGCCCGATTCCGTAAATGCGTTCTGCGTCACGCTCGATACCTGCAGGCGTCCAAAGGGCGTGATGGCCCCTTGTGCGGGCGTATAGATGCCGAGCTTGTAGCCGCCCTCGACCTGCCCCAGGAACTGGTTGGCCCCGGTGCTGCCGCTGGCGGTCCGCGGCTGCAGGCCGGGGATCGCGATCTGGCGCTGCTGCTGGTTGTTGGAATAGGCGTAGCCTGCCAGCGCATCCACGTAGAGGCCCCATTGGGTGAACGACCCGTAGGCTGCGACGCTGACCGAGTCGGTCCAGCCCTGCCCCATGAAGCCGTTCACCCACTGCGTGCTGTGGGCGTAGCCGACGCCCAGGCCTGCCAGGAAGCGTGGATCGAAGCGGTAGTCCATGCCGGCCGCCACGCCGCCGGCATTGTAGGTCAGCGTCGCGGTGTTGCCGTTGCCCAGCACCGAGCCCAAACCGCCCAGGGCGCTGGTCCAGGCGTTCAAGGAAGCACCGTCACACGCCGCGATCCCGCAGGCGTCCGCCAGCGCGATGCGCGTGCCGACGGCGCCCGCCCGGGCGCCCGCCATCTGCTGGCCCAGCGCGTTCATGAACAGCGCGCCCGTGCTGACATTCACGGTGCCGAAATCGGCATAGGGCTGGCCGCTGATGGCGTTCAAGGAAGGCGACGCCTGCGTCGTGCTGAGATTGGCCAGCGCGCCGATCACCGTGGCGAAGTCGCCCGTGGCCCCGGCATAGGACTGGTCCAGCGCGCGGCCCACCGATTGCTGGTTCGGCGTATTGCCCCCAAACCCGGAAAACGGCGTGCTGCCTTGCAGCGCGAGCGTGAGGAGCACGTCGTTGGGAGCGTAGGACAGCGACGGCGTCAGGAAGGCGAAATTGCTCGTGACGCTCGAATAGGTGCCGGTCACGCCACCGGTGGCGCTCAGGATGGTGTAGGTCGTGCTGGTGGCATAGGTGCCGGGCGCTGCCACGACCTGCACGGCGACGCCGTTGATGGTCGCTGCGCCCGCGACGTTGATCCTGTCGCTCTGGCCCGCCGCATTGGCCTCGACCACGTAGCTGCCGCCGTTCTGCGTGAAGCTGCCGTTGACGTTCAGCGTGCCGATCGAGTTGCCCGGAGCCATGACGGCGTTGTTGGCGACCAGCGACCCGACGCTGCCGCTGCCCCCCAGGACGCCGCCGCTGCTCAGCGTCACACTGCTGGCGAGGCTGCCGTTCACGACCAGCGTGCTGGCGTCGACCGTCGTTGGGCCCGTGTAGCTGTTGACCCCCGTCAGCGTAAGCGTGCCGCCGCCCTGCAGGGTCATGCTGCCGGTGCCAGACATGACCCCGGCGTAAGTGCCACTGCCCGTCTGGTTGAACACCACCGAGGCATTGTTGACGATATTGCCCTGCAGGCTTGTCGCCGTGCCCTGCAGCGTGCCGCCCGCCACTGTCGTGCCGCCGGTGTACGTGCTGACGCCCGCGAGCGTCATCGTCCCGGTGCCGGTCTTGACCAGGCCGCCGGTGCCCGAAAGGGCGCCGGAGAAAGTCGTGCTGCTGTTGTCGCCGCCGGTGGTCAAGGTGGCGGATCCCAGCGTGACGCTCCCGGCGCCGGCCAGCGATCCGATGGCCTGGCTGAAGTTGTTGAGAGCGAGCGTGGCGCCGGCCGCGACCGTGACCGCACTGCTGGCGGAGAAGGCATTGACGGCGCCTGCCTGCAGCGTGCCGCCATTGACGACCGTGGCGCCGCCATAGGTGCTGGCGCCGCCCAGGGTCAGCGTGCCGGCGCCGGCCTTGATGATGCCGCCGACACCGATCAGGGCAGAGGCCAGCATCACGTCGTTGCCGTTGGTGTCGAAGGTGCCGCCCCCAGCACCCAGAGCCGCCAGCCGCGAGGAGATGTCCGTGGCCGTGCCCGTCGCCCACTGCAGCCCGCCGCCGTCCAGCGTGATCGTGCCGGTGCCGAAATTGTTTCCAGCGGCGAAATTGATCATGCCGCCGGTGATCGTGGTGCCGCCTGTATAGGTGTTGGCGCCGGACAGCGTCAGAATGCCGGTGCCGACCTTCACCAGCGACCCACCGCTGCCGCCGGAGAGGCCGCCATCCTGGATGATGCCGCTGAACGTCGTCGACTCGTCGCGCGACCCGACCGTGAGCTGGGTACCGCCCAGGAAGAGATTGCCAGTGCCGTTGATCGTTCCCATCGAAATGCCGGTGAGCATGCCCGAGACATCGATCGAGCCGGTATCGTAGACGGAAAAGTACGAGTTGCCGCCCGAAGCATTGTCGGCGAACAGCAGCGAGGTGCCATCGTTGATGATGAAGTTCGATCCCGAGGTCGTGGCGTTGCCCGTCATCTGCACTTGGCTGCCGCTGTAGACCGTGATGAGATTGTTGATGATGGAACTATTGTCCGTAAAGGAAAGGGTGCCACCTGAAGCGACTGTGATGTTGTTGACGACGGAGCGAGAGTCGCCGCTGAATGTGATCGAGCCGGTACTGTCGAATGTCGTGAAGGTGGGCGACGAGGAATCGTTGAAGAACACCGAAGAAAGCTGGTGAACGTCGATATACGTGTTGCTGCTGGTCGTTGCGGCGTTGTTGAAAGTGAGCGTCTGGCCGTTGGTTGAGATCGTCTGCACGTTCGAGGAATCGTTCAGAATCCCCGCGCCGTTGAACGTCAGCGCGCCCGTCATCGTGAACGTGTACTCCGGCGCGCCGGCCACAAACTGGAACGTGTCGAGAGTCTGGCCACCGTTCGCGGTGATGAAAGACTGGGTGGTGGCCCCGAAGGTCGCCGTACCGGTCGGCACCCCGGCCGTCCAGTTCATGGACCTGTTGAAAGCGTTGCCGCCAGGGTTCGTCAGCCACGTGGAGTCCTGGCCGAGTGCAGCAAACGGTGCCACCGCGACAGCCGACAAGGCCAGCCCCCCCATGAGGCTGAACCGGCGCAACCCTGCTGTCCAAGCGAGCATTCGAGACGTCCCCCCTCAGGCCAGTCTAGCCAGAGGGGGCCCGGGCGATCTACGTCAATCCGCTCACCACGTCCGCGAGCTGGTCCAGCCCGGAATTAGCACCCGCCTCGATGCCCATGCCGACATACTCGTCCTTCATCGCCGGCGACATGAACAGCGTGTGCCAGGTCAGCGTCGTCCGCCCGGCCCTCTCCTCGAAGGTGACCGTCATGATCATCTTCTTCGCCGGATTACCCTCGAACGCATTGTCGAAGACGATCTTGCTGTCCGGAACGATCTCCAGGTAGACGCCGCCGAAGGGCTCGTTCTGCTCTCCGCTCGGGCCCGTCATGGCCATGCGCCAGCGACCGCCCTTGCGGAAGTCGACCTCGCACAGGGTCACCGGCCAGCCCACCGGGCCGAACCACCGCATCAGGTGCTCGGGCCGGCTCCAGGCCTCGAACAGGAGATGCGCCGAAGCGTCGTAGAGGCGGGTGATGGTGAGCTCGCAGTCGCCGTCCTGTCTACCTGCGCTTGCCGGCATGACGCCCCTCCTTGCGTTTGAGTTCCTTCACATAGATGTCGAGCCGGTCGAGGCTCTCGGAGAAAAACCGTCGGTAGTCGCCCAGCCACCGGTCCATCTCGGCCAGTGGTAGGGCATTGAGGCGGACCGGGCGGAACTGCGCCTCCCGCCCGCGCGAGACGAGCCCCGCCCGCTCGAGCACCTTGAGGTGCTTGGAGATGGTCGGCTGGCTGAGCGCCGACGGCTCCACCAGCTCGTTCACCGTCGCCTCCCCATCCGCCAGCCGGGCGAGGATCGCCCGGCGCGTCGGATCCGCCAGGGCGGCGAAGACGAGATCGAGTTGCTCCGAGACCATCTTCATATTTCCTATAAGCTATATAGCCAATCATCTATTTATTGATGCACTCCATGTCAAGCCACTTGAAAGCGCGGCATTCGGCACGACAATTGCGTGCCGGCGGCGACATCGAAGGAGCATGAAGGTGGCGGAGACACACGATCCGATCGAGCTCGAGTTGTTCAAGAACGCCATCTTCTCCATCGCCGACGAGATGGCGCTGACGGTCTTCCGAACCACCTATTCCGGCGTGCTCAAGGACAACATGGACTACTCGACGGGCTTCGCCGACGCCGACGGCAAGCTCGCGGCGCAGGGCCTGACCCTTCCCGGCCATCTGGGCTCGGTGCCCACGGCCATGGAAGCGATCATGAGGCACTTCAAGGACGACATGGCGCCGGGCGATGTCTTCATCATGAACGACCCGTTCGACGGCGGCATGCATCTGCCGGACATCTTCGTCTTCAAGCCGCTCTTCCATGAGGGCGAGCGCCTGGCCTTCGCCTGCACGGTCTGCCACCACATCGATGTCGGCGGCCGCGTCGCCGGCTCGAACGCCTCCGATTCGACGGAGATCTATGCCGAAGGCCTGCGTATCGCGCCGATGAAGCTCTACGAGGCCGGCAAGCTCAACAAGACCATCATGACGTTCCTCGAGAAGAACGTCCGCCTGCCCGTCCAGCTCTTCGGCGACCTGCGCGCCCAGCTTGCGGCCTGCCATATCGGCGAGAGCCAGTTTGCGGATATCGTCGCGCGATACGGACCGGCCAAGACCAAAACCTACCTGGAGGAGGTCATCGACTATGCTGAACGGCTGACCCGGGCGGCACTGGAGAAGCTGCCCGACGGTGAATGGAGCTTCGAGGATTGGATCGACGACGACGGTGTCGAATACGGCAAGCCGATCCGCCTGTTCGTCACCATCCGCAAGAAGGGCGGCCACATGGTCGTCGACTGGACGGGGACGAATCCCCAGGTCAAGGGCGCGATCAACAACACGCTATCCTTCACCAAGGCCGCCTCCTACACCGGCGTGCGTTCCGTCCTGCCGCCCGGTATCCCCAACAATGAAGGCGTGTTCCGCGCCATCGAGGTGATCTGTCCGCCCGGCACGGTCGGCAACGGCGTATTGCCGGCCGCCTGCGCCGCGCGCGGCCTCACCGGCTTCCGCATGGTGGACTGCATGTTCGGTGCGCTGGCCATGATGCTGCCCGACAAGGTCAAGGCGGCCGGCGACGGCGGCAATACCGGCATCTCCATCGGCGGCTACCATGCCGACCGCAGCCCCTTCATCTATGTCGACTTCACCTGCGGCGCCTGGGGCGCCCGGCCCTGGGCCGACGGTCTCGACGGCAACTCGCACATGTTCGCCAACATGGCCTCCCACTCGATCGAGGTGACGGAGGCCGAGCAGCCCATCCAGCTCACCGCCTACGAGTTCGTCCCCGACCGCGCCGGTGCCGGCAAGTTCCGCGGCGGCGTGCCCTTCCGGCGCGACTACAAGTTCCTGGAAGATGAAGGCATGCTGCAGGTGCGTTCCGATCGGCGTGACCACAGGCCGTTCGGCCTGTACGGCGGCGGTCCCGGCGCGCCGTCGGAGAACTACCTGAATCCGGACGGCGAGAACCGGCTGCTGCCTTCCAAGCTCACCATGACGATCCGGAAGGGCGACGTCTTCCGCCACGTGCTGGCGGGTGCCGGTGGCTGGGGCGATCCGCTGGAGCGCGATCCCGCTGCCGTGCTCCGTGATGTCCGCAATGAGCTGCTTTCGCCGCAGAAAGCCCTCGCCGACTACGGTGTCGTGCTCGACATATCTACCTGGATGGTTGACGCCGAAGCCACGACGCGCCGACGTGACGAGATCCGCAGGATACGCAACTGGACGGAGGTGCCCAAGGTCCAGTGGCACGATCCGGAGCCCCTCCGGCGCGCTGCGGAATAGCCGACATGCCCGTGACCTTTCGCGCTGGTGTCGATATAGGCGGCACCTTCACCGACATCGTGCTGCTCGGCTCCGATGGCACCATCCATACCAAGAAGATCTCGTCGAGCGTCGGCAACTACGCCCAGGCCATCGTCGACGGCCTGCACGAGGTCTTCCAGGAGACCGGCCTCTCCGGCGTCGGCATCGACGAGATCCGTCACGGCACCACGGTGGCCTCCAACGCCATCCTCGAACACAAGGGCGCCCGCGTCGGCCTGATCACCACCAAGGGCTTCCGCGACGTGCTGGAAATCCGCACGCTGCGCATGCCGCGCCTCTACGACATCGGCTGGACGAAGCCTGCGCCGCTGGTCGAGCGCTACCTGCGCGAGGTCGTCGACGAGCGTGTCGATCATCGTGGCCATGTGGAACGGGCCCTCGATCCGGCGGATGCCGAGCGTGCCGTCGACGCGCTGCTGGCGGAGAAGGTCGAGGCGATCGCGATCTGCCTGCTCAACTCCTTCGCCAATCCGGCGCACGAAGCGATGCTGAAGGAGGTGGTGACCGCCAAGGCGCCAAATCTGCCCCTCAGCGTTTCCTTCGAAGTCCTGCCCGAGATCAAGGAATACGAGCGGACCTCAACGACCGTCATCAATGCCTACGTCATGCCGATCGTGGCCACCTACCTGCGCGCCCTGCGCAAGGGGCTCGATGCCGGCGGCATCGGTGCGCGCCTGCTGCTGATGCAGTCGAATGGCGGCCTCACAACCGATACGGCGGCGGCGGAAAGGCCGATGAACATCATCGAATCCGGCCCGGCCGGCGGCGTCGTGGGCGCGCAGGCCCTGGCGCGCGCCAAGGGGCTGGACAGGATCATCACCTTCGACATGGGCGGCACGACAGCCAAGGCTTCCATGGTCGAGCAGGGCGAGGTCGCGCGCGCCCAGGAATACGCCGTGGGCGCCGGCATCATGATCGGCTCGCGCCTGCTGACGGGCGCCGGCTACACCCTCAAGGTCCCGGCCATCGATCTGGCGGAGGTCGGCGCCGGAGGCGGCTCCCATGTCTGGATCGACGCGGGTGGTGCGCTGCAGGCCGGTCCGGAAAGCGCCGGCGCCCTGCCCGGTCCCGTCTGCTACGATCAGGGCGGCATCGAACCCACCATCACCGACGCCAATGTGCTGCTGGGTTACATCAACCCCAGTCATCTGGTGGGCGGTGCGCTCAAGCTCAATGCCGGCAAGGCGCGTGCCGTGTTCGAGGAGAAGGTCGCCAGGCCGCTCGGCATGTCCGTGGAACGTGCGGCCTACGGTGCGCACCTGATCGTCGCCTCGAACATGATCCGCGCCATCAAGGCAGTGTCGACCGAGCGTGGCCGCGACCCCCGCGACTTCTCCCTCTTCGCCTTCGGCGGCAACGGCCCGCTGTTCGCCGCGGGCATGGCGGCCTCGCTCGGCATACGCCGCGTGGTCATCCCGCCGTCGGCCGGCCTGTTCTCCTCATTCGGCCTGCTCTACGCCGACGTCGAGCATCACTACGCCCGCACCTTCCGCCGGCTTCTGCGGCAAGCCGACCTGGGCGAGATCCAGTCCGCCTGGGAGGCGCTGGCCGCGCAGGCCGTCGATCAGCTTGCCGCCGAGGGCTTTTCGGACGAGCGGGCGCGGCTGCGGCGCTCGGCGGCGCTTCACTACAAGGGGCAGAGCTACGAGCTCGTCGTCCCGGTGCCGGATGGACCGGTCGACACCCGCATGGTCACGCACCTCGAGCAGGCCTTCGCCGAGGAGCATGAGCGCACCTACGGCCATCGTGCCGGTCCCGATGAGCCGGTCGAGCTGGTCTCGATCCAGCTCGTCGGCGCCGGCCTGCGCGACGGCGGCGCCGTCCCCGGAAACACCCGGCCGAGTCGCGCCGCGCCTACGGCCCAGCCTGCCCGAAAGGCCTATTTCGGCGACAAGCACGGATGGCTGGAGACGCCGGTGCTGAGCCGGGTCGATCTCGGCAACGGCCGCGTCGGCCCGCTGATCGTGGAAGAGTACGATTCGACCTGCGTCGTCCCTCCGGGTGCCCGCGCCGAGCGCGACGCTACCGGAAACATCGTCATAACGCTTCCTCCAGGCTAGAGCGGGATGAGATGAGGTCGAACCGCATGCGGTTCGACCTCATCTCATCCTCGCGCAAAGGTGATCGCGGTTCCACAGGAGCATGATGAGCCCGGCTGATTCCAGCCGGGCTCATCATGCTTTAGACGGACACCCCGCGCTGGCTCAGGTCGTCGACGCCATTCCCGGCAGCCACAGCGCGATGTCCGGCCAGATGGACAGCACCAGCACCATCAGCATCATGGTGAGCACGAAGGGTGCCGCGCCGATGATGACGTCATTGATGCGCCCCCGCTTGCGCAAGCCCTGAACCACGTAAAGGTTGATGCCGACCGGCGGCGTGATCATCGCCAGCTCCATCAGAATGATGACGATGATGCCGAACCAGACGGGATCGTACCCTGCATTGAACAGGATCGGTGAGATGATGGGTACCGTTGCGACCATCATCGACAGCGTCTCCATGAACATGCCGAGCACGAAGTAGAACGCCACGACGACGATCAGCAGTTCGATCTTGTTCAGGCCGAGGCTGGTGATGAAGCGGTTGACCTGCGCCGTGAGCCCGATCGACGTGATCACGAAGTTCAGGAAATAGGCGGCCAGAAGAATGGCCATGATCATCGCCGTGGTCCGCATGGTGCCTTCGAAGGCGCTGAGCAGGACCTGCAGCGTGAGCCTGCGACGCCAGGCAGCAATGGCGGCAGCCGCGATGACACCCAGCGCCGCGGATTCCGTCGCCGTCGCCCATCCCGCGTAGATCGATCCGAGCACGGCCAGGAAGATGACGAGCGGCGGCAGGAGATCGGGCAGAGCGGCAACCCGTTGTCCCCAGCTCGTCTCGGTCGGCCGTCCCCCCATGCCCGGTCTGAGCACACAGATCGCGACGACCGTGAGGCTGAACAGCGCAGCCAGCACGACGCCCGGCAGGAACCCGGCAAGATACAGCTTCGGAATCGACGTGTCGGTCAGTACGCCATAGACGATCATGTTGATGGAGGGCGGGATGAGGATGCCGAGCGTGCCACCTGCCGCGATCGTGCCGAGGAAAAGCCGCTCCGAGTAGCCACGCTTCTCCACTTCGCCGAGGGCGACGGTCCCGATCGTGGCCGCTGTCGCGACGCTCGATCCAGACGTCGCGGCGAACATCGCGCAGGCGGCGATGTTGGAGTGCATCAGCCCGCCCGGCAGCCACGGCACCCAGAGCACCAGGGCATTGTACATGCGCTCGGCCATGCCGGAGCGCAGCAGGATCTCCCCCAACAGAACGAAGAACGGAATGGCGACCAGCAGGAAGTTGTTGGACGTCCCCCAGGCGATCTCGCCCATCGCCAACGACAGAGGGAGCTTCGAGTAGATCGCGGAAAGCGCCAGGCCGAGGACGCCGAGCGCGGCCGCGACCGGTATGGCGAGCGCCAGCAGGCCGATCAGGATCACCAGCGTGACAAGCAGCACGTCAGGCATTCCTTTCGCGGCCCTGCCGCTCCTGCAGGTCGCGGACCTCGTCCTGGACCTCCTCCTCCGCGGAGCGCGTGCCGATCAGCCGCGCCGCGCCCCGCAGATCGCCGGAAGAGGCGGTGCGAAGAGCGTGGACCAGCAGCAGGATTCCGATCGCAACGAACACCGCGAGACCCACGACCCAGACAGCCTGCGGGATCACGGTGGGAGTCTCGAGCGCCGACTGGCTGCGGGATTCCGACGTCCACGATTGCGATACGACGGACACGCCATGCCAAGCGATGAGGGCAAAGAAGCCGACCAGCAGCACCTGAGCCGCGACATCGAGAGGCAGGCGCACCTTCTGCGGAAAAAGAAGGTAGAGCGAGTCGATGCGGA
>Ga0182792_1001432_pt1 | contig 19342 bp, 19 predicted proteins | sample Passage237B_FD_130497 | JGI IMG/M metagenome (GOLD analysis project Ga0182792, IMG submission 130497) | Cellulose adapted compost microbial communities from Newby Island Compost Facility, Milpitas, CA, USA - Passage2 37B (version 2) (version 2) ...
CGGCGGGCGTAGAGGTTGCGCAGGGCGCTGATGGTGCGGGGAAGCATGATGCGGTGACTCCGGTGATTGACGCGGGGGGCGCGCGCACCGGCACGGGGCCGGTGCGCGGCGGGGCGTTACTTGCCCATGACGGACTTGGCGAAGCTCGGCTCGACCAGGTCGGCGTAGTGCATCTCGCCCTTGATGTTGCCGACGAACTGCTGCATCGAGATCGCGTTGACGAAGGCCTTCTCGGTGATCAGGACGGACGGCGGATAGACGTTGCTGTCGATCATGCGCTGCACGGCGGCGTTGACGGTCTCGGCGTCGAGGCTGTCGAACTCCTTGCGGGCCACGGCCTTGGCGACGTCAGGCTGGGCGTGCATCAGCGCGAGGGCGTCGCTGATGGCCTGCACGAAGCGCTTCACCAGACCCGGGTTGGTGTCGATCAGCTTCTGCGACGTGTTGATGGTCGAGAACGCGTACTCGGGGTAGTCGGCGGTGAAGTCGTGGACCATCTTCAGGCCCTGGGCCAGACCCTGCTCGACGACCGGCTGATAGACCACGGCGACGTCGGCGCTGCCGGCGAGCACGGGGCCCAGTTCGAGCATGTTCTGCACTTCGATCAGGCGCACGTCGCTGCCGGTCTTGAGCGAGTTGTCCTGGATCAGGCGCTTGATCAGCGTGTTCGAGGTTCCGGGGGCGAGGCCGACGGCGACGCGCTTGCCCTTCAGGTCGGCCGGGCCGGAGAACTCGACGTCCTTGCGGGCCAGCACCCACACCGGAGCACTGTTGGCCACCGCGCTGATGGCGCGGGCCTGGCCGCCACGCTCACGGGCGAAGCCGACGTGCTCGGGGCCGTGCACCGAGAACTGCGCCTCGCCGGCCAGCACCGAGGCCAGCGCGACCGGGCCCGAGCCGGCCGAACGCACCGTCGGCACCTCGATGTCGTGCTTGGCGAACAGGCCTTCGTGGCGGGCCACGTACACCGGGAGGTAGAGCAGGGAGTGGAAGGCCTCGGTGATCAGGATGGTGTCCTTGGCCTGTGCGCTCTGACCGCCCGCGAGCAGCGGGATCGAGACGAGGGCGGCGCTCAGCAGTTTCGAGAAGGGTTTCATGGCAGATGCTCCTTGGTGGAAGAAACGACGGGGGGAAATCAGTGCTTGGCCCACGAGAAGAGGCGCTTCTCGAACTGGGTCACGAGGAAGTACAGGCACGCGGCGACGACCATCAGCGTGAACACGCCGACCCATACCGCATTGAGGTTGAAGAGGTTGCCGTTGACGAAGATCAGGCGACCCAGGCCGACGTCCGAGGCGATGAACTCGCCGCCGACCTCGGCGATCAGCGCGAAGCCGATGTTCAGGCGGAAGGCCGAGATGATCCACGGCATCGTGGCGGGGATGACCAGCTTGGCGAAGATCTGGCGCTTGGTCGCACCGAGCGAGCGCATCATGTTCACCAGGTTCTGGTCGATCTGGTGCGAGCCCTGGTAGGCGGTCAGCAGCGACACGACGAAGGTGGCGATGAAGGCCAGCGCGATCTTCGAGAACATCCCCGAGCCGAACCAGATGATGATCATCGGCGCGAGCGCGATCTTCGGCAGGCTGTTGAGCGCGATGAAGAACGGGTCGAGGATGCGGGCCAGACGGCGCGCGTACCACAGCGCCAGGCCGCACAGCGAGCCGAGGATGCTGCCGCCGAGGAAGCCGGAGATCGTGGCCTGCACGGTGGCGATGGTGTCGGTCAGCAGCTGGCCCGTGCCGATCATGCGCCAGGCCTCGAGCGCGATGCCCTTGGGCTCGCCCATCAGGAACGGGTCGATGACCTTCTGGCTGACGCCGGCCTGCCACAGGAAGAAGCCGATGGCGACGATCAGCAGCCGCGCGAGGTTGTCCTGCAGCATGACCTGGAGGGCGCGGCGCTTGCGCTCGGAGACGGCCTTGCGCGGAGCGGGGGTGTCGAAGGACGTGGCGATGCTCATGATCATTTGCCTCCAAGCTGGATGTCGAGGTCGGCCCAGATCGCGTCGAACAGGGCCTGGTAGCGGGTGTCGGTGCGCGCCTTGATGCACGAGCCGTGCTCGCGGGAAAGGCCGACGTCATAGACCTTCTTGACCATCGTCGGGCGCTGGGTCATGACCGCGATGCGGTCGGACATCGCGATGGCCTCGCCGATGTCGTGCGTGATCAGCACCACGGTCTTGCCGAATTCGCGCAGGATCGAGACGATCTCGTCCTCGAGCACCAGACGGGTCTGGTAGTCGAGCGCCGAGAACGGCTCCTCGGGCCGGGTGATGTCGGGGGCGGGGGTCAGCGGCCGGGTCAGGGCCGCGCGCTGGCGCATGCCGCCGGACAGCGAGTGCGGGTAGGCGGCGGCGAAGTCGCCGAGGCCGTAGCGCGACAGGTATTCCCGGCCCTTGGCCTCGCGCTCGGACTTCGGCACGCCGGCCAGTTCCAGGCCCAGCGTCACGTTCTCGAGGATCGTGCGCCACGGGAACAGGAGGTCGCGCTGCAGCATGTAGCCGATCGGCGAGCCCTTCTTCGAGCGCGGCCGGCCCTTGCGCAGCACGATCTCGCCGGAGGTCGGCTCGAGCAGGTTGGCGATGATGTTGAACATCGTCGTCTTGCCGCAGCCGCTGGGGCCGACGATGCTGATGAACTCGCCTTCCCGGATGTCGAGGGTGATGTCGCGGATGACTTCGACGATGTTGCCCTCGTCATCCTCGAACGTCTTCTTGAGGCGCTTGAGTGAGATCGCCGTGTCGCCGACGCTCGTGGCGTGCGGCACGACGGTTTGTTCTGCTACTGCTTCCATTTTGGACTCCCGCTGGTTCGGTAAGCCCGTTTCAGCAGGATTGATGCCAGCCCCGGAATTTTTTTCCGCGCTGGCCCGTTTTCGTGCCGATGGCATGCGCCGTTCAGCGATGCCGTTGGAATGGCGGCGGGGCTGCCGCCCGTGCCGCCTTTGGGGGTGGGTTCTCGCGCCGGGTTGCTGCGGCGCAGCGTCTGGAAGCGCGAAAAAATTTTTCGTCTGGCCGCCCTGATCGCCCCGCGAGCCTTCAGATCGTCGTTTTGCCGGTGCCCGTCTTTGGTTCCGTTTTTGTGCGCATGCACATCTTGTGTGCAAGTTTGTCGTCAAAGAAGTATTCCTGCGCGCCGGGTCCGGATGGCGTGACGGCGGGGCGGTCCTCGGGGCGTGCATGCGGGCGGGCGGGACCGGCGCCGGGGCGAGGCTGTGCCAATTTGTGAGGCGGCGCCGGCGTGTCCGGGGCTTCCGCTATAATTACGCCCTTTTCCGAGCAGCCGAGTGCCATGAGCGCCGAACCCCGAATCCAACTTGCCGAACTGCTGCGCGCCGCGCTGGCGAGCGTCGCTCCCGAGCAGGCCGATACGCCCATCCACCTCGAGCGCCCCAAGCAGGCCGGTCACGGCGACTTCGCCAGCAACCTCGCGCTGCAGCTGGCCAAGCCGCTGCGCCGCAACCCGCGTGAGCTGGCGGCGCTGCTGGTGCAGGAGCTGCCGCGCTCGGATCTGGTGGCCAAGGTCGAGATCGCCGGCGCCGGCTTCATCAACTTCACGCTCGCCTCGGGCGCCAAGACCTCGGTCGTGCGTGACGTGCTCGCGCAGGGCGAGGCCTTCGGGCGCGGCGCGCGCAATGGCGTGAAGGTGCAGATCGAGTTCGTCTCCGCCAACCCGACCGGTCCGCTGCACGTGGGCCACGGCCGCGGCGCGGCCTACGGCGCCTCGCTGAGCGCGGTGATGGACTTCGCGGGCTACGACGTCACGCGCGAGTACTACATCAACGACGCCGGCCGGCAGATGGACATCCTCGCGCTGTCGACGTGGCTGCGCTACCTGTCCTTCTTCGGCATCGAGGTGCCGTTTCCGCCCAACGGCTACCAGGGCGCCTACGTAGTCGACATGGGCCGCGAGCTGCGTGACGCGCACGGTGACCGCTTCGCCAGGGTCACGGCCGACGACGTGCTGGCCGGCACGCCGGGTCTGCCGGACGCCGCGCGCAAGGACGACGAGGCCTCGCGCCAGCGCGAGCAGCATCTGGACGCGCTGATCGCCAACGCCAAGCGTCTGCTCGGCGAGGACTACGCCTGGGTGCATGGCTTCGCGCTCAACGCCCAGCTGGGCGACTGCCGCGAGGACCTGGGCGAGTTCGGCGTGCATTTCGACCAGTGGTTCTCGGAGAAGAGCCTGTTCGACACCGGACTGGTCGCGCGCGCCGTGGCCGAGCTGGAGCAGCGCGGCCACCTCTACGTGCAGGACGGCGCCAAGTGGTTCCGCTCGACCGACTTCGGCGACGAGAAGGACCGCGTCGTGCAGCGCGAGAACGGCCAGTACACCTATTTCGCGTCCGACATCGCCTACCACCTGAACAAGTACGAGCGCGGCTTCGACCGCGTCATCGACATCTGGGGCGCCGACCACCACGGCTACATCGCCCGCGTCCGGGGCGCCATCGCCGCGCTCGGCCTGCCGCCGGAGAAGCTGGAGGTGGCGCTGGTGCAGTTCGCGGTGCTGTACCGCGAGGGCCAGAAGGTCTCGATGTCCACGCGCTCGGGCGAATTCGTGACGCTGCGCGAGCTGCGCCGCGAGGTCGGCAACGACGCCTGCCGCTTCTTCTACGTGCTGCGCAAGAGCGACCAGCACCTGGACTTCGACCTCGACCTGGCCAAGAGCAAGAGCAACGAGAACCCGGTCTATTACATCCAGTACGCGCACGCCCGCGTGTGCTCGGTGATGCAGCAGTGGGGCGGGGTCGAGTCCGACCTGCGCGAGGCCGACCTGTCGCCGCTGTCCGGCGAGCGCGAGCTGGCGCTGTGCGCCCGTCTCGGCGCCTTCGCGGAACTGGTGCAGAATGCGGCCGAGGACTACGCGCCGCACCAGATCGCGTTCTACCTCAAGGATCTGGCCGGCGACTTCCACGCCTGGTACAACGCCGAGCGCATGCTCGTCGACGACGAGGCGCTCAAGCTCGCGCGCCTGGCGCTGGCCGCGGCGGTACGCCAGGTGCTGCGGAACGGTCTGGCGCTGCTCGGCGTGTCCGCGCCCGAGTCGATGTAAGAACACCGGAGGGCCCCATGGCTCGCGATGCAAAGCCCCGTCGTACCCCCCGCCGGCTGACGGCCAGCTCGCCGCGCAAGGGCAGCGGCGTGATCACCGGCCTGCTCGTCGGGCTGGCGCTGGGGGCCATTCTGGCGGCCGGTTCGGCCTGGCTGCTCACGCGCAGCTCGCCGTTCCAGACGCCGCACCAGGTCGCGGCCCCGATCGGCGTCAACGCCGAGCCCATCGCGCTGCCGGGCAAGCCCGGCGACCGGCCCGTGACGGCCACCCGCGACTTCGACTTCTACACCGTGCTGCCGCGCGGCGAAGGCGCCGCGCTGCCGCCGCCGGCGACCACGACGACGGGCCAGCCCGCGCCGCGTGCCGAGCGCCTGTACCTGCAGGTCGGCGCCTTCGAGAACCCGGCCGAGGCCGACAACATGAAGGCGCTGCTCGCCCTCAACGGCATCGAGGCCGTCGCCCAGCGCGCCAAGCTCGACGACGGGCGCATCGTGCACCGCGTGCGCGTGGGCCCGTTCGCGCGGCCGGAGGACATGACCTCGGTACGCGCGCGTCTCGCCGCGGCCGGCGTGTCCGGCAATGTCGTGCAGGCCGATCCCTGATCGCTGCCCGCGCACGGAACCCGCGCCGCGCCGGCGCGTCTGATCATCCGTCTCCACGACGAGGACCACGACCGAAATGAACCGCCGTCACATGCTCAAGGGCACCGTCGCCTTCGCCGCCCTGTCCCTCACGCCTCCCGCGCTGCTCGCCGCCGACGCCTACCAGACGCTGCCGACGCCGGTGCCGCAGGACGCCAGCGGCCAGATCGAGGTGCTGGAGTTCTTCCATTACGGCTGCCCGCACTGCCGCAACTTCCATCCGCTGCTGCAGGCGTGGAAGAAGAAGCTGCCGGACGACGTGCGCTTCACCGCGGTGCCGGCGATCTGGGGCCGCGAGCAGCTGCGCGCGCTGGCCCAGCTGCACTACGCGGCCGAACGTGCCGGCGTGCTCGACAAGCTCGATACGCGCATCTTCGCGGCGATCCAGGACGAGAAGCGGCCGCTGTTCACGGCCGACGAGGTGCGTGCGTGGATCGCGACGACCGACCTCGACGTCGAGTCCTTCATGGACACCTACAACTCCTTCGCCATCCACGGCCTGGTGCAGCGCGCCGACCAGCTCGCGCGCACCTACCGCATCCAGGGCGTGCCGACGATGGCGGTGGGCGGCCGCTACGTGACCTCGGCCACGATGACCGGCAGCCATGCCGAGACGCTGGAAGTGGTCGACCGCCTGATCGCACGCGTGCGCGCCGGCGCGTGACCCATGCGCGGCTTGTCAGGCCGCGCGCGAATCCCCTACGATGCCACCGGCCCGGTTCCGTCCGGACGGATGGCCTGTTCACGCGGCGCAGTCCGGCCGTGATCCTGGGGAGCATCATGACCGACAGCAATGCCGCCGTGCCGGAACGGCGCGGCCGTCAGCGGTTCGTCGCGCAGCGGCGCGGCGCGGACTGTTTCTGGGCCGTCGTCGACGGCCGGCGCGAGCCCCTGTGTGACCTGTCCCTGGAAGGCTTCGGCCTGGGCGGGACTTTCGACGTGGGGCGGCGCATCGACGTCGTGCTGCATCGCGCCGCGGTGCCGGACGAGATCCGCGGCACCGTGCGCGTCGCCAACTGCTTCGCCGGCGCGGCCGGCGCGCAGTCGGGCTGCGTGTTCGAGCACTTCGAGGGGGACGGGCGCGAGCGCCTGCGCGACTGGCTCGTCGCCCACGTCATCGCCAGCGCCACGGTGCCGATCACCGAGCAGGACGCCGAGCGCATCGTCTGCGGCCCGTCGCTGGTCTGAGCTAGGACGCGCTCCGTCGCGCGCGGCGCCATTGCAGTGCCATCACCAGCCCGAGCAGCGCCAGCGCGGGCACGTAGATCCATTCCTCGGCCGGGCGGCCGGTCGCCGGCACCTCGATGTGCGTGATCTCCAGCCCTTCCTCGAGACCCAGCTTCGCCGCCGCGCTGCCGTAGCGCACCATCGACACCTGCACCCGGCCGCCGAATTCCATGATGCCCACGCCTGCGGCGGTCAGCCGCGCGCGCGCGTTCGCGGCCGGCTCGCCGAGCGGCAGCAGCACGCCGCGCGAGATCTCGTTGCCCTCGACCGACAGGCCCTCCACCCACAGGCGCAGGCTGGCGCCGGACGGTGCCTCCCCGACCAGTCGCGTCAGCTCGGTGGCCGGCAGCTCGTCGAAGGGCGGATGGATGCGGTCCATCCAGAAGCCGGGGCGGAACAGGCTGAAGGTCACGAGCAGCAGCACGGCCGCCTCGTACCAGCGGTTGCGCGTCAGGAACCAGCCCTGCGTGCCGGCGGCGAAGCACAGGCAGGCGATGGTGGCCGTGACGATGGTCAGCGCCAGGTGCCAGCCGTTCGTGATGCCGATCAGCAGCAGCTCGGTGTTGAAGATGAACATGAACGGCAGGATGGCCGTGCGCGCGCTGTAGCCGAAGGCGGTCAGGCCGGTGCGGATCGGGTCGCTGTTGGCGATGCCGGCGGCGGCGTACGAGGCCAGCCCCACGGGCGGCGTGACGTCGGCCATCAGGCCGAAATAGAACACGAACATGTGCACGGCGATCAGCGGCACGAGCAGTCCGTTCTGCGCGCCGAGCGCGACGACCACGGGCGCCATCAGGGACGACACGACGATGTAGTTGGCCGTGGTCGGCAGGCCCATGCCCAGCACCAGGCAGATCAGCGCCACGAGCACCAGCATCACCAGCAGGTTGCCGCCCGACAGCACCTCGACGAGTTCGGTCATCACGAGCCCGATGCCGGTCAGCGTGACGGTGCCGACGATGATGCCGGCGGCGGCCGTCGCGATCGCGATCGCGACCATGTTGCGCGCGCCCGTGACGAGGCCCGAGTACAGGTCGCCGAAGCCCTGGTGCAGCGCGTGCCGCAGCGTGCGGTCGCCACGGAACAGCGCGAACAGCGGACGCTGCGTGACGAGGATGAAGATCAGGAACAGCGTCGCCCAGAAGGCCGACAGCGCCGGCGAGAGCTGCTCGACCATCAGGTTCCACACCAGCGCCGCCACCGGCAGCAGGAAGTGCAGGCCGGACTTGAGCGTCGGGCCGATCTCCGGCAGGTACTCGATGGGCGTGCCCGGCTCGTCGAGGTGCAGCTCCGGGTAGCGCGCCGAGTAGCGCACGACGGCGACGTAGCCGGCCAGCAGCAGCGCGCCGGCGATCCACGCCGAGGCTCCGCCGGCAACGTCCTTGATCCAGCCGAAGCCCCAGTAGACGACGGCGGCGAGGATCACGAGCCCGGCGATGGTCAGCGTCGTCGACACGACGACGTTCCTCAGCAGCAGCTCCTCGCGGCGCGGCAGGCCCTTCAGGTCCGCCTTCATCGCCTCCAGATGCACGATGTAGAACAGCGCCACGTACGAGATCAGGGCCGGCACGATGGCGTGCTTGAGTACGTCGGTGTAGGGGATGCCGACGTACTCGACCATCAGGAAGGCCGCCGCGCCCATGACCGGCGGCATCAGCTGGCCGTTGACCGACGAGGCCACCTCCACCGCCGCGGCCTTGTCCGGGCGGTAGCCGACCTTCTTGATCAGCGGGATCGTGAACGTGCCGGTCGTGACGACGTTGGCGATCGACGAGCCCGAGATCAGTCCGGTCGCCGCCGAGGCGACGACCGCCGCCTTGGCCGGCCCGCCGCGCAGCTGGCCCAGCAGCGCGATCGCCGACTTGATGAAGTAGTTGCCGGCGCCCGCGGTTTCGAGCAGCGCGCCGAACAGCACGAACAGGAAGATGAAGCCGGCCGACACGCCGACGGCGACGCCGAACACGCCCTCGGTGCCCAGCCACAGGTGGCTCATGCCCTTGTTCAGCGACGCGCCGCGGTGCGCGATCATCTCCGGCATGTAGGGACCGAAGAAGATGTAGGCGAGGAACACCAGCGCCAGGATCACCATCGGCAGGCCCAGCGCGCGGCGCGCGGCCTCGAGCAGCAGCGCCAGTCCGCCGATCGCGGCGACGAGGTCGAGCGTCGTCGGCAGGCCGGGCCGTCTGGACAGCTCGGCGTAGAACAGGAACAGGTAGCCGGCGCAGAAGGCCGCCGCCAGCGCCAGCGCCCAGTCATGAACGGGGATGCGCTCGCGCGGCGAATGGCGCGTGGCCGGATAGACGGCAAAGGCCAGGAAGACGGCGCAGGCCAGGTGGATCGAGCGCACCTCCGTGTCGTTGAGCACGAACACGTTGAGGGAGAAGGGCAGCGGCGAGGCCACCCACAGCTGGAACAGCGACCACGCCAGCGCGACGGCCGCGACGAGGCCGGCGGCCAGGCCGGTGGGGTGTCGCCCGCCGGTGTCGGCCTCGGCGACGAGATGGCGCAGCTCGTCCTCGCTCAGCGCGTGATCGACGGCAAGCTTGCTCGGGTCGGCCATCGTGGCTCCTCCGTGCGCGCGACGCCCGCCGGGCGCCGCGCGTGGGCGCCGGGGCGGGCCCGCCGGCCGGGGTTACAGCCAGCCCTTTTCCTTGTAGTACTTCACGGCGCCATCGTGCAGCGGCGCGGACAGGCCGTTCCTGACCATGTCCTCGGGCTTCAGATGGGCGAAGGCCGGGTGCAGTTTCTTGAAGTCCTCGAAGTTGTCGAACACGGCCTTGACCATCGCATACACCACGTCGTCCGGCGTCGAGGCCGAGGTCACGAAGGTCGCCAGCACGCCGTAGGTGGGCGTGGCGTCGGGGTTGGCGTTGTACAGCCCGCCGGGAATCTCGACCTTGGCGTAGTACGGATGCTCGGCGACGAGCTTGTCGACGGCCGGGCCGGTCAGCGGCACGAGCTTGGCGCCGCAGGTCGTCGTCGGGTCCTGGATGTTGGCCGACGGGTGGCCGACGCCGTAGATGAAGCCGTCGATGCGGTTGTCGCACAGCGCCGCGCCGTGCTCGTCCGGACGCAGCTCGGAGGCCAGCGAGAAGGCGTCGATGCCCCAGCCCATCGCGGCCAGCAGCTCGTCGAGCGAGGCACGCGTGCCCGAGCCGGGGTTGCCGACGTTGAAGCGCTTGCCCTTCAGGTCCTCGAACGTGGTCACGCCGGCGTCGGGCCGCACGAGGACCGTGAACGGCTCCGGATGCAGCGAGAACACGGCGCGCAGGTCGGGGTTGGGGCCGGCGTCCTTGAACGTACTCGAACCCTTGTAGGCGTGGTACTGCCAGTCGGACTGCGCGACGCCGAAGTCCAGTTCGCCGGCGCGCAGGGTATTGAGGTTGTAGACCGAGCCGCCGGTGCTCTCGACCGAACAGCGGATGCCGTGCTCCTTGCGGCCCGCGTTCATCAGGCGGCAGATCGCGCCGCCCGCGGCGTAATAGACGCCCGTGACGCCGCCGGTGCCGATCGTGACGAACTTCTGCTGGGCGGCAACCGGGGCGGCGGACAGGGTGCCGACGACGGCCAGCGCGGCGGCCAGTGCGGTGATGCGTTTCATGCTGTTCTCCTCAATCGTCTGTGGGCGGTGTGAGGCCTCGAGGCCGTGAAAAACTTTTGGAAGAAGATAACCCCGTTTCACGCATGCCGCCAGCACGGCCGTTCACGCGCTCATCCGGCGGGGCGGGCCGTGAGGCCGAGCGCACGGGCGACTTCGGCGTGCGTGACATGGCCGTCGTGCACGTTGAGGCCGGCCGCCAGATGACGGTCGTCGGCGCAGGCGCGCTGCCAGCCCTTGTCGGCGAGCGCCAGCACGTGCGGCAGCGTCGCGGCCGTCAGCGCCTGCGTCGCGGTGCGCGCGACGGCGCCGGGCATGTTGGCGACGCAATAGTGGATGACGCCTTCCGCGACGTAGGTCGGCGCGTCGTGCGTGGTCGGGCGCGAGGTCTCGCAGCAGCCGCCCTGGTCGATGGCCACGTCCACGATCACGCTGCCCGGCGTCATGCCGGCCACCATCGCGCGGGTCACGAGTTTCGGGGCCGCGCCGCCGGGAACCAGCACGCAGCCGACCACGAGGTCGGCGCCGGCTACGGCGCGGGCGATGGCTTCCCGGCTCGCGTGCAGCGTCGCGATGCGGCGGCCGAAGCGGTCGCCGGCGCAGCGCAGCGCGTCGATGCTGCGGTCGATCACGGTCACGCGCGCGCCCAGGCCCAGCGCGACCTCGGCCGCGTTCAGGCCGACGGTACCCGCGCCGAGCACGACGACGTGCCCCGGCTCCACGCCGGCCGCGCCGCCGAGCAGCACGCCGCGCCCGCCGGCGGCCTTCTCGAGGCAGTGCGCGCCGGCCTGCAGGCTCATGCGGCCCGCGATCTCGGACATCGGCGCGAGCAGCGGCAGCGCGCCACCTGGCCCGGTTACGGTCTCATAGGCGAGTGCGGTGACGCGGGCGGCGAGCAGGTCACGCGCGAGCTGCGGATCGGCCGCGAGGTGCAGGTAGGTGAACAGGATCTGCCCGTCGCGCAGCCAGGCCCGTTCGCCCGGCTGGGGTTCCTTGACCTTGACGATCAGCGCGGCCTCGTCGAACACCTGCCGCGCATGGGTGGCGATGCGCGCGCCGGCCGCGACGTAGGCCGCGTCGTCGGCGCCGATGCCGAGCCCGGCGCCGGTCTCGACGACGACCTCGTGGCCGTGCGCGACCAGCTCGTGCACGCCGGCCGGGGTCAGGCCGACGCGGTACTCGTGGTTCTTGATCTCGCGGGGAATGCCGATGCGCATGGTGTGGGCTCCGTGCGTGGGTCGATGGGCCAGTATGGGCGCCGGCACCGCGCCGCCGCAACCGGCCGCGCTCAGGGCCGCCAGCGGCCCAGGACTTCCAGCCGGCCGCCGCGCACGCGCGCCACGACGGCTTCGCCCGGCATCACGTAGGCGCCGGTCAGCGCCGTGACGTTGGCGCGGTGCGTGACCCACAGCTCGCCGTGGCCGGCGGGCCAGTCGCGCAGCGCGGCCCGTACCTCGGCGGTGCGGCGGATGCGTTCGTCGCGGTCGGAGGCGGGGTCGAGCGCGGGCCAGGTCCGCGCTTCGATGGCGGGGAAGGCGAGCCGTGCCGTCTCCTGCGTGCGGCAGTGGGCTCCGGCGCGCACGGCATCGATGCGCGCGCCCAGTCCGCGCAGCGACTCGCCGATGCGGCGCGCCTCGTCGCGGCCGGCGGCGGACAACCGGGGTTGCGTGCCGCAGTCGGCGGTCGGGGTGCCGGCCTCGGTCGCGGCGTGGCGCAGCAGGACCACCACGTCGCCGGTGCGCAGGGCGTCGAGCACCCGTGCGTCGTCGGTCTGCGCGGCCGCGCAGACGGGCGGCAGTACGATCGCGGCAAGCAGCAGCATGAACCTCATGGCGTCCCCGGCACCGACCGCCGTGGCAGTCTCCGGAGGATGGACTACGGCGCGGGCGAGGACGTTCCCGGCGCGTCGAGGTCACGCAGCAGGCGGCCGGCCACCAGCCCGTTGACGAGGCCGAACACGGTGGCGGCCAGCGCGAACACCGGCACGAGGTAGAAGATGCCGTCGTGCGGCACCAGCCACAGCCGCGCCAGCACGAGCTGGCCGCCGATGTGGGCGAAGGCCGCGAGCAGCGACAGCGTGACGGGCCCGAACAGCCGGCGCGGCAGATGCACGGCCAGGCCCAGCGTCGCGAGGCTGGTGACCGAGCCGGCGAAGCTCAGGAAGAAGCCCGGCGCGAGGAACTGGCCGATCAGCAGGCTGCCGGCGAACACGCGCAGCAGCGCCACCCACACCGCGTCGCGCCAGCCCCAGTGCAGCAGCACGACGAGAATCACGATGTTGGCCAGCCCCGGCTTGACTCCGGGCAGCGGCAGCGGGATCGCGGCCTCGGCCACCGACAGCACGATGGCGGCCGCGGCCAGCCGCGCGATGCGGCCGTCGTCGGCGGTGGGCTGGATGAGGAAACGGGTGGCGCTCACGTGGCGTCCTGCGGGCACGGAAGCGGCCAGTGTACCGCGCCGGGCACGGACACAGGTCGCAGCGTGCGTATTCCTCGCCCGGCCGCATTTCGCCTCTGGGGCGGCTTGCGGCCTCGGGCATAATCTGGGCGCCTCATCCTTCCGGGTCGTCGATGCGCCGTCTGTTCCGCTCCTGTCTGTTCGTGTTCGGTCCGATTCTGACGGGAGTGCCCGTACCGGCGACGGCCGAGTTCTTCTCCCCGCTGCCGGTCGTGCTGACCGCCTCGCGCCTTGCGCAGTCGCCGCTCGACGCGCCGGCGCCCGTGACCATCATCGACCGCGAGATGATCGACGCCTCCGGCTTCACCGAGGTGCATGACCTGCTGCGGCTGGTGCCGGGCTTCCTCGTCGCGGACTGGCCCAACGGCTCGCCGACGGTCGCCAACCACGGCATGGGCGACGCCTTCGACCGGCGCATCAAGGTCCTCGTCGACGGGCGCACCGTCAACGATCCGCTGTGGGGCAACACGCAGTGGCAGGACCTGCCGCTGCGCGTCGACGACATCGACCGCGTCGAGGTCGTGCGCGGGCCGCACGGCGCGGCCTACGGCGTGAACGCCTTCCAGGGCGTCATCAACATCATCACGCGCGCGCCGGCCACCGAGTCGGGCTTCAGCGTGATCTCGCGCCTGGGGCGCGACGGTTTCCACGACCACGGCGTGCGCCTGAACAGCCATGTCGATTCGCCGATCGACTGGCGGCTGTCGGCCTCGCGGCGCGGCGCGCGCAATTTCCGCTCGCACACCGTCATCGACGACGGCGACGTAGACGTGTTCTCGCGGGAGTCGATCCGCCGCACAGTCGTCAACCTGCAGGCCTCGACGCTGCTGACGCCGGCCGACGAGCTGCGCCTGCAGCTCGGCCTCGTCGACGGCGTGGACGACCGCGGCTACCCGCAGACCTCGGGCGAGGCGCCCGAATGGCCGATCCGCGACGAGGACGTGCGCGCCCGCTCGCTGCACCTGGCCTGGACGCGCAGCTTCGATGCCGGGCGCGAGTTCTCGCTGCAGGTTCAGCACCAGACCCACCGCCGCCGCGCGGCGTGGATCATCCCCGACGCCGGCCGCGAGATCGCCACCGACCTGGACACCGACACGCGCCGCGACAGCCTCGAGATGCAGTACTCGGGCGCGCTGTCGTCTGCCGTGCATTTCCTCGCCGGCGCCGGTGCGCGGCGCGACTCGGTGCGCTCGCAGCGCTACTTCGACACGCGCAAGCGCATCACCGGCCATTACACCTACGCCTTCGGCAGCCTCACCTGGCAGGCCAGCCGCGCGCTGGCCGTCAACCTCGGCGGCACCTGGGAGCGCCACGACTACAGCGGCACGCTGTTCTCGCCGCGCCTGGCGTTCAACTACGCGCTCGACGAGCACTCCGCGCTGCGCCTGTCGATGGGCAAGTCCTACCGCACGCCGTCGCTGATCGAGTCGCACGCCCGCGAGACCATCCGCCACGAGGGCGAGATCGTGCGCCGGCTCTACAACGCGCTGCAGCGCGTCGACCCGGAGGAGGTGCATCACGTCGAGCTCGGCTACGTCGCGCGGCTGCCGCGCCACGGCCTGTCGATCGACGCGCGCGTGTTCCACGACCGCTACGACGGCTACCTCGACGACCAGACCTGCCGCTACAGCGCGTCGTCGAGCAAGTACTGCGCGCTGCTCGGTTTCCCGACGCCGGCCGGCTTCAGCCCTTCGCCGCTGTCGACCTCGACCTACTACTTCCTGAACCTCGGCCGTGCCACCGTGCGCGGCGCCGAGCTGACGCTGGACTGGCGCCGCGCCGGCTGGGGCCGCGTCGTGTTCTCGCAGGCCTTCACCGACATCCGCACCACGCGCCGCATGCAGGACGAGCAGGTCGGCGACAGCGCGCCGCACGCGACCTCCGCGCTGCTGCTGATCAAGGAACTGCCCGGCCGCTGGCGCGCGAGCCTCGGCTACTATCACCAGCACCCGGTGACCTGGCTCAACGACGGCGGCGTGATGGGCAAGCGTGACCGTTTCGACCTCAAGATCGCGCGCGCCTTCGGCCCGCGCGGCAGCGACAACGAATTCGCCCTCACGTGGCAGAGCGTCGGTGGGCGCTACCCGGACTTCGACGGCGAGAAATTCCGCCACGAGCCGCGGTTGTTCGCGAGCGTGCGCGCTTCATGGTGAGCCGGGCGCTGCGCTTCGTCCTGTTCGTCCTGTTGGCCCTGGCGGTCCTGTCGACCGCGTCCGCGCACGACGTCGCCATCGTCACCTCGCGCGCCCAGGGACCGGAGCGCGACGTGGCCGAGGCGCTGCTGGCGGCCGACGGCCCCCACCGGCTGTTCCTCGCCGGCAGCGCCGAGCAGGGGCTGGCGCCGGACGCACTGGGCAACAGCGTGCTGGTCGTCGCGCTCGGCGCCGACGCCGCGCACGCGATGCTCGAGCACGGCCGCCCGCTGCTCGCCGCGCTGATCACCGCCAACGATTTCAAGCGCCTGCGCGCCGACGCGCCGCAGGCCGCGCTGACCGGGCTGCTGCTCGACCAGCCGGCCGAACGCCACCTGGCGTTGCTGCGCGCGGCGCTGCCCGGCATGGGCTGCGCCGGCCTGCTGCTGGGGCCGGACAGCCTGTCGGCGCAGCGCCGCTTCGAGACCGCCGCGGGCCGCTTCGGCCCGGCGCTGCGGCCGGACTTCGCCGCCACCGCGCGCGACGTGCTGCCGGTCATCGAACGCCTGCTCGCGGGCTGCGGCGCGGTGCTGACGCTGCCCGATCCGGTCGTCTCCAACCCCACCGTCGCGCGCGCGGTGCTGCTGACCAGCTACCGCATGCAGAGGCCGCTGTTCGCGTACTCGCGCGCCTGGGTCGAGGCCGGTGCGCTGGCGGCGGTGTTTTCCACGCCCGCCACGGCCACGCGCGACCTGCTCGACTGGCTCGCCGAATTCGAGGACCCACACCGGTTGCCGCCACCGCGTCCGTCGCGCCACTTCGATCTGGCCGTCAACGCGCGCGTGGCCCGCGCCCTGAACCTGTCCGTCCCTGACGAGGACACCCTGCGCGCGGCGATCGCCGCCGGGAGGCTCCCGTGATGCATCGATTCACCCTGCGACAGCGTCTGATCCTGGTGGTGCTCGTTCCGGCGCTGCTGCTGGCGGCCGGCCTGACCGCCTTCCTGCTGCAGCGGGCCAACGCCGCCGCCGACGCCGCGCTGCGCGACCGCGCGCTGGCCATCGTCAGCTTCCTCGCCCCGGCGGCGGAATACGGCGTGATCTCCGGCAACCGCCACGCGCTCGAAAGCCTGCTCGAGGCCGTGCTCGCGCAGCGCGACGTCGTCGCCGCGAGCATCGTCGACGGCCACGGCGACCTGCTCGCCTCCAGCGGCCGCCGTTCGCTCGACGCCCATACGCTGCCGGCGACCACCTCGGCCGCGACGCCGCACGTGCTGCGCGTCGGCACCGCGCGCCTGGCCGCCGTCGCGCCGGTGGAGCTGGACGCGCCGCGTCTGGGCGCCGAGGCGGCGCGCCGGCCCGGCGCTCTCCGGCCGGTCGTCGGCTGGGTGCATGTGGAGCTGGACACGACGGCGCTGGAGGACGAGAAGCGCCACCTGTTCATCAGCACGCTGGTGATCAGCGGCGCCGTGCTGGGGCTCACGCTGCTGCTCGCGCTGGGACTGTCGGGCGCCGTGTCGCGTCCGCTGACGCGGCTCGCCACCGTGGTCCGCGAGATGACGCGGGGGCGGCTCGACAGCCGCGTGCCGGAGAGTTCCGGCATCGCCGAGCTGCGTACGCTGGAGCAGGGCTTCAACGCGATGGCCGACGCGATCGCCGAGTCGCAGCACACGCTGCAGCAGCGCATCGACGACGCCACGGCGCAGCTCGCCTACCAGGCCACGCACGACCTGCTGACCGGCCTGCCCAACCGCCGCGCCTTCGAGCAGGCGCTGGAGGAGGCCGTCACGGCCTCGCGCCGCGCGAGTGACGCCGCCGTGCTGTGCTTCCTCGATCTGGACCACTTCAAGCAGGTCAACGACACGGCCGGCCATGCGGCCGGCGACGCCCTGCTGGCCTCGATCTCGGCGCTGATCCGCGAGCGCGTGCGCCAGGGCGACCTGCTGTGCCGCATCGGCGGCGACGAGTTCGGCCTGATCCTGCGCGGCTGCCCGCTCGACGAGGCACGCCGCATCGCCGACAGCCTGCGCAGCGCGGTGCTCGACTACCGCATGGAGTGGGGCGGCCGGACCTTCTCGGTGGGGCTGAGCGTGGGGCTGGTGTCGCTCGACGGGCGCTTCGAGTCGCCCGGCGACGCGCTGGTGGCGGCGGATCTGGCCTGCTACGCGGCCAAGCGCAAGGGGCGCAACGGCATCGAGGTCAATACCCGGATGCCCGAGGAATGAGCGCCGCGGCTCAGTAGTTGATGGAGTCGAAGTCGGCGTTGCCGCCGGTCAGCGACAGGCTGACCTGGTTCGGCGCGCAGATCGCCGTGGCGCCGGCGCGCGTCAGCCAGCCCTGGCGCACGCAGTACTGGCGCGGTCCGGGGTCCTCGGCCACGCGGGCACGGCCGGGCTCGATCTCGATGCGCGTCACGCCCAGCGGCCCCGGCACCTCGATGACCTGCGGGCGCGACAGCGCCGCTTCGGCGAACACCTTGCCGCCCGCGCGCACGACGACCTTGTCCGGCGCGCCGCCACGCCACAGCAGCAGCACCGAGGCCACGCACACGCCGGCCGCGAGCGCCAGCGTGGCGTAGTCGCCGGGCCGCAGCAGCGACCGCCATTCGGCGCCCAGCGCCAGCCTCATCGGCCCTCCGCCGCGCGACGCAGCTCGATCGAGCGGTGACGCACCTGCACCTGCACGCGGCCGCGGAAGGCCGCGGCCAGCCGCTCGGCCAGATAGACCGAACGGTGCTGGCCGCCGGTGCAGCCGATGGCCACGGTCAGGTAGCTGCGGTTGTCGCGCATGAAGTTCGGCAGCCAGTCGGAGACGAAGCGGCCGATGTCGTCGGCCATGCGGTTGACGTCCGGCACGCGCGACAGGAACTCCGCCACCGGCGCGTCCAGGCCCGTCATCGGGCGCAATACCGGGTCGTAGTAGGGGTTGGGCAGCGCGCGCACGTCGAACACGAGGTCGGCGTCGAGCGGAATGCCGAACTTGAAGCCGAAGGACTGGAACAGCAGCGTCAGCGCCGCGCCCGGTTCCAGCCCGACGAAGTCCTTGACCCAGGCACGCAGCGTGTTCGGCAGCAGGTCGCTGGTGTCGAGGTTGTGCGCCATCTCGGCGATCTCGGCCAGCGTCGCGCGTTCCTGCCGGATGGCCTCGGTCAGCGTCACGTCGTCGTTCGCCAGCGGATGGCGGCGGCGCGTCTCGGAGAAGCGCGCGATCAGCGTCTCGTCGCGGGCGTTCAGGAACAGCAGGCGCAGGTCGGAGACGATCCGGCGCGTGCGCTCGACGAGGTCCGGCAGCTCGCCGATGCTCGCGCCCGAGCGCACGTCCACGGCCACCGCGACGCGCCTCTGGCCGGTCTCCCGCAGGTGCGTGGCGAGCTCCGGCAGCAGCCGCGCCGGCAGGTTGTCCACGGCGAAGAAGCCGGAGTCCTCCAGTGCCTTGAGCACCACCGATTTGCCCGAACCGGACAGACCGCTGATCAGTACGACCTGCATCGCTCCCTCCGTGTCACGGCGCCGGGTCCTCGCCGTCCGGCGCCTCCTCCCGTTCCGGCTCGGGCGCGCCGTAGATCTCGTCCGTGCTGCGCCCGCAACCCAGGCACAGCCCCTGTTCCCAGTCGATGTCGCACAGGCCCAGGCAGCCCGGATCGCCCCCGTCGCTCATGCGCTCTCCGCGCGCCGCGCGGCCACGGCCGCGAGCACGCGGCGCTTGCCGTCGGCATCCAGTCCGCCCCACGCGGCGATCTCGTCGAGCGTGCGCCAGCAGCCGGCGCACAGCCCCGTCGCCGCGTCGATGCCGCACAGGCCCATGCAGGGCGAGGCCGGCGGCGCGGTCCCTTCGACGGGGCGGGCGGCGTCCCCGTGCGCGTCGCGGTTCAGCCCGTGCATGCCGTGCCTCCGCGCCGTGCGAGCCACGCCGGTGCCACGCGCGAGGCGGGCCGGCGGCCCAGCACCCCGCTGATCCAGGCGGCGGTGTCGACGACCCGCTCCAGGTCCACGCCGGTCTCGATCCCCAGGCCGTCGAGCAGCCACAGCACGTCCTCGGTCGCGACGTTGCCGGTCGCGCCGGGCGCGTACGGGCAGCCGCCCAGTCCGCCGACCGAGGCATCGAAGACGGCGATGCCGGCCTCCAGCGATACGAGGATGTTGGCGATCGCCATGCCCCAGGTGTCGTGGTAGTGGCCGGCCAGCCGCTCGGCCGGCACGACGCTCAGCACGGCCTCGAGCATCGCGCGCAC